>ENA-OZGN01000754-OZGN01000754.1-human-gut-metagenome-genome-assembly--contig:-NODE-754-length-10400-cov-4.844466_pt1 | contig 10400 bp, 8 predicted proteins | sample MGYA00245115_ERZ653655 | MGnify/ENA primary metagenome ERZ653655 (study PRJEB26926, sample SAMN06165105) | human gut metagenome | biome: ENVO:00009003; feature: ENVO:2100002; material: ENVO:00002003... | reverse complement strand
CTCTCTCCGTCGTCGGCAGCGTCAGATGTGTATAAGAGACAGGTCAATAAATTGCATTCTTGCCTTATTGTGTGCGTAGGGGCGACCATTGGTCGCCCGCCAACTTACCGCAGCAACGCATTTTCCGGGATAGTTTCTTGCAAGGCAAACGGGCACGGGCGAGCAATGCTCGCCCCTACAAGAGTTTTTCGACAGTCTGCGCCGAGGGTTCCCATATGGGAACCCTCGGCGTTCTTCATTTCATGCTTTTTGATTGCCCGGTCAACAGTATCACGCGCCTTACTGCAATGCACAGATCACAGCCACTGTTTCAGCACATCGTTCAGCTTATTCAAATCAAGCGGTTTGGCGATATGCTCGTTCATGCCGGTGTTCTTTGCCAGCTGCACGTCCTCGGCAAAGGCATTTGCCGTCATGGCAATGATGGGCACTTTGCCCCGGCTGCCGGCAAGCGCACGGATCGCAGCAGTGGCTTCGTAACCATTCATGATGGGCATCTGGATGTCCATAAAAATGAGATCGTACCACTTTTCTGGCGCTTCCATCACCTTTTCGACTGCAATTTTTCCGTTTTCAGCGCTGTCGATGGTCACGCCCGTCATTCCTATGATCTCGGTTGCGATCTCACGGTTCAGCTCGTTATCTTCCACAAGAAGGATCCGCTTACCCGCATAGTTTTCCTTCGCAAAGTCTCCCAGATAGTTCCGGGCGTTTTCCTCCTTCTTCTCGGATGTAAGCTGCCGCAGAGTTGCCGTCAGACGGGAACGGAACAGCGGTTTTGCCATAAACGCATTCACGCCCGCTGCTCTGGCTTCTTCTTCGATCTCGCTGAAATCAAAGGAAGTCAGGATGATGATCGTGACATCTTCTCCTACCCGTTCCCGGATTTTTCTGGCCGTTGCGATGCCGTCCATCTCCGGCATCTTCCAGTCCAAGATCACCGCAAAATAGTCACTGTTGGTCTCATGACGCGCATAGCAGCGCTCCACAGCTTCCTTACCGGTCAGGACCCATTCGCCCGCTATGCCGATCTCCTGAAGGGTCGCAACGGTGCTTTCGCAGCAGGTCTTGTCATCGTCCACGACCAGTACCGGCAGATCGAGCAGTTCTTTTTCCTGTTCCTTCTCGTTCTCCTGAAGCTTCAGATAGACCGTGACCGTGATCTTCGTTCCCTTGTTGGGAGCGCTTTCGACCTGAATGTCACCATTCATCAGGTTGACGATGTTTCTTGCAATGGCCATGCCAAGACCGGTGCCCTGCACCTTGGTCGTCCGGTGATCGTCTGCCCGGCTGAACGGCTCGAACATGATCTTCTGGAATTCCGGCGTCATACCGATGCCGTTGTCCTCGATGGAAAACTCGTAACAGCCAAGCTCCGAGAAGCCGTTCGGCTTTTCCTTGATCGTAAAGGTGATGTTTCCTCCATCCGGGGTGTACTTGACGGCGTTGCTCATCAGGTTCACAAAGACCTGCTGGATGCGCAGGCTGTCGCCGCAGACGGCCTCGTGCTCAATGTGCTCAATGTGGACTTCGAGCTGATGGTGGTGCTCGTCGATGGCCGGTTTTGTGAGGGTGAGCAGGTTATCGACCAGCTCCGGCAGTCTGAAATCCTCCTCGGCAAGGCTTATTCGCCCGCTCTCGATTCTGGCCATATCCAGCACTTCATTGATCAGTCCCAACAGATGACGACTCGACTTTGTGATCTTGCCAAGGCACTCGACCACCCTGTCCTGACTCTCGATATTCGCACCCGCAATGGCGGTCAAGCCAACGATCGCATTCATCGGTGTACGGATATCATGGGACATATTGGAGAGGAATTCCGTCTTGGCGCGGCTTGCGTTTTCCGCTGCCCGGTACGCTTCCTTCAGTGCCTTATGGGATTCGATCTCGGCCTTTTTCTCCTGTGACACATCCATAGATGCCAACAGTGCTTTGACCAGCTTTGTGCCATCCCACTCCAACGGAATGAAGGAAGCAATCTTATAGGTGTTCTCATCCATGGAGCAGTATTCAAATTTGTAGATGTCGTTCTCACCCTGCAAATTCCTGCGGATATTTTCCGGCGAGATCAAAGCAGCCAATGCGTCCAGCGGTTCCAGTGTCTTATACTTTGCAGCCACCTGCTCCACAAAATCATGGTAGGTTCCGATCGGCGCGTATATCATTTCACCTCGCAGATTATAGAACTGATACCGGTCATTCTCCAGATCGCAGACGACAAAGCGGTCCAGCAGACGCACCATGCTCTTGATCAAAAGATCCATGGATGCGTTATCTGAGGCCATCTGCATCCGCCGTGCCATCTCTGCTTTGGATTCTGTGATGTCCCGCAGAAAAATCATCGCATATTCGGAATCTTCGATCTCGCCGCGCATGACCACATTGCTGACCCATCGTTCCTCCCCATTCAGAACGATGCGGCAGTCCTGACGCAGCTCCGTCTCCAGCCCCTTTAATTTTTCCGCGATGTAAGCGCGATTATAGAAATTCGTTACAGGCTTTTTGTCCTCTTCAACTACATAGTTATCTACAAAGAATCTGACCAGTCCATCCCATGTGTGGTTCTGCTCAAAGGCCGTCATCAAAGAGGGCTCCACTTTGAAAGCATCAAAGGTATTCTTTTCCAGATTTACATAGTATTCACAGAGGTTTGCGCTGGTAAATGCACGGTGAAATGCCGCTGCCCGCTGCGCCTGCATCCGGCTTCTTTTTTCCGCGTCAATGTTGCTGATGATTCCGGCAATTCGATTGGCCGAGCCATCCAGACGGCGTATCACCTCCGCCGATGCCCGGAACCACTGGTATTGGCCATCCTGCATTTTCAGTCGGTACTCAACATTATACTTCGTAGCATTGGTTTTGTCCGCAATCGTTTCCAAAAGCAGCTGCATTACCCGGTCATAGTCCTCCGGGTGCAGAAGGTTCGACCAAGAATCCAGTTTGTTCGGAAAATCCAGAATGTCATGATAACCAAGGATCTGCCGAAACGCATGGCTCCAGTTCACATGAACGATCTCACTGTTTTCATTACACTCAAAATACCATAGTGCAGAATGGATGGATTCATTGACCAGCGCAAGGTTCTCATACGCCCAGTTCATCTGTACTGACATGATCCAGATCGGTGTTCCATTCGTATCGACTACATCTTCTTTATAGAGACGCACATAGACGGGAGAGCCATCTGCTGTAAGGATCCGGCCTTCCCCTTCGCCTTGGAGCTGACGAAAGCGTGCATTGTCAAGGAATGCGGCATCTTTCTTATAGAAAAGATTCTTCAGCGAACCCTTTGCCTGCTCCATCAGGGATGCATAGCTGTGGTTCAGATTATGCAGCAACAGATCACTGACCGACAGGATCGACAATTTGGCATCATAGTACCCGGCAATGGTTCCGACACCGCCATTATGATAGATCGTCTCCTGCATAGCCTGAAATGCATTTTTCCCCAGCCTTACCGTATCGGAAGTGTAGATTTTATCTGTAAGTCTTCTATCGAATTTCATTTTCATCCTCGTAGGATTTTGACCCCGCCGCACACTTCAATTCTGGTATGTCTTTTGTGGTCAACTGATATATCAGTTCGCATTCAAACTTGTACAACATGACTAGTATAGTATACTTGCGCAGCATTTCGTTTTCAAGTGTTAATTGGCATTGGCTGTGTAAAAAAGAGAGGCCAATCTGCGTGAAAATTTACGCAAGTTGATCCCTGTAAGCAACTCAGGTCGCTCAACCGCTGCACTGCCAACGCCGAAAAGAAAAAATCCCGGAACTTTCTGGTGCCATCCAGTGCCGTAGAGTTGAAAATCACATGGTTGTGGATGTGCTGCCGGTCCGCCACTACAAAGGCGTGCTCGCCCTTTGTAAAACGCATGGCCAGTTCGTAGCCCCCTTTTTTGACCGTTTACATCCTTGACACCTCCGTTCTGTTTGTGATGAATATATATAACTATCGTTATTTTTCTTTGCCAAGATGGCTTGTCATGCTACAATAGCCGCATCTACGGCCACCAAACAACAGGAGGAGTATCTCATGGCCAAAACCGCCGACACCATTGCAATTTATTCCCGCAAGTCCCGCTACACCGGCAAGGGCGAGAGCATCGGAAATCAGATCGACCTCTGCCGCGAATATATCCGCACCCACTACGGCGATGCCGCAGCACAGCAAGCGGTCGTCTTTGAGGACGAGGGCTTTTCCGGCGGCAACCTGAACCGCCCGGACTTCAAAAAGATGATGACCGCCGCCAAAGAGCGGAAGATCCGTGCCATCGTGGTCTATCGTCTGGACCGCATCAGCCGCAACATCAGCGATTTTTCCAGCCTGATTGAAGAGCTTGGACGGCAGGGCATCAAAACAAAAACCGGGCGTTCGTTCACCCGGTTTTCCATCAAGTCGATTTTGCAGAATCCTGCCTATCTTATTGCAGACAAGGATGCCTATCAGTATTTTGTGGACAACGAGGCAGAGCTGTTCTCCCCGGAGTCCGATTTTGACGGCATTCCCGCCCAAAGTCAGGAAAAAGGGCAAGCCATCCTTCATAAATTAAAGTAACAGTTTATGATGCTTCGGGGAGGAACTCGGCATGTTTTTATCTCTTTTACAATTTTTCGCCACAAAATTTCTGTTTCTGGCGCTTCATCTGGAAGCGGGCAGTTTCCCCCGCCCGCTGAGCCCGCAGGAAGAGATCCGGACCTTTGCCGCCCTGCGGACTGGTGATTCGTCCGCCCGGGAAAAGCTCATCCGCCACAATCTGCGCTTAGTGGCGCACATCGCAAAGAAATACTATGCTCTCCCCTCTGAGCAGGACGATTTGATTTCCATCGGCACCATTGGCCTGATGAAAGCCGTGGACACCTTCGACTCCACCCGCCGGGCGCGCTTCTCCACTTATGCCAGCCGGTGCATCGAAAACGAGCTCCGGATGCACTTCCGGCGGGAGCGGAAGAACGCCCCCACCCTCTCGCTTCAGGAGACTCTTGATGCCGGAAAGGAAGACTCTGCCCTCACCCTCGCCGATGTGCTGCAGGACGGCTTCTGCATGGAGGACAGCTGCGAAAAACAGGACGATGCCCAGCGCCTGCGCCGCCTCATCGAGGGGTTGCCTGCCCGGGAGCGGAAACTCATATTATTAAGGTACGGTCTGGCGGGCCAGCCGCCGTTGACCCAGCTGGAAACGGCAAAGCTGCTCCAAATAAGCCGGAGTTACGTTTCCCGACTTGAAACACACGCACTGGAGCTTTTGCGGGCCGGATGGGAGCAGCCTTAGCTTCCTCTTGCATTCCTCACCGAACTGTGGTACAATACTAAAGCACACGAGTCGTGTGCCTTGTCGGACAGCGCCTGCTGCGTGGTTCGGCATACGGATGCGGGTCCTGTACGATGGAGCCGCAGTGAACCAGGTCAGGTGGGGAACCAAGCAGCCTTAAGCGGCGCGCCCCGTGCGTTTCAGTCAGCCTGCATCCGTATGCCGAGTTACGCAAGGCGGGGGTCAAACCCCGTCAGCGCTGTCCGATTTTTTATTACTGACGGGAGGGAAGCACCGATGTATCGCGCATTATACCGCAAATGGAGACCCCAGCGGTTTGAGGATGTCGTCGCACAGCGCGGCATCGTCACGGCGCTGCGCAATCAGATAGCGTCGGGCCGCGTAGGCCACGCCTACCTGTTTACCGGCGTGCGCGGCACGGGCAAGACCACCTGCGCGAAGATTTTCGCCAAGGCGGTCAACTGCCTCCACCCCCATAACGGCGACCCCTGCGGCGAGTGCGAGATCTGCAGGGGCATCGACAACGGCAGCATCCTCGACGTGGTGGAGATGGACGCGGCGTCCAACAACGGTGTGGACGACATCCGCGACCTGCGGGATGAGACAGCCTACACCCCCAGTGCCTGCCATTATAAGGTATACATCATCGACGAGGTACACATGCTGTCCACAGCGGCCTTCAACGCCCTGCTGAAAACGCTGGAAGAGCCGCCCGCCCACGTCATCTTCATCCTCGCCACGACCGAGATCCAGAAAGTCCCGGCCACCATCCTCTCCCGCTGCCAGCGGTACGATTTCACCCGCATCGGGCCGGAAGACATCGCCCAGCGGGTCGAGTATATCGCCGGACAAGAGGGCTTAGAGTTGACGACCGGTGGTGCAGAGCTGATCTCCCGCCTGGCCGACGGTGCCATGCGTGACGCCCTCTCGATCCTCGACACCTGCGCCGGCGTGACCGCAAAAATCGATGCTGATGTTGTCCGCCGGATGGCGGGCGTCACCGACCGGAGCTACCTGTTCCATATTTCGGATGCTCTGGAAGCGCAGGACGGCGCAGCGGCGCTGGCTCAGCTGGCCGCACTGCGGCAGCAGTCGGTGGATGTGAAGCGTCTGACGGAAGAGCTCATCGCCCACTACCGCGCCCTGATGCTGGCGGCTCTGCCCGGCGGGCAGAGCCTGCTGTCCGGTGTTTCCCCCGAAGAGGAACAGCAGTACCTCGAAAAAGGCCCTCAGCTGGGCCAGCGGGAGGCCATCCGGGCCATCCGTACGCTGGGCAACGCCCTTGAGCATATGACCCGGGGCAGTGACCAGCGCATCGAGCTGGAACTGGCCCTCTTCACCCTCTCGGAACCGCCGCAGGCCGCAGCTGTCCCTGTGGCGGCAATGCCTGTGCAGACTGCCGCTCCTGCCGCACCGGCCGTCCGGCCCTTTGTTGCGGCACCGGTCCAGCCTGCGCCGCAGCCTTTTATGAGTACACCTGCTGCACCCGTGGAACCTGTGGCCGCACCGGCAGTGGAAAAGGAGCCTGCTCCCGCGCCCGTTGTAGAGCCGAAGGCCGCTGTCCCGGATATTCCAGAGTCCCCCGCGCCCGCAGACGAAGAGCTTCCACCACCGCCCGACGAGCCGCCGGTGACGGAGTCGGCCCCCCTGCCCTGGGATGAGCCGACTGCGCCGGTCACTGCGCCTGTACCGCCCGTACCGGAAGAGAGACCGGTTGAGCCCGCTGCAACGGTCTCGCCGGCAGCACCTGCCCCGGAGTACACCGCCGACCCGGCTCTCAGCCGACCCCGCAAGGTAGCCGCAGAGGGCGTCAATCCCTTCGAGCAGTGGAGCGAGGTCGTCAAGCTCTTACAGGAGAAGGACCCGATGCTTCACAGCTACCTGCGCAAATCGAAGGCGTACTTCGATGGCACACGGGTGCTCATCGACGGCGGCAAGACCTTCCGGGACTTCATCCGTGTCAACAAGGACAGCCAGCGTCTCATCAAAAAGCTCATCGCGCAGGTGTCAGGCGTCGCGGTGCCGATCGGCCCCTACGAGCCCCGCACCGCCGCAAGGCACACCTCCAATGCCGAACAGTCGCTCCATGCGCTGGAAAAGCTGGGTCTGGACGTGAGCATTGAGGACAGCGCGAAGAAAAAAAGATAAACAATAACTTTTAAGGAGAACCAATTATGAAAGCAAGAATGCCCGCAGGCTTTGGCCGCCCCGATATGAACGCCCTGATGCGTCAGGCTCAGAAGATGCAGGATGACATGAAGGCCAAGCAGGCCGAGCTGGAAGCCGCCGAGTACACCGGCAGCGCCTCCGGCGAGATGGTCACTGTCCGCATGAACGGCAAGCACGAGATCCTTGGCATCACCATCAAGCCCGAGGCCGTTGACCCCGACGACATCGAGATGCTGGAAGACCTGGTGGCCGCTGCCGTCAACGCCACCGTCAAGCAGGTGGACGAAACTGCCGAGGCCGAGATGGGCAAGCTGACCGGCGGTCTGAACATCCCCGGCCTCTAAGCGGGAGGGATACGCATGGGTTACACCGCAGCGCCGCTGGAAAAGCTTATTGAGCAGTTCAGCCAGTTCCCGGGCATCGGCCGCAAGGGCGCGACCCGGATGGCCTATCAGGTGCTGAGTATGTCGGACGCGGACGCCGCGGCACTGGCCGAGGCCATCCAGAACGCCCACACCCGGCTCCACCGCTGCCGCGTCTGCCAGAACTACACCGAGGCCGAGCTCTGCCCCATCTGTTCCAGCGCCAAGCGGGACCGCTCCACCATCTGCGTGGTCGAGACGCCCCGCGATGTGCAGGCCTTTGAGCGCACCCGGGAGTACCACGGCCTGTATCATGTCCTTCACGGCCTCATCAGCCCCATGGACGGCATCGGTGCCGAACAGCTCTCGGTGAAGGAGCTGTTGGCCCGGCTGGGCAGCGGCGAGGTGAAAGAGGTCATCATGGCCATGAACCCCACCGTCGAGGGCGAGGCCACGGCCATGTATCTGGCAAAGCTCATCAAGCCCCTGGGCATCAAGACCACTCGTCTGGCCTACGGCCTGCCCGTGGGCGGCAGCCTCGAGTACACCGATGAGACGACGCTTTACCGCGCGCTCTCCGGCCGCGACGAGCTGTAAAGAGCAGATTTTATAGAGCCTTAACGATTCTTTCAAAAATCGCTCTTGAAAATCCAGCAAAATGTGATATAATGACAAGACAAAGAAGCTGCTTTTATAGGCAGAGTGCGCCGAACGACGAGAATTTTTGCCCGTATACAGGACGGTGTGCAATGCTTATGAAAACGGCTTTTAGAGTAAAGGAAAGGAGGCGCGCTTCATGGCACCTGCCAAGGAACGTCCGGCGACAAAGACCATCGCCACAAACCGCGAGGCGCGTCACGAGTATTTCGTGCTCGAAGCGCTGGAAACGGGCGTCGAGCTGAAAGGTACCGAGGTCAAGAGCCTGCGTGCCGGCGGCGTCAACCTGAAAGACAGCTGGGTCGATATTGAGGACGGCGAGCTGCTGGTCAAGGGAATGCACATCACTCCCTACGACCACGGCAACATCTTCAATCAGGACCCTCTGCGGGTGCGGCGTCTGCTGGCCCACAAGACCGAGATCCGGCGTCTGCACCAGCAGTGCAAGCTGCAGGGCTATACTCTCGTTCCCCTTTCTCTCTACTTCAAGCACGGCCGCGTCAAGATGGAAGTCGGCCTGTGCAAGGGCAAAAAGCTCTACGACAAGCGTGCCGACGCCGCCAAGCGCGACGCCAAGCGCTCCATCGACCGGGCTGTGAAGTCCAACGGCAAATTCTACTAAATTTCTTTCAGGCAGCATTCCTGCCCTGAGAACACCAAGCTTTCTGCGCATGGCAACATGCGCTTTATGGGGGCGTAAAGGTTTCGACGGGGGGAGCGAGGCCTGGGCAGCGGGTAGCAGTGGGGGAACTGCTCTAAACTCCTCCAAAAAATTAACTGACAACAATAATTATCAGTTGCTCGCAGCCTGAGTGCTGCGCGTTCCGCCCACTCTTGTGTCGTGTGGGGCCGGGGCGTCCTTTAGACACAGCACCTGAACGGACCTAAGCTTTGCGGACCGGCAGGAACTCATGAAGCTACTGAAGCGTTAGCCTGACGACCGGCGTGACGCAGAGGGAATGTTGTAGATCGCCTGCACCCGGAGACACCTACGCTGAACTCTTTTCGGACATGGGTTCGACTCCCATCGCCTCCACCACACGTGAGCCAGACGAACCCTCTGTGCTCCACCAAAGGGAAGAGCCTCACCGCTTTGCAGTGAGGCTCTTCCCTTTTCATCTTATAGCATCCTTATCCCATGAAATCAAGCAGCACGTCGATGTCCTGACTGATGGCGCGGAGATAGTCAGCTCCGCCGCGCCGGCCTCTATAGTTCCGGGCGCGGCTGCTCATCTCATTCAGGAGCTCTTCCTTCCGCACCAGAACGGGGTCTCCGATCCACTCGTCTTTCTCTATAAAGGCTTCCAGCTGCTCATATTCTTTTATGATACGGACGTTGGACAGGTTCTCCGGGAGGGTACGGGCATCGAACCAGTCCGGCTGCGCGTGAAAGTCCAAAGGCGGCAGCGGGTCCAGCGGCTCATCGGCGTCCCACACATAGGGATGCCGGTCATCTTCTTCCGGCGTCTTCTTGAAGCGTCCTACCCGGTTCTCGGCCTTGCCGACCGTCTCATAGTGGTTGAACAGCGCCTCAGCATCGTAACCATAGAGCTCGTAGGCGTCCGAATAGCGGTCTGCATAGTCCTTGTACTGGAACGTCTCGACGCTTTCCGTCCCCGGAGTAAGGTCAAGCCAGATGCTCACCGCCTCCGCATGGGTGGGCAGAGCTGCCATGACTGTCAGGGCCAGAACGCCCGATGTGACCGCCGCAATAAATTTTCTTCGCATGATAAAACCTCCTTTTTATGAGCGGTTCATCCCAGAATCGAGAATCTCCGCACTTCTACATTGTTATTCTCCACGCCGGAGCAGTCCTGAAAGACTTTATGCCGTATCCGACCCCGGATGGTGTTGCCGCTGACTTCCTTCGTGCTGGCGATGCCGTAGCCCTGTCTCTTATACACATCTCCGAGCCCACGAGACCGTACTAGATCTC
>ENA-OZGN01000752-OZGN01000752.1-human-gut-metagenome-genome-assembly--contig:-NODE-752-length-10425-cov-4.877917_pt1 | contig 10425 bp, 9 predicted proteins | sample MGYA00245115_ERZ653655 | MGnify/ENA primary metagenome ERZ653655 (study PRJEB26926, sample SAMN06165105) | human gut metagenome | biome: ENVO:00009003; feature: ENVO:2100002; material: ENVO:00002003... | reverse complement strand
AGCGTCAGATGTGTATAAGAGACAGGTCTTTGGCAACTGTCCTGGTTTATCTGCATGATTGTATGAACCTGTCGGCTGAAACTTGCCTGGTGTCACAGATACGAGGCATATCTGCCGGTCTGTTTTATATATCTATAGTTTATTTGTGGATACCTGGCTTCTATTCCGTAAACTGATAAGTAGAAAATTGAGTTAATATAGCTACAATACAACTCATTGGTTGTAATTTATCAAATAATTGCATTATCTTTGCATGTAGACGTGCGATAAAGTAATCTTTTTAATGAATACAGCAGCAGACAAAATTTCCTGTAAAGCTTTGGACGTTACAGGATCAGAAATCAGAATTGAGCAAGATAAAAAGAATTGGGTAGAGTATTCACAGTTAATAGCCGGGGTTATGTCTAAGCGGATGGCGGAACTTGGCTTTACGCAATTAATGCTTGCTGAGAAGATGAATTGTACCCAACAATATATTTCAAAAATATTGAAAGGGAAAAAGAATATGTCACTGGAGACTATATGCAAGATAGAGAATGCATTAGGCATCGAGATTATCAAAAGTCTAAATAGAAATGAATAACGAATAAAGCAGATTTATGTCAATACAAAGTGAAGCGGCATTAGAAGCCGGACTTATCGCTACCCTTCAACAAATGGACTATGAATATGTCCAGATTGCAGAGGAAGATAATCTTCAAGCCAATTTCAAACGGCAGTTGGAGAAGCATAATCATAAGCGGTTGTCAGAACATGGTCGTACTGAATTTACCGATGAGGAATTTGAAAAGATACTTATCTACCTGGAAGGTGGTACGCGCTTTGAAAAAGCAAAAAAACTCCGGGACCTCTATCCGCTTGACACGTCAGATGGCAAGCGCATTTGGGTGGAGTTTCTCAATCGTCAGCAATGGTGTCAGAATGAGTTTCAGGTTTCCAACCAGATAACTGTGGAAGGACGTAAGAAATGCCGCTATGATGTAACCATTCTTATAAATGGTTTGCCTTTGGTTCAGATTGAATTGAAACGCCGTGGCGTGGAACTGAAACAAGCATACAATCAAATACAGCGTTACCACAAGACTTCATTCCACGGACTATTTGACTATATCCAGTTGTTTGTCATATCAAACGGAGTAAATACACGTTATTTCGCCAATAATCCGAATAGTGGTTATAAATTCACATTCAACTGGACTGATGCTGCCAATCATCCGTTCAATGAGTTGGATAAGTTTGCCGTATTTTTCTTAGAGAAGTGTACGCTCGGTAAAATTATAGGAAAATATATTGTACTGCATGAGGGCGACAAGTGCCTGATGGTGCTTCGCCCTTATCAATTTTATGCGGTAGAGAAGATTTTGGACAGGGTACAAAACTCTAACGACAATGGCTATATTTGGCATACAACAGGGGCTGGAAAAACATTAACTTCATTTAAGGCGGCACAGCTTGTATCGGAATTGGATGATGTAGATAAGGTGATGTTTGTAGTTGACCGTCATGACCTCGACACTCAGACACAATCGGAATACGAGGCATTTGAGCCGGGTGCGGTGGATAGTACCGACAATACGGATGAACTTGTGAAGCGACTGCAAAGCAATTCAAAGATTATTATCACTACCATTCAGAAACTCAACTCCGCAGTCAGCAAGACTTGGTATAGCAACAAGATTGAATCTGTCCGTCACTCACGTATCGTAATGATATTTGATGAGTGTCATCGCAGTCATTTCGGGGACAGCCACAAGAAGATTATGAAGTTCTTTGACAATGCCCGGATATTCGGCTTTACCGGAACGCCTATCTTTACTGAGAATGCGGTGGACGGACATACCACCAAAGAAATATTCGGCAATTGCCTCCATAAATATCTGATTAAGGATGCCATTGCGGATGAAAACGTGCTTGGTTTCCTTGTGGAATACTATCACGGCAATGAAGTCGTTGATAATGACAATCAAGCCCGGATGGAAGAAATTGCAAAATTCATCCTTAACAATTTCAACAAATCCACATTTGATGGAGAATTTGATGCCTTGTTTGCCGTGCAGTCCGTTCCGATGCTTATACGCTATTACAAGATTTTCAAATCTTTGAATCCTAAAATCCGAATCGGTGCAGTGTTTACATACGCAGCCAATAGTAGCCAGGATGATGACCAGACAGGTATGGGTACAGGTCAATATACAAGTCAAAGTGTAGGCGAAGCTGACGAACTGCAAGCCATCATGGATGATTACAATAAAATGTTCGGAACAGCTTTCACGACTGAGAATTTCCGAGCATACTATGATGACATCAACCTGCGCATGAAAAAGAAGAAAACGGACATGAAACCGCTTGACCTTTGCCTTGTCGTGGGTATGTTCTTAACCGGCTTTGACAGCAAGAAACTGAATACGCTCTATGTGGATAAAAACATGGAGTATCATGGCTTGCTGCAAGCGTTCAGTCGTACCAACCGAGTACTGAACGAGAAGAAGCGTTTTGGTAAAATCGTTTGTTTTCGTGACTTGAAAAGTAATGTTGATACGTCTATCAGGTTATTTAGTAACTCTGACAATCCTGAGGATATAGTGCGCCCTCCGTTTGAGGAAGTAAAACAGGAATACAGAACTTTAGCAACAGAGTTTCTTCAAAAATATCCTACGCCCGGCAGCATAGACTTTCTGCAAAGTGAAAACGACAAAAAGAATTTTGTGCTAGCTTTTCGTGATATAATCCGCAAACACGCAGAAATCCAGATATACGAAGATTATAGCGAAGATGCGGACGATCTTGGACTAACAGAACAACAATTCAACGACTATAAGAGTAAATACCTCGACATAACAGTTGGCTTTATCAATCCTCCAGTTACACCACCGGTTGTTGCGGAAGATCCTGTGCCATACGGCAGTAATCAAGGCTTGGAAGATATAGATTTCTGTCTTGAACTTCTGCACAGTGACATTATCAATGTGGCTTATATCATTGAGCTCATTGCCGACCTTGACCCATATAGCGATGATTATTCTGCCAAACGCCAGCATATCATTGATACTATGATTAAGGATGCTGGAATGAGAGGCAAAGCCAAACTCATAGACGGCTTTATCAAAAAGAATGTGGATGAAGACAAGGAAAACTTCATGACTGGGCGTAATAAGGCTGACGGTACAAATGAATTGGAGGAACGCCTGAACCAGTATATTGTATCTGAACGAAATAAAGCTATATGTGATTTGGCTGATGAAGAACAAATTTCTTCCGAGGTGCTTAATCTCTATATAAAAGAGTATGACTATTTGCAGAAAGAACAGCCGGAAATTATACAAAAGGCTTTGAGAGAGAAACATCTTGGCCTGATAAAGACAAGAAAAGCATTGACACGCATTCTTGACCGTCTGCGTTGTATCATTAGAACTTTTAGTTGGGATTAAAGAGTATGGATAAGATAAAAGAACCAGGATATGTTTATATTTTAACCAATCCAAGTTTTCGTGAGGATTGGGTAAAGATTGGTAAAAGTTCCAGACCTGTTGATGTACGCTCAAAGGAACTTGATAATACGGCTGTACCTTTGCCTTTTGAGATATTTGCCACAATTAAAACGGCAAAATATAATGAGGTCGAAAAACTTGTACACAATATAATTGACAATTTGACGAACTTTCGTATTCGTCAGAACCGAGAGTTTTTTAATGTTGCACCACAAAAAGCACTGGAAATTCTTAAAGAAATAGCATTAACCATTGATGATGCTGTCGTAACAGAGTATGATAATAATCAACCTGTGTGTAGTGATAACCCAATATCTATGCCTATTCAAAAATGCACCAATCACGGAAAAGATTATACAAAGTATTCACTTAACGGAGTTGGTTCTTATGGAAAAGGTAGGCTGGCATTAGAGGTTATTCGTGTTTATGTCGGTTCTAACCATGTTAATTATAATGAATTAGTTGAATTATTGCCTAATCGTTTAATTAAAACAGTTGATGAAGTAAACCGTTGGAAAAGTCAAACATCTGACACTCATAAAAGATGGTTTGAAAAAGACATCCTTATTTCTAATGATGGTGTTAAATTTGTTGTTTCATCACAGCATGGAAAAGGAAATATAGGTAAGATTTTTGAGCTTGCCGATAAATTGGGTTATGAAATTAAAGAATTGAAATAAAATTATGAGCGAAGAATTACAACAGAAACTCCGTGACCAACTTTGGGAGGTCGCAAACCGTTTGCGTGGCAATATGTCGGCAAGCGACTTTATGTATTTTACCTTGGGGTTTATCTTTTACAAATACTTGTCGGAAAAAATAGAGAAATATGCTAACAGTGCGCTTGAAGACGATGAAGTGACCTTTAAGGAATTATGGGACATGACCGATGCTGATGCTGCGGAATTGCAGGAAGAGGTCAAAAAACAGTGTCTGGAAAATATCGGTTATTTTATAGAACCACAATTCCTATTCTCATCTGTGATAGATACTATCAAGCGGAAAGAAAATATACTGCCTATGCTGGAACGTTCTTTGAAACGCATAGAGGACAGTACACTTGGACAGGATAGCGAAGAGGATTTCGGAGGACTGTTCTCTGATATTGATTTGGCTTCTCCTAAGTTGGGTAAGACTGCTGACGATAAGAATACATTGGTCAGCAATGTGCTTCTTGCTTTGGATGATATAGATTTTGGTGTGGAAGCCTCACAGGAAATTGATATTCTTGGTGATGCCTACGAATACATGATTTCCCAATTTGCTGCTGGAGCCGGAAAGAAAGCAGGAGAGTTCTATACACCTCAGGAAGTCAGTCGCATATTGGCGGAAATTATTTCTATTGGCCACCAACGTCTGCGCAATGTGTATGATCCTACTTGTGGCAGCGGTTCGTTATTGTTACGTGCAGCAAGTATAGGAAAGGCTGTTGATATATTTGGACAAGAAAAGAATCCTACTACCTACAATCTTGCCAGAATGAATATGCTGCTTCACGGAATCAAGTTCAGCAACTTCAAAATAGAAAACGGTGATACGCTCGAATGGGACGCTTTCGGTGATCCCCAGTTTGATGCGGTAGTCGCAAATCCGCCGTTCTCAGCCGAATGGAGTGCCGCCGACAAGTTCAACAATGATGACCGTTTCAGCAAGGCCGGACGGCTTGCACCGAAGAAAACAGCCGATTACGCCTTTATCCTGCACATGATTTATCACTTGAATGAAGGCGGTACAATGGCTTGCGTAGCTCCTCACGGCGTGTTGTTCCGTGGAAATGCCGAAGGTGTTATCCGCCGTTTCCTCATAGAAAAAAAGAACTACATAGATGCCATTATCGGATTACCAGCCAACATATTCTATGGTACAAGTATTCCGACCTGTATTCTTGTCTTCAAGAAATGCCGTAAGGAAGATGACAATATCCTGTTCATTGACGCAAGCAAGGAGTTTGAAAAAGTAAAGACTCAAAACAAGCTTCGTCCACAGCATATACAGAAGATTGTTGAGACCTACCGTGACCGAAAGGAAATAGAAAAGTACAGTCATCTTGCCACCCTACAAGAAGTGGCCGACAATGACTACAACCTGAATATCCCCCGGTACGTTGATACCTTTGAGGAAGAAGAACCTATCGACATCAAGGCCGTAATGGCAGAAATCAAAGAACTTGAAGCCAAACGTGCCGAACTGGACAAAGAGATTGAGGTGTATTTGAAAGAATTGGGACTAGTTGAATAAATGGAGGTATAATGGCAAAACGGTTTGAGATAAGAAACAGTACGGCAGAATTCCTAATCTTCGCCATTGAGGGCAAGGAAGATGGCATACAGGTGATGTATCAGAATGATACCATCTGGTGTACGCAGAAAGCTATGGCAACCTTATTTGATTGTTCGACAGACAACATCGGTTTGCACCTGAAGAATATATATGCCAGTCAGGAGTTACAGAAAGAAGCAACTACCGAGTTTTTCTCGGTAGTTCAAACAGAGGGTGAACGTCAAGTCAACAGAAAGACCCTGTTCTACAATTTGGATGCCATTATATCTGTAGGGTATCGAGTAAACAGTATCAGAGCCACACAATTCCGCCAATGGTGTACCTCAGTCATCCGTCAATTCTCTATACGTGGTTATGTGATAGACAAGAAACGTATGGAAAATGGATCATTTATCGGTGAGGACTATTTTGAGCACTTACTGGCTGAGATTCGTGAGATCCGTCTCAGTGAACGCCGGTTTTATCAAAAACTTACTGACATTTACGCCACAGCTATTGATTATAATCGTGATGCTCCAACCACAAAGTTATTTTTCAAGAAGGTTCAGAACAAAATGCATTATGCTGTACACGGCCAAACAGCAGCAGAACTGATTGTGAGCAGAGCTGATGCTGAAAAAGAACACATGGGGCTGACTACCTGGGAGAATGCCCCAGACGGGAAAATAGTCAAGACTGATGTAAGTATTGCCAAGAACTACCTGAAAGGTATAGAACTGGAAGATATGGGACGTTTGGTCAATGCAGTTCTGGACATGGCAGAGCGTATGGCAAAGCGTCATATACCTATGACAATGGAAGATTGGGCAAAACGTATCGACATCATTCTGGAAGCAGGTGGTGATGCAATCCTTACTGATGCAGGCAAAGTTACGGCTGAGTTTGCCAAGAAATTTGCTGAAGCCGAATTTGAAAAATACCGAATCATTCAAGACCGCTTGTTTAGTTCGGATTTTGACCGCTTTAATACCGGTGACAACTTTCTACCGTTTGATATTAATCCTGATAAAGAATAATGATTATGACAAATAATAAAGATAAAAAAGTCCTTAATGTTCCAAATCTGAGATTCCCGGAGTTTACGGGGGAATGGAAAAAGGAACGACTAGATGAAATAGCAGAATTATCTAAAGGAATAGGTATATCAAAAGAACAATTGTCTAGCAATGGAAATCCTTGTATACTTTACGGAGAGCTATACACAAAGTATAAATCAGAGATTATTAGTGAAGTAATAAGTAAAACTAACATTGAGAAAAATAAACTGAAACATAGTAAACAAAATGATGTAATTATACCATGTTCAGGTGAGACTGCTGTTGATATTGCTGTTGCTCGTTGTGTTCCATTTGATAATGTTTTGTTAGGAGGTGACTTGAATATTATACGCTTGCATAAATATGATGGTGCTTTTATGGCATACCAACTGAATAGTAAGAGAAAAATAGAGATAGCAAAGTTGGCACAAGGAGTTTCTGTCGTACATTTATATGGTGAAAATTTGAAATCAATCAATACATTTAATCCAAGTTTACAGGAGCAGCAGAAAATTGTAAGATTACTTTCTTTACTTGATGAACGTATAAAGGTACAAAACAAAATCATTGAGAAACTGAAATCCTTAATTAAGGGAATTGCACAGCATTGCATTAAAGAATTAACAAGTGGAAACACATATGTAAAACTTGGTGATATTTGTCAAATTACAACAGGAAAACTAGATGCAAATGCACAGGTAGATAATGGGATTTATCCATTTTTTACTTGTGCAGAACAACCATTCAAAATTGATAGCTTCGCTTTTGATACAGAAGCTTTACTAATCTCTGGTAATGGCGCTAATTTAGGATATATCAATTATTATCACGGAAAGTTTAATGCTTATCAAAGGACTTATGTATTAGATACATTCTCCGAAAATATCCAGTACATTAAATGGGCGTTGAAAGTATTGCTGCCCAAAAGAATTGCAATAGAAAAGAGTTCAAGCAACACTCCTTATATAGTACTATCGACTCTCAGTGATTTAAGGTTACCAATTCCCAACAAGAGCAACCAATGCCATATAGCAAAATTAATGCAATCTTTAGAAAGAAAATTATCAAGCCAAACTGCATTGAATGGTTCTTATAATAGGTTGAAGCAATACTTACTCCGCCAGATGTTTATATAAACATCTGGCGGAGCAAATACTGCTTTTGTGATGTATAAGCTTTAATAATCTTATTCGCTGTTTTTAATTGGGACTTCAATAATGATATTGCATAGCCTATTTCTCTTTGTTTATCAAGAGAAGGTATTTTGAATACAAGTTGTGAGAAAGCCTCCATATTTAAATTGCGTCTAACGATACTTGCACCTTGCTCTGATACCATCATATAGCTGTATAAGGCACGATGAGTCTTTAACATTGAAGCCACAAACTGATTGTCGTAACCATCTGCTATTGAAAATACTTTGTAAGAAGGAGAAACTATCCCAATTTCAAATCTGTCATTGTAATTGATATTCCCCATCCATAAATTTTGAGGACTTAAAACAACATCATAAAGTCGAATGATTTTATAACCCACATTGTTTTCACTTGCGATGTCCTTTGAAAAGTACTCTCGCTGAGAGAATATACCCTTAACTGTAGAACTCAGTACCTCATGTTGATTATTCGTTCGTGAGCGTTCCGACCGTTCCAACAAAATATCTCCGAGACAAACAGATTTTCCTCCAGTACCATATTGCAGCGTATTGTTTAGTCCCTTAATTAAGGATTGTTTGTGTTATAGGTCTGCGATTAGTAAACATTTATTCGTACGAAAAGATTTGTTAGAAACTACTATATGCTTGTCGAATATTGCGACATTGAAAAATGGTTACGCATTCCAGAGTGGCAAGTATAATGCACTGGGCAAATGGAAAATCCTCACAATAACAAATGTACCTGGCGAGCGATATATAAACGATGAAAATTGCAATTGCATAATCAACTTGCCGAACGATATACAAGACCATCAAGTATTAAAAGAAGGAGATATTTTAATATCTCTTACGGGTAATGTTGGGCGTGTTTCTCTTTGTAAGAATGGAGACTATTTACTCAACCAACGAGTTGGTTTGTTACAACTTGCGAAAAATGTAAATCGAGAGTACCTATATCAAATTCTATCTTCTCAAAGATTTGAGAATAGTATGATAGCTTGTGGTCAAGGTGCTGCCCAAATGAATATTGGTAAAGTGGATGTAGAAAGCTATGTGTTACCGTATTCCTCTAATGGCAATAATATTCTTTGGGTCGCAAAAATACTACACTCATACGATGAACGTATCATTAATGAGCTACGAAGATTAACCTTGTTAACCATGCAGAAGCAATATCTCCTTACCCAAATGTTCATATAAACATCTGGGACAAAAGATAGTTCTTTTGCCTATTGAATAGTTTAAGAACTGATAACTCATTGTCGATTTTTACATCAATGCCTTGCAGTGTTGACGCAATTTCCATATTGCGACTATGTCCATAAGTTGGAATCATTATTCCGCGAATAATATCAGCGTTGATATTGCTTTGTGTTCCAGTTTCAAGATACTTGTGGATGTAGTGATACTTAAAGAATGACAAGTAGTAGTACAGATAATCCAATAAACCTTTGTCTTTTAGCTGCATTGCAAACATAGCCTGGCTTGTAGTAGTAGGTATTTCATTTATAGTTACCAAACCAACTGATGCGTACATTGACATTATTAAACTATACTTTGGAACTATCCATGCAGAAGAGTTTTCTAATCCACTTTGGCTCAAATGATTTTCTGTATATCGGACATACTTACCTTGTTTTGTTATATCGTTAATGCTCAAGAATGGTATTTCTCCATTATAGTATTCTTTATTTGTGGAAGTCGGAGTACCACCAGCCTTGCCTTTTGAGAACAAAGTGTCTAATCTACTCCATCCATTAGGCTCTTGAGTAAATACCTGCTTACTAATCGCAGACTTTAGTTTCTTCAAATCCTCAATGATTTTGTTCTGGGTAGCAATACGCTTATCTATCGCTATTAACAATTTTGCAATTTTAGCCTGCTCGTCTTTTGAAGGAACACCAATGTAAGTTTCATCAAAATTACGAACACTTACTGAGAACACCTTTGTACCCTGAGCAATTCTCCTGATTTGTTTATGAAAAGATTCGGAAGCAAAAGCATAACCTTTATAACCAATAACGGTTTGATCTGTATTATCTCGTCCATGTATGGTATGTAATCCTGAAACAATTTGTTGACCATTACAATTAAGAATTTCAATAGCTTTGGCTACATCGTTCGTATCCTCAGAAGCATCAGCAAAAGAAACATCTCCCTCTTTGAATAGTGTATATGATTTCGGCACAATCTCTTCCTTTATATAAGGAAGTAAATCGGAAGAGGCATCAACCATTGTAGGCAAACCTTTATGAATTAATCCATAATGCAAATTCTTGATTTGTCCATTACTGTAGTCTAACTGTTCGCATGATAGAGAATTAGTCGGATAAAAATCTAAAAGGTTTGAAACTCTTACTTTTTTCCATTCCTCAGTAAATTCTGGAAATCTCAGATTTGGAACATCTCTTATTACTGTCTCTTATACACATCTGACGCTGCCGACGACGGAGAGAGTGTAGAT
>ENA-OZGN01000734-OZGN01000734.1-human-gut-metagenome-genome-assembly--contig:-NODE-734-length-10666-cov-11.719065_pt1 | contig 10666 bp, 6 predicted proteins | sample MGYA00245115_ERZ653655 | MGnify/ENA primary metagenome ERZ653655 (study PRJEB26926, sample SAMN06165105) | human gut metagenome | biome: ENVO:00009003; feature: ENVO:2100002; material: ENVO:00002003... | reverse complement strand
CTGATGCAGGAGAGTATCAAATCAAAATCCGATTGATATGGCATCGGTAAAGGTCAAGTTTCGTCCCTCCACCGTGAACGGCAGGGAGGGTACACTCTACTATCAGGTCATCCACAACCGTGTGGTCAGACAGATAAACACCGAGTATAAACTTTTCGTTTCGGAATGGGACCGCCATTCCGAAACGGTTGTCTTACATCATATATCAACAGGACAAGAGCGGAACAACTATCTGCTTCCAATCGGTTCACGCATCAAGTGGGACAAGGACAGGCTGAACAAGATTATACATGCGTTATCCCAGTCCGGCACATTTGTGACGGATGATATAGTCATGCGCTTTCACGACAACAGGCAAGAACAATCGTTCAACGCTTACATCAGCCAGCAGATAGCAAGGCTGAAACGCTTGGGGAAGATACGTACTTCGGAAACCTACACTGCCGCTCTCAGGCGTTTCAGCGGTTTTATGAATGACAAGGAGGTCTTGTTTGACCAGCTTAATGCAGATTTGTTTGCTGAGTACGAGGCTTATTTGAAAGGCAGGGGAAATACGCCCAATACCATATCCTTTTATATGCGTATCCTGAAAGCGGTTTATAACCGTGCGGTGGAAGACGGATTGACCGAGCAACGGCATCCGTTCAAGTTCGTTTATACAGGAGTGGAGAAAACCATGAAGCGAGCCATATCGCTCAACGACCTTAAACGCATCAAAGGATTAGACTTGTCGTTGAAGCCCAATCTTGATTATGCGCGTGATATGTTCCTGTTCTGTTTCTATACAAGAGGAATGTCGTTCATTGATATGGCTTATTTGAAGAAGAAGGATTTGCAGAACGGGATTCTTTCTTATCGCAGACGCAAAACAGGACAACAACTATTCATTAAATGGGAAAAGTGTATGCAAGAGATTCTTGACAAATATCCGATAAACGAAACAGAGTATCTTTTACCCATTATTACACAACGGGACACAGATTATCGGAAACAATATACCAACGAACTTCATCTGGTGAACCATTTGCTGAAGAAAATCGGGAAGCAGCTGGATTTGCCGATACCCTTGACAATGTATGTCGGACGACATTCATGGGCAAGTGTTGCCAAGAGCCGTAATGTGCCTATCTCTGTCATCAGTGAAGGAATGGGACATGATTCCGAGAACACCACGCAGATTTATCTTGCATCATTAGATACTACAATGGTGGATAAAGTCAATAAGAAGATACTGGATTTGCTGTAAAGTCGTGAATGTTTTGCGAATCAGTCCAACGCTTACCAAGAGACGGATATTACAATGCAAAATTACGCAAAATAATGATTTTTAGGATATAAAACGCTGAAAATCTTACTTATTGCCATGCTTTTGTTTTGCGAGGAATATCGGATGTTTTGCGAAATTATCCATAAAGAGGGAAAAATACAACTCAATATCAATGGGATAAGGCAACTCATCCGTCTCTTGGTAAGAGAGGAAATCTAAAATAATTATAATAATGGAATTATTGCTAAAATATATCTTGGCAGGAAACAATAATCCGCCTCAAGGAAGCATCTGTTTTGAATCTTCGGATCACATTAGATTCCAAAATGGGCAGAATGTTTCGGGACATAATTATGGTTGTAATCGTCGCTTTGTGGTTGAGAAAAATATTCAAGGCGATGAGGGCTACACGGTGTCTATATACAATATGGATGGCTTACACCCTCTGTGGCAGAACAATGTACAGATGGCTCCCAAACGGATGAAGATAGTTAATGTGGATGGCAACATCGTTGAATTGCGCGGCTATGGTTATGATGAAAATGCACTGGCAATGGGTGCTCCATTGGAGGCAGCATCGTTTGAAAATTATGGGATTGTGCTCATGATTGAGAACGGTGAGATAGCTCGAACACAACTTAATATGTTTGATAGAAATGTTAGCATAGTATATTTACGATAATTTTTCATTCTTATGGCAGAATTAGATTTAAGACAAGACTTGCCGAACATCTACAGCAACGTTGAAGATAATGAAGCTCTTCCTTTGTTTGTAAGGTTCACAAATGATGATGCAAAGTTCCATGATAAAGATGCTGCGGTATCGTTCGAAGAAACTGTGGCTAAACTAACCGGAATACATGAGTGCTATTTTATTCATAGACGCCAAAAAGGACGTACAAAGGTTTATGAAGAACTAGCTATCAAATTTGATGACTTGCCAATTTGTATGACTGCACAAAAGGCTAGGGATGGTTTTACATTACGTGCGCCTCATTTCACGGAAAAGAACATGGTATTGCCAGAAGAAAGAGAGTTCATAGTTCGAAAATGTGATTTAAAATTTGTGGATCTTCATGAAGATTCTTTCAAATTGATTAGTGGAACGGGGACCTATTGGCTTGGTCATGTAGATGAACTGTGTCAATTTATTAACAACTGCTTTGATTTGCCTATCCCTCCAATTGAAATCCAAATAGAGGAAGACAAAGAGATGTGGCAAGCTTATCTTGATGGCTTAAACGCCATCCTTGAAAACAAACGTGACCTTATCAGAGTTCTATCGGTCAGCAACCAAAAAGATGGATTGTTGCGATTGGATTTTGACATGGAAAGCTATGCACAAAATCTAAAAAATGCCATTCTGGAAGAATTAAACGGAAAGTGTGACCAGAAAGCGCAAATCAGCATAGAAGATGGAGACTGTCTAATATCATTCGACAGTTACCAAACTATTCCTGATGATACAATAGACAACATCAAAACCATTGGTCGAGATTATTGTTATTCTGCGGAAGCTACACCTATTAATACTGTAAGCGGAGCTATCTCTATTGTTTCAGACCAAGATGAATTGAATGAGATAGTCGCATCAATTGATAAAGAACTCGAGATTTTCGGCGAGGTTATAAATAAAGATGAAGATGGTCAATTATATCTGAATAATGATAAATCATCTGAGATTCTAAGCAAGATTGTTGACACTCATTATCATGGAATTGCTACTGTGGTAAACACTACCCAAATCGTTATGCCACTCGTGCCTGTAGAAGAATCTATTGATATTGAGGTATTGAAAGGAAATCTTCCAGAGCAAGCACAGATAAAACCATACGGAAAGCATTTTGTTGTTTCATCAAAACGACCATTGAATGTAGATTTGGAGATATTCCACAACATGAGATTCTCAAGTTGCATGGTGAATGTTTCTCTTGACCAAATAGACGCAAATATACAAATTGAAGGAGCGACGATAAAAGGTAACGCATATTCTTGGATTATTAATGATATTAACGAACTTAGAACAGCTGGCAGATTGTTTAATGAGGTTCGCAAGCGTTATCAAGGCCAATATGTGAACAGTATGTTCTTCTACGCTTTTGCGCCACAAATTAACAAGAGTGTCTTGCAAGAGTTAAAACTCAATTTCTATGGCAATCCGTCTATCGTTATTGATGTTCCTCGCTCTTGTGTTATATTCTCCCCAAAGTCGAAAGAACATTACAATTCAATAAAAGACGCTTTCCTTGAACAGTTGGATTCTTCTATTAATGCAACTGCACCAGAATACACTCCTACGGCTAAAATTGATTTTCTCTGTGAGAATGAGGAATACAGACGTGGTGTATTCGAAAGAATTAATGTCGCATTGTCAGACAAAAAAGGGAAATTTATCGGAAACAAGCTTAGCCGTGATGCAAAACAATTGACTTTTGAATTTGTATTTGAAGATATTGATGACCGTGATGAAATAGAAAAGATTCTTCAAGAGTCGTTGGCTTCAATACATGGTGTTAAAATAATTTACGATGATAATAACAACAAGGGGGTTACAAACTGGTCGTTGTCAGAAGACCCTTCACTCTTACAAGAACTGGATCGCAAATTGCAATCAGACTTCCGTAATGAGTGTGTAAATTACATTAATGGTAAAGAATACGACAAATTAAGTAATGTGGATGAGGATGAGTTGAATTCAACTCACTACTCAAAAGCCACAATTGTTAGAAGGCGAAGACAGGCTTACTTGAAAAGTAGCAGTTATAACTTAGGCACTTGCATTCGCAGATGTCGAGATTATGCTGTAATAGAAGTTAATAGCGAAATGTTAGAGACAATGCGAAGCAATGAATTCCGAATCTCTACAGGGGATTACATTCAATTTCCAGCTATGGGTGAGACGATGGAATTGATGCGTCAAAGCGTTGCCATGAATCGCATATTAAAGCCCGCCAACAAATACAATCTAAGCCCAATAAACCCTAATCTTCCTAACTTTATTTTTGATCCGAAATATGCAGCTGAAACAGTCGTCAATATAGAGGAAACCAAAGAAGACATTCGTGCGCATAAGATTGGAAATCTAAATGAAAAACAACTTGAAGCAGTAACAAAATCTGTACTTGCAAAAGATTTGGCTCTTATCCAAGGTCCTCCCGGAACTGGTAAAACAACAGTTATTGCGGAAATCATCTGGCAGGAAATACGCAGGAATCCAGATTGTAGAATTTTGTTAACCTCTCAAACAAATCTTGCTGTTGACAATGCTCTTGAACGCTTACAAGGGCAAGCAGGCATTAGACCAGTGCGCATAGGAAAACCGGAGAAATTGGAGCCTGAAGGGCGTCGCTTCTCTTTACCAATAATAAGAAGTTGGACAGAAGGTAGAGAAAAGTATTCTGTCAGAGAAGATTTAGTTCTTGGTACGGCAGACAATGCGACTAAAATTTGGATAGACCGTATTGTCAATAAAGTTTCAAATGATCCTAAATATATAGGCGCTGTAGGGGCATGGAAGGCAGAACTTATAGAAAAAGACAAACATTCTCGAACTGAATTTAGTCGATTGTACAGAAGCCATGTCAATCTTGTTGCTGCAACATGTAGTATTTGCGGTTCGCCAGACTTTTACTATTCATACGTTGATATGTTCGGTGAGTGCAATCGCAACAATATGTTTTTTGATGTTGTGATAATGGACGAAGCCAGTAAAGCAACACCACTGGAGATGGCTGTACCTCTTGTGTTAGGTAAGAAGATTATCGTCATAGGAGACCATAAACAGTTGCCTCCGATGATGGACGAAACCACGATTGATAGTGCTTTGGAGAAAATTGGCAAGAAAGATTTGGCAGAGAAATTGCAGAAAGCAGAGTCTCAATTCAAAAGACTGTTTGAGGCTGCTGCAAAAATCCGCAAAACTGTTGTAGCCACTCTTGACACCCAGTATCGTATGCATGAACAAATCATGAATACTATTAAGCAATTCTATCAAGAAGAATTGGCGGCAACAGGCGGTTTGAAATGTGGTATAATTGAGTCGATGGATATACCTGATTTGACAAATAAGGGTAGCCGTTGGCATGGTATCTCGATAGATCCTATTATCAGCCCAGAAACTCATGCCGTTTGGATAGATGTTAAGACTCCAGAAACCGCATTGAATCCCGGTTACAAAAATGAAGGAGAACTGAAAGCAATCGACTTAGTTCTGAAAGCCCTTGAACAAGCCAAAGGTTACAAGGAATTCTTGAACTCTCAAACAAAACCAGAAGACAAAGAAATTGGTATTATAACATTCTATAGTGCGCAAAGCCGAGAAATAAAGAAAAAATATAGAGGAAGGGCTTATAGGATGGATGTTGTTGACCGTTTCCAAGGTATGGAGCGCAATATAATTATCGTTTCTACTGTCCGTAGCAATGCAAAGAACAATATCGGTTTTGCAAAGGAGATAGAACGTATCAACGTTGCTTTCTCACGTGCAAGACGTTTGTTAATAGTTGTTGGAAATAAACGACAATTTGAGAGCAACAATGATTATGCGGCTTCCATAGCAAATATGGAAACTGTAAGTGTTGAACAATTAAGAGATGCCGTAAGATGAAAAAGATAAAGAAACAACAGAAGAAAGTTGCTCCTAAAAAGGTGCAAGAGCCAATAGGTACCCGAATAGCTAAGGCTGTCTATGCAGCAAAGAAGATTTCGGAAAGAATCTTTGGGTATATTTCTTACGATATAAAGTTTGTTAAAGCAACTTACACGGGCAAGACTCAACGTCCAGCCAAGATTACTGCAATAGAAAAAGGTATCGTGGGAATCTTGTTGGTTGATGAAACTGCTTCGTTTGAAAAAATAGGGACAATCCTTGGTCTCGATGTTGTCAACGATAAGGCTGAACAATCTATTTTGCGTACTGCAATTGAAACATTGCAAAGTTTCTGTGCCATTGAGGGTGATGATAGTTGTTTGGCTTTGACTAATGGCGGACGTGCTTATGCAGAAAAAGGAGAACGCCCTGATTCATATGTAAAATCCTTCGATATCTTTGTTGATACTTTGCATCCAACATGGCTGAATATTAAAAGCTGCTTAGGAGATAACGTAAAAGCAATCGAAGAAATAAATACTCCATGTGATAATCTGAATTTGGATTTGGAGCAGATAAAAGCTTATGCAGAATGTCAGGCACAAGATGTTCATTATCCACAAAACAGATATCTTCTTGAAAGTGCGACTTGGAACGAGGGACATGAAGCATCATATCAAGTTTATGTGTGTTTCGTACAAAATGTGGCAACAGATGAAGTGCGAACATTTGTATATGATGAAAAGCAAGAAGGGCTGAATGAATCCATTGCCGAACAGATAAATAAAGACGATAGCTTGAAAGCCGAACTTCTTTCCAATTGTATTCGTCTAGAATGTGAGAATGACGAGGAAACCGAGGTGCTGGAGGGAGACGCAGTGAAAACAGCTATGGCTGAGATTTCAACAGAGCTAAAGGAAGCTGAACAGCAAATGATTCAGGAAGAAGAGGATGCTGAAAGGACAAAAGAGGAAGATAAGGAAGAGAGGCTGTCTGTTTCTGTTAAAAGACTTCTTGATAAAGACCGCTTACACAAAAAAGCACTGTACGATTCTTTGTCATTTGAAGTTGAATTGCAAAAAATTTTCAAAGAGGACAATCCTGATGAAATCTGGCTTATAAGTCCTTGGATACGCAAAGGTGCTTTCATTCATGACAGGGGGCCGATGATTGAGAACTTCCTTAGTGATGAAAACAAACGTATCTTCATTGCATATTCAGAACCTGCAGACAATAAGGATGGCAAACCTATGATGGATGAGGAAGTGGAGCCAGGAATCAAACAATTGGAGGAACAGTACCCTAACTTCTTTTATGTACAGCTACCAGAATTCCATTTGAAAAATGTTATTGAGGTAAAAGGCGATCAAAAAATACTGTTCTCTGGAAGTTTCAATGTCCTTTCTTTTTCAGTTTCAGAGCAACAAACTCATGTCCGTAGAGAAGAAATGGCACTGGCTCACCATACTGTAGCCAAGAAAAAGTATCAAGATTGCCTACTGGAATTTGCTGAGATATATGCAGAACGAATCAAAGAACAAATAACAGAATTGGATAATTCTGCTGTATCAACATACAAAAACGAAAGACTTGAATATTTCCTATGCATTGACAATCAGAAGATTCATGAGCTATTCTTGCCCATTGAAGAACTTTTGGAAGAAAAGTCTTTGGCTAATACCAAACGTGAATTAAAGCAGAAACTCGCAAAAGTCGGTCAAGAGTTGACTGCTGCTTCCAATATGTCTGGACTCAATCCTAAAGACAAAAAGCGTATTGAGAGTATGTTGACAAAGATTGAGACTGAAATGAAAAATAACAGCATTGATGACCCGTCAATGATGGAATTACTCAATAGCAACAAAGATTTGTTGAGTAAGATTCGTGAGAAAAAGATTTTCCCAAGTAATAAAGAATTTTATACTTCAAAGCCAGGGGCAACTGTAAATAGGCCTATTGTTAAGAAGAGAGAATCAATAATCAATGTTTTAGATAATGCCCCAGAAGCAACAGAAGAAGGACTTGCTTTGTATATTGCAACTTTAAGCTTTGCTTTTGTTAATCGCGAAATCAAGAAAGCCTTGCTTAATACGAAATTGCTTAAGATAATAGATGATGATAAATTGTCTAACATATTAGAAATGATAAGTGTTGCTAATTCAAGAACTATTGAAAATGCATTTGATTTATCTTTGGGCGTAAATGGTTATTTATTTAGGTTCTCTACGCTTTTCAACAACAAAGAATGTTTTGTTGCTAAGCAGAAAAAAGCAAACAGATTGCTTAAGCAAGTTAATCAAAATAATATAGAAACTGTAGTAAAACAATTATCATAATATGTCTAGGTTTGAATCATCCAGATTTGTTCGTAATCCTCAGGTAATGCACGTGGATGTGTTGAAGTCCGCGTGTGATGCTTTGGGATGGACTTATCATGTGTCAGGTAATGAATTGTTGGTCACTGATGCGAAACAAGGCGCTAAGTTGTATGGTGAATTTGCATTGAAGTTAAACCTTGCGACAAACGAGATTACTTACAATACTTATTATATGCCGAATGCAGCACAAAAGGTGGAGGAACTACAAAACCAGTTCCATGCTCTAAATGCAGCATACGCAAAGAAATCTCTTGTTCAGGAATTCAAGAAGAAGGGGTTTAACTACAAGCCAAACGAGCACTTCACACCCACTACTGAGGAAGTTTACTGTTTCTTTATGGTCGGTCGTTCAAAAGATAAGAATGAAGACGAACCTGTGGCTCAGATAAAATTTACTATTCTGAAAGATGGAACGATTGTAACTGATTCGGATTATTTGCCAAACGATGTGAACGAACGAGCACATGAAGCGATGGATGTGTTGGAACAATTGCTTGGTAACAAGCGAGTCATGACAAAGAAACCTGTTCCTGCTAAATATCTAAGCAAAATGAAACCACGTAGAGTGACAACTCAAACAATTGAGCATAAGTAATGGAAGCAATATACGGTAAAATCAAGGATATGCTTAATGCTTATTATCCAGTCCTATATCTTACGAGCTTTGAGTATGACCGTACGAAACAAAAGATAGACGGAATCATAAACTCTTTGCGTTCGGGGAAAAAAGAGGTGCGTCTTTTCAACTGGAATTGTGTTGAGGGATTAAATCTGATTATGATTGACGGTCAGCGTCAATATCTCGGAGAAGAATATGATGACGCAGAAATGGTATTGAAATACATCTACAATGACAAGGAAATATCGAAAGATATATTTGTGTTGGAGGACTTCTGCAATTACATTGAAGAAGAAAAAGTGAAGTTCTATATTCGCTCTATTGCGGAACGAGCAAAGCATACAAATACTCATGCAATACTCCTTTCTGCTGTATATAAATTACCTATTGAGCTTGAAAAATATGTCACAGTCTTAAACATTCCATTGCCAGACCGTCTTGACATGGAACGGACTTTAGTTCAAGTGGAAAAACAATGTAGAATTAATCTCAGCGTTGAAATGCGAAACCGGATGGTTGATGCAGCCCTCGGCATGACTTCTATGGAAGCAGATCTCGCTTTCTGTCTTGCAGCCGTAAAGGATGATTTGGGAGAGAATGCACCTTATACTGTATCATCAGAGAAAGAACAGATAATTCGTAAGTCAGGCATTCTTGATTATTTCCCCAAGAATGAGAATTTGAAAGATGTCGGAGGAATGGAAGTCCTCAAAGACTGGCTTTTCAAAAGACAAAAAGCCTATGAAAAAAATGCTCGTGATTTTGGATTACAAGAGCCCAAGGGATTACTTTTGCTCGGTGTTCCTGGCTGCGGAAAAAGTTTAACAGCAAAAACTATAGCTTCGTTTTGGAATATGCCTTTACTGAGACTTGATATAGGAAAGGTTTTTCAAGGATTAGTAGGAAGCAGTGAAGATAATATTCGCAAAGCAATCGCAACGGCAGAAGCTGTTGCTCCGTGTGTGTTGTGGATTGATGAGATTGAAAAAGGTTTGAGTGGTGTGCAATCAAGTGGTGCGACAGACGGAGGCGTAACTTCAAGAATATTCTCGACAATTCTTACATGGATGCAAGAGAAAATGTCTCCTGTATTTGTTGTGGCAACAGCAAATAATATAAATCTTCTTCCGCCTGAACTACTCCGCAAAGGAAGATTTGATGAAATTTTCTTTGTTGACCTTCCTAACGAGGAGGAACGCAAGAAGATTTTTGAAATCCATCTTGTAAAGAAAAGGCAGAATCCACAATCCTTCCCGATGGAGATGCTGAGTAAGAAAACGGAAGGATTCAATGGCGCAGAAATTGAGGAATGTATAAAAGAAGCCATGTTTGCTGCTTATGTGGAAAACCCTGAAACTCCAGTGCTAAAAGCCAGTCACTTAATGGATTCTATTAACAAAACTGTTCCTTTATCAACAACGATGAAAGAACAAATTTCCGCATTACGCTTGTGGGCTTCAACTCGTGCAAAAAATGCTTCAGTTGAAATACCTATAACACAACGAAAAGAAATGCCAATACTTTTGACACGGTCAGAACTTGATATCGAACGTTCATTTGACATTAAACAATAATATAAATCGCTATTCAATTAGCTTATTTTTGAGTTGAATGGCGATTTTATGCAAAAAGAGAATCTCAACCCGAATATTTTATGTACTTTTGTCAACAAGTAAAAGCCAAAAGCGTTCTTTTGATTTACTGTAAAACGAGGTAAAATATAGAATTTCGCTGGTTTCTAAATCGTTACCTGTCAAGCTGCGAAAGTTTGCAAGTACCTGAATTTTAGCAGGAAAGAAAAGGTACTGTGTCTT
>ENA-OZGN01000728-OZGN01000728.1-human-gut-metagenome-genome-assembly--contig:-NODE-728-length-10706-cov-4.760586_pt1 | contig 10706 bp, 9 predicted proteins | sample MGYA00245115_ERZ653655 | MGnify/ENA primary metagenome ERZ653655 (study PRJEB26926, sample SAMN06165105) | human gut metagenome | biome: ENVO:00009003; feature: ENVO:2100002; material: ENVO:00002003... | reverse complement strand
CGAGATCTAGTACGGTCTCGTGGGCTCGGAGATGTGTATAAGAGACAGGTTTAAGGATATGGAAAAAAAGTACGGCGTGCAGATTAATTATCTGATTGCCTTCTGGGGAATGGAAACCAATTTCGGACAGCATTTCGGCAATTATCAGGTAATTGACGCGCTGACGACGCTGAGTTATGACAAACGGCGGCCGAAGTTTTTTAAGGAAGAACTGTATCAGGCGCTGAAAATTGTCGATGTCTGGAAAATAGACCATACCAAAATGGAGGGTTCCTGGGCCGGCGCCATGGGGCATTTTCAGTTTATGCCGTCGACTTTCAACGCCTATGCGGTTGACTACAACGGCGACGGCCGAATAGACATCTGGCATTCGTTTGAGGATGCGATTGCCTCGGCGGCCAACTATCTGTCTTCCATCGGCTGGAAAGCAGGGGAGGACTGGGGGCTGGAAGTCAGCCTGCCGTGGAATTTCGATTATGCGCTGAGCGGACGCGATACGCGTCTGGAGGTTGAAAAATGGCGCAAAATGGGCGTAAAAACCGCGGACAACAAAAAAATAAGCCTGCCGGCGAAGGAGAAAGTTTCGATAATTGTCCCCGAGGGGCGTAAGGGTAAGGCTTATCTGGTGCGGGAGAACTTCCGCAAAATAATGAACTGGAACCGTTCGGAGAATTATGCGCTGGCTGTCGGAATGCTGGCCGATTATGTCAGAACCGGAAAAAAGTGGAAGCCGGTTGAACAGAATCCGGCCGTGCGGGTTAAAACGGACGATGTCTTGAAAATCCAGTCCTTTGTCAACAAGCTGGGGTGGTTTAAGCTTGACGAAGACGGACAGCTCGGTTCAAAAACCCGCAGCGCCATAAAAAAAGTGCAGGCGGAGGCCAAAATGCCGCAGGACGGCTATCCGGACTATCAGCTGCTGCAGAAAATTAACCGCTATAACCCGAATATCGGTTTTGCGGTGCCGGTTCCGGAAAGAAAATTACACAAGTGAAATATCGTGCTTTACGGAATGAAAAAAAAAAGGTAAATTAAGCGAAGCGATTTTTGAATTTAGGGAAATTTATGAGACTTAAGAATACTATACCGGTTTTGGGAATGCTGGCACTGCTCGCGGGCTGCGCCACTACCGTCGAACCCGACGGCTATTCTCAGGCAACGGCCATCAGCGGTACCGGCGGCGTTTATAAGGTGGGAAAACCTTATAAGATTATGGGCAAGACCTATTATCCGAAGGAGGACTACAGCTATTCGGAAGTCGGCGTCGCTTCGTGGTACGGTTCCGATTTTCACAATAAGAAAACCGCCAACGGCGAAAAGTATGACATGCATACGCTGACGGCCGCTCATCGGACGCTGCCGTTGCCGTCAATTGTCAAGGTGACCAATCTGGAAAACGGGCGCTCGCTGGTGCTGCGCGTGAATGACCGCGGTCCTTATGCAAAGAACCGGATTATTGACATTTCCAAGAGGGGAGCACAGCTGCTCGGCTTTCAGACCAAGGGGACGGCCAAAGTTCGGGTCGAGCTGATGGAAAAGGAAAGCAAGGAGCTGAAAGCGGCACTGACCGGACAGAAAATTGAGCCGCTCATGGCTTCGGCGAAAAAAACGACCCCGATTAAAAAAATGGAGTATGCGGCAGTTGAGCCGCTGCGGCTGGATAATCCGTACAATGCGGCCGGCGGCGTAACCGCCGAAAAAAGCTATTTTGTTCAGGCGGGTTCTTTTGCCAAACATGACGCGGCAAAAGACCTGAGTTCCAAACTGAGCCGGTTCGGAAAGTCGAAGGTGGCGCAGGCCGACGTTGACGGCAGCCGCTATTACCGCGTGCGCATCGGCCCGTTCAGTTTTCCCGAGGAGGCGGAAGTAACGCTGGCCAAGGTTAAGAATTACGGAATTTATAATGCAAAAATTGTTCAAGATTAGTTTGTAGAGGAAAAAATGATGTTTGGCAGAAAAAAATTGTATTCATCAGTTCTGACGGCCGGGCTGGTTCTGGCCGGAATCGGCAGCGCCGGCGCGATTGAAACGCAGGCGCGCAATGCGATTTTGATGGATTATGACACCGGACAGTATCTGTATGTGAAAGACCATGAAAAGATGGTGCCGCCGGCATCGATGAGCAAGTTGATGACCGTGAATATGATTTTTGAAAAACTGAAAGACGGTTCGCTGTCGCTGGACGATACGTTTACGGTCAGCGAAAGGGCCTGGAAGCTCGGCGGTGCAGCCAGCGGCGGTTCAACGATGTTTTTGAAAATAGGCGAAAAGGTTCGGGTCGAGGACATTCTGAAAGGCATTTTGATTCAATCCGGCAATGACGCCTGTATTGTTGCCGCTGAAAATCTGGCCGGTTCGGAAGACGATTTTGCCGAGATGATAAACAAGAGAGCCAGAGAACTCGGTCTGAACAACAGTTCTTTTGCCAATTCGACCGGGTTGCCTCATCCGGATCAGAAAATGTCGGTGGAAGATCTGGCCAAGCTGGCTCGCCATATAATTAAGGAATTTCCGGAATTTTATCACATCTTTTCGGAAAAGTACTATACCCACAACAATATTACGCAGGGCAACCGCAACCCGTTGCTGTATTCGATGCCCAATGCCGACGGCCTGAAAACCGGACATACGGAAGAAGCCGGTTTCTGTCTGACCGCTTCGGCCAAAAAAGGCGAAAGGCGGCTGATTGAGGTTATGACCGGAATGAACTCCAACAAAGAACGCTCGGAAGAGGCCGAGCGTCTGATGGAATGGGGTTTTCGCGAGTTTAACAACTATAATCTGCTGAACAAGGGACAGACGATTGCTGAGATTCCGGTTGTTTTCGGCAGCGAAAAGCAAGTCAGGCTGGTGGTTCCGGAAACGGTCAAACGGACTTTGAAAAAAAGTCAGGCGCCGAAGATAAAGATGACGGCGGTTTATGACAAGCCGGTCAAGGCTCCGGTTGCAGCCGGCGACAAACTCGGCGAAGTCAGAATTGAGTTGGACGGTCAGGAAATGGAAAATCTTCCTCTGGTTGCAGACAGAAACGTCGAAAAACTTGGTTTCTTCGGTCGTATCGGGCAGAATCTGAAATATCTGCTGTTCGGGGCCGAGTAAATGCAGCAAAAAGGCCGGTTTATTACGTTTGAAGGCGGAGAGGGTACGGGAAAATCTACCCAGCTCCGCCTTTTGGCCGAATATCTGGAGCGTGCCGGTGTCACGAACGTGATGAGCAAGGAACCGGGTGGCACCGAAATCGGACAGGAACTGCGACGGATTCTGGTTACCGGCGACAAAGACAAGTTTGACGCCGTGACCGAGTGTCTGCTTTATTATGCGGACAGGCGGATTCATCTGACGTCAAAGGTTTGGCCGGCCCTCGAAAAGGGCAGCTGGGTTTTGAGCGACAGGTTTGCGGATTCGACCGTGGCCTATCAGTATTACGGTTATGACAAAAAAGTGCCGTATGAAACCCTGGAATCCCTTTATAAAATTGCCGTCGGCGGATTTAAGCCCGATTTGACGCTTATTTTTGACCTGGATCCGAAAATCGGTCTGGCGCGGTCGTTCAAGAAGGCTGAGGGCATGGCTGTTAAGGAAACCAGGCACGAGAGCCGGGGGCTGGCGTTTCATGAGCGAATGCGCCGCGGTTTTCTGGAAATAGCCGCAAAAGAGCCGGAGCGTTGTATTGTTGTTGACGCCGACAAGAGTATTGAGGCGTTGCATCGGGAAGTAGTTAAAATCGTTACGGAAAGGTTTGGTTTGGGCTGATGGAAGCGGAAGAACGGCAAAACAGCGCGATTGAGCCGCGGACAAACACCTATCTGCTCGGCCATGCCGAGGAAGAGCAGATTTTCTTGAATGCGTGGAAAAACAGAACATTGCATAATTCCTGGCTGCTTTGCGGCATAGAGGGTATCGGCAAGGCGACGCTGGCGTTCAGGTTTGCGCGTTTTCTGCTGGCGGCAGACGAGCGGCAGCGCGACAAATACGGTTCGCTTGACGTAAGCGTCGATTCTCAGACTTATAAGCTGGTGGCAAATGCGTCGCATCCGGATTTGAAGGTAATTGAGCGCGATTTTACCGAAACCGACAAAAAAAAGGTGCTGAAGGCGATTAAGGAAGGGGAAAGGCTCTCTGACGAAGAGCTGAAAAGTCTGAAGAAATCGGCAATTATCAAGGTTGACGACGTGCGCACAATTAACGAGTTTCTGGCCAAGAAATCGTCTAACGACGGCTGGCGCGTGGTTATTGTCGACAGTATTGACGATTTGAACAATGCCGGCGCAAATGCTATTTTAAAGATTCTGGAGGAACCGCCGGCAAAAACGGTCATTATGCTTATCAGCCACAATCCGAACCGGTTGCTGCCGACCATTCGTTCGCGTTGTGCCAAAATGAACCTGAAACCGTTGGCGGAAAACGAGGTGGCCAGTTTGCTGCGCCGTTACCGGCCGGAACTTTCGGAGAAAGCCGTCAAAGGGCTGGCAGAGCTGAGTTCCGGCAGCGTCGGAAAGGCTATCCGTTATGCCGACAATGCGGCGTTGGCCAGTTATGATGATTTGTGCAAGATTATTTATGCCAAAAACAAGTACAAGCTTGCCGATTTGCTGGCTTTCTGCGATGCGGCGGTTGCCGACGAGGACAGCTATAATCTGGTACAGGAACTGGTGCTGAAATTTGTGGCCGAGAACGTGAAGGGCTGTGAGAACGTTGAGGAACTGGCCGAAATGTGGGAAAAGGCGGTCAGAATCTTTGATGAGACGGCAAGGCTTAATTTGGACAAGAAACAGGCGCTTATCAACATTATCAGCGGGATTTGCAAGGTAATATAAAACGGAAGGTAATATGTTAGTAGACAGTCATTGTCATTTGGATTTTAACGATTTTGAAGAAGATTTTGAGGATGTGCTGGCCCGGGCGCGCGAGAATGGCGTGACTGCCATGCTGAATGCGGGAAACAATATTGACGAACTGGATAAGCAGCTGGAAATTTCCGAAAAATATCCGTTCATTTATACGGCGGTCGGTGTACATCCGCATAATGCGGCGGAATATCCGGATATCAGAGCGGAGGACTTTATTGCCAAAGCTGCGCATAAGAAAGTCGTTGCTATCGGCGAATGCGGTTTGGATTATTACTACGATTACAGTCCGAAAGACGTACAAGTTAAAGTTTTTGTTGAACAAATCAAGGCTGCAAGGGAAACAGGCCTGCCGTTGATTATTCATACGCGAGATGCAGACGACGATACGATTGCGATTTTGGACGAAGAATATAAAAAAGGGGCGTTCAGCGGCGAAATTCACTGCTTTTCGTCTTCAAAAAAACTGGCCGATTTTGCCCTGTCCATTGGATTTTACATTTCAGCATCGGGAATCATTACTTTCAACAAATCCGGCGAACTGCGCGATATTTTTGCCGAAGTGCCGCTTGACCGCCTGCTGGTGGAAACCGATGCGCCGTTTCTTGCGCCGGTGCCGATGCGCGGCCGACGCAACGAATCTTCTTTTGTGGTGCATACGGCCGAAAAGCTGGCACAGATTAAGGATGTTCCGTTGGAAAAACTGGCACAGATTACTTCCGACAACTTTTACCGGTTGTTTCGCAAGGCCAGCGACAAAGGGAGGTACGCGTACTGATGGAAAACAGGCTGATTATTCTTGGTTCCGGTGCCGCCCCCGGCGTTCCTTCCCTAGGCACGGGTTTTGGGCGCTGTAATCCTGAAAATCCGAAAAATGTGCGTACCCGGGCTTCGACTTATCTGGAATACAAGGGTGTCAGGCTGCTGATTGACACCGGGCCGGATATGCGGGCGCAGCTGATTGCCCAGAATATCCGCAATGTGGACGGGGTTTTGTATTCGCATGCGCATGCCGATCATCTGCACGGCATTGACGATCTGCGCGAAATTAACCGGATTAACCGCCAGAGTCTGGACGTTTATGCCGGAAAATACACGATGAAGAAGATTGAGCATCGTTTCGATTATCTGATTGCCTCCAAGAAGGTTACCAACAACGTTATCCGCCGTCCGAGCCTGGTAATGAACGTGGTCAAGGCCAACAAGCCTTTTTTTGTTAAAGGCGTGAAGATTGTGCCGATTAAGCTTCTGAACCACTGCACCGAATGCTACGGTTATGTCGTTGACGACGGCGAATATGTGCATATTGCCGATTTTAAGGTTTTGGCGGCCAGCGCCTTTAAGATGATTAAAAGGAGGCCGAAGCTGATGGTGCTGCCGCTGACGACGCCTGAGGGAGCGGTTCAGCATGCCGGTTTGGATGAGGTTATGAGCGTGATTGAAAGGATTAAGCCGGAGAGGGCGATTATCAATCATATGGCCAACGAGTGTGATTATGACCGGATCGGCGAGCTGACGCCGCCGTTTGTGCGTCCGGCTTACGACAACATGGTTATTGAATTTTAAATGTGTAGAGAGGGGATAAGAAATGTTATGTGTGTACCATATTGCCGATCATGACGGAAAAGGCTCCGCTGCCGTTGTGCGCAGCGTTTATCCGGAAACCGAGTTTCTGGGAATTAACCATGATATGAAAATTCCGTATGAAGAGATTGAAAAACACGACAAAATCGTTATCTGCGATTATGCTCTGCCGGTTGATTACATGTTTGAGCTGAACAAGACCCGCGACGTGACGTGGATTGATCATCACGCTTCGGTAATTGAGGAATACGAGCAGAAAATGCAGACCGGCGAATATGAGGCCATCAAGGGTATCCGCCGGTCCGGAACGGCGGCGATGGTTCTGTGCTGGGAATATTACTATCCGGACCGTCCGGTGCCGGAAGGCGTAAAACTGCTGGGGCTGAACGATGTCTTTGACCTGCGTGACCCGCGGGTGCGTCCGTTTGAGTTTGCCTTTCAGTCTTTGGGCACCAACAAGCCTGACGACGAAATCTGGGTAAAGCTTTTTAACAACGAACTGGATATTGCCGCTATCGTCGAAAAGGGCGAGGCGATTTTGTCCTGGATTAAAATGCGCAACTTCCGTCTGGTGCGCAGCATTGCCTTTGAAAGCGAAATTAACGGGCTGAAATGTATTTGCGCCAATATGCCGCAGGGATATTCGGACTTTTTCGATTCCGTTGAAAACGTTATGGATTATGACGTGCGGATTAACTTCTTTATGAACGGACACAACAAATGGAACCTGTCTTTTTATACCTATAAGGACGGGATAGACGTTTCCAAGCTGGCGGCAAGCATGGGCGGCGGCGGCCATGTGAAGGCGGCCGGCGCTTCGAATCTGGCAGAATTGCCTGAATTTCTGCGTAAGGGAAAAAATGCGGAATAAACACTGGTCAAAGGTGCAGAATTTGGCCGAGACGGTCAAAAATCCGAATATTGTTATAAAAGGTCGGCACAGTTATTACAGCGATGCCTGGAGCGGTTCGTTTGAAGATTATTGCGTCCGTTATCTGTATGGCGACGAATATAGTCTTGCGCACTGGGAACCGCAATGGAAAACTGACAAACTTTATATCGGCGACTATGTTTGCATCGGTGCGGAAACTGTTATTATAATGGGCGGAAATTCGACGCACCGGACGGACTGGTTCAGCAGTTATCCACATTTGGACAAGTTGCCCGAGTTGTATTGCTCCAAAGGAGATACGGTTATCGCCGACGGCGTATGGATTGGCATGCGGGCGATGATTCTGCCGGGAATAACCATCGGCGAGGGGGCGGTTGTTGCTGCCGGCGCAGTGGTCGTGAAAGACGTGCCGCCGTATACGCTGGTCGGCGGCAATCCGGCCCGGGAGATAAAAAAACGTTTTGATGCGAAAGTTATTGAACGTCTGCTGCGGCTGCACATTTACGATCTGCCGGAAGAAAAGCTGGCAAAACTGCACAATCTTATCTGCGGCAGCGATATTGACGCGCTGGAAAAAGCGGTAATGCTTGAAGTCTGACAATTTGCTCCCTATATTATTCCTGACTGGAATTTTAAGGAGGATTGACATGCATTTTGATTACCATATCCCGACCAAGATTATTTTCGGCCGCGGCAGGCTTAAAGAACTGGCAACGGAAGAACTTCCCGGAAGCAAGGCGCTGATTGTCATTACCAACGGCCAATCGATGAAAAGGCTGGGGTATCTTAATCAGGTAACGCAGTATCTGAAGGAAAACGGTGTGGACTCAGTGCTGTTTGACAAGGTTCTGCCAAATCCGACGCTGGCGCATGTGTCGGAAGCCGCGGAACTGGCAAGGCGCGAAAACTGCGATATGGTTGTCGGTCTCGGCGGCGGCAGCGCCATCGATTCAGCCAAGGCGATTGCGTTGGCTGCGACCAATCCCGGCAATTATTGGGAATATGTCAAGGGCAGGGAAGTTGAGAACGCCGCGCTGCCGATTGTCGCCATTCCAACGACGGCGGGAACCGGAACGGAATCAGACCCGTGGACGGTAATAACCAATCTGGAAACCAATGAAAAAATCGGTTTCGGCATCAAACAGCTGTTTCCGACCCTGTCGATTGTTGACCCGGAACTGATGGTTTCGGTACCGGCCAACCTGACGGCATATCAGGGAATGGACGCTTTTTTCCATTCGGCGGAAGGGTATCTGGCTAAAGTAGCGCAGCCGTTAAGCGACTTGTTTGCGCTCAATTCCATCAGGCGGATTGCCAAGTTTCTGCCGGAAGCGGTCAAGGACGGCAACAATCTGCAGGCGCGCGAGGAAATGGCTTGGGCAAGTACGCAGGCCGGTATGGTGGAGAGCACTTCCTGCTGTATTTCCGAGCATTCGATGGAGCATGCCCTGTCGGCCTTTTATCCGGGGCTGCCGCACGGCGCCGGTCTGGTTGCGCTTTCGGTACCGTATTTTACGCATCTTCTGAAAAAAGATGAGAAGAAAGTGGCGCCGCGTTATATGGACATGGCCCGGGCGATGGGCGAGGAAAACGTCAATTCGCCATCGGCTTTTATTACGGCTTTGAAAAAGCTGATTAAAAACGTGGGGCTTGAAGGGTTGAAACTCTCGGATTGGGGGCTGCGGAAAGACGATGCCGAAAAACTGGCCGAAAATTCGTTTGCGGCAATGGGCGCGCTGTATCTGCTGGATCCGGTCGAACTGACCCGCGAAGATGCCTGCGCAATTATCAGCGAAGCCATCCAATAGCCGTAAATTTGTTTTTCAAGGGCTGTTTCCGGGTGGAAACAGCCTTTTTTTGCTTGAGAATTTGCACAGTTGTAGTAAAATCGGCCCGTTAAACAATAAAAAACAACGGAGAAAAAACCTCATGTCTAAAATTCTGATTACTTCCGCATTGCCTTATGTAAACGGCGTGCCCCATCTGGGTCATATGGTCGGCTGTCTGCTTCCTTCCGACGTTTATGCAAGGTTTATGCGAATGTCGGGACACGAGGTTTTGTATATCGGCGGCACCGACGAGCACGGCACGCCCTCGGAAGTAGGGGCGGCCAAAGAGGGTATGAGCGTTGAGGCTTACTGTGACAAATATCATGCCCGGCACAAAAAGACTTATGACGATTTTGAATTGTCGTTCGACTGTTTCGGCCGTTCCAGCAGCGAGCAGAACAGAGAACTCGTTTATCATATATTTGACCGGCTGGATAAAAACGGCTTTATTGAAGAACGGGCCATCAAACAACTTTATTCGATTGATGACGAGCGTTTTCTGCCGGACCGTTATGTGACCGGAACCTGTCCGCACTGCGGTTATGAAAAGGCCCGCGGCGACCAGTGCGAAAACTGTACCAAGGTTCTGGAACCGACGGATTTGATTAATCCGCGCAGCACAATTTCGGGCAGTACCAATCTGGAAGTTCGCGAAACCAGGCATTTGTTTTTGAAGTTGCCGCTGATAGAGAAAAAACTGGCAGCCTGGGTCAAGTCAAAGGAGCCTTTTTGGCCGGACATGGCTTATTCGATTGCGCAGAAATGGCTGAAGGAAGGTTTGCAGGAGCGTTGCATCACCCGCGATTTGAAATGGGGGTTTCCGGTTAACCGCCCCGGATTTGAGAACAAGGTTTTTTACGTCTGGTTTGACGCGCCCATCGGTTATATCGGCATAACCAAGCAATGGGCTGACGAAAAACCGGAGGAGCGCAGCTGGAAAGACTGGTGGCTGGATGCCGAGGACGTGCGCTATGTTGAGTTTATGGGCAAGGACAACGTGCCTTTCCATTCGATTTCTTTTCCCGCGACGCTGCTTGGCACCGGTGAAAACTGGACAATGGTCGATTATCTGAAAGGCATGAGTTATCTGACTTATGAGGGCGGCAAGTTTTCGAAGTCGGAAAACCGCGGTATCTTTGCCGAAGACGCCGTAGGGGAATTTCCGGCCGATTACTGGCGCTACTGGCTGATGGCCAATATTCCCGAAGGTTCTGATTCGTCGTTTGACTTTGACTTGTTTGCCGGTGTGGTCAATAAGGACCTGAACGGCGTGCTGGGCAATTTTGTTTCGCGGGTGCTGAAAATGACCGCTTCCAAAATCGGCGAGAAAGTGCCTGCCGGCGGCGAAATGACGGAAGTTGAGCGCGATTTGGTTCGGGTTTTGCAGGAAAGAACTGATAATTATCTGAAATATATGGAAGACATGGAGTTTCGCAAGGCCATGAACGAGTTGCGCGCCATCTGGGTCGAAGGAAACAATTACATTTCGACGACGGAACCATGGACCTGTCTCTTATACACATCTCCGAGCCCACGAGACCGTACTAGATCTCG
>ENA-OZGN01000717-OZGN01000717.1-human-gut-metagenome-genome-assembly--contig:-NODE-717-length-10779-cov-5.238344_pt1 | contig 10779 bp, 9 predicted proteins | sample MGYA00245115_ERZ653655 | MGnify/ENA primary metagenome ERZ653655 (study PRJEB26926, sample SAMN06165105) | human gut metagenome | biome: ENVO:00009003; feature: ENVO:2100002; material: ENVO:00002003... | reverse complement strand
CTCTCTCCGTCGTCGGCAGCGTCAGATGTGTATAAGAGACAGAACAGAATCCGGCGCACGTTTTTATACAGATGAGGATTTTGCAAGACTTTCCCAGATCCTGCTTCTGAAATATCTGGGTTTCTCCCTGGATGACATACGGGAAATGACCATTGACGACTCAGACTATCATTTTATGGAAAATTCCCTGAACATCCAGCTAAAGCTGGTACGTGACCGTATCGAACAAATGCAGCTGGTGGAAAAGGCAATCCAGGATACCACAGATGCGATCCGCTCCCATCATGCCATAGACTGGAATCAGATGCTTGACCTGATCCACCTGACAGGCATGGAGAAAAGCATGAAAAATCAATACCAGAACGCCTCCAACATTTCCTCACGCATTAATCTGCACAGCCTTTATTCCCAGAATAAACAGGGATGGTTTCCATGGGTTTATGAGCAGTGTCAGATTCATCCGGGGATGCGTATCCTTGAACTTGGATGCGGCGACGGTGTTCTGTGGACACAGAATATTTCCAGCCTCCCCGGTAAAGTTTCCGTTACTCTTTCTGACCTTTCATCCGGAATGCTTCGTGATGCCAGACGTGCTATCGGACGCAAAGACAGCCGTTTTTCCTTCGAGGCATTTGACTGTGCAAGAATTCCTCATGAAGACAGAAGCTTTGATCTGGTCATTGCAAACCATGTGCTTTTTTACTGTGAAGATATCTCTGCTGTATGCAGCGAAATTCAACGTGTGCTCACTCCAGGCGGAAAACTGATCTGCAGTACCTATGGAAAAAAACACATGCAGGAAGTCAGCAGACTGGTCCGGGATTTTGACGACCGGATCGTTCTCTCCGCAGACAGACTCTATGAGCGTTTTGGCAGAGAAAACGGAGCAGATATCCTGGCACCGTATTTTTCCCGTATTTTCTGGGAAAGCTATGAGGACTCTCTTCTTGTCCCCGATGCAGAACCGCTGATTTCCTATATCCTCTCCTGCCATGGAAATCAGAATCAGTATCTTCTGGACAAATACAAAGATTTCCGTGGATTTGTATCGCGAAAGACAAAGGATGGGTTCTTTATTACCAAGGATGCCGGCATTTTTCTTTGTGAAAAATAACCAAAATTTAACTTTTTTGTAAAAAGCACTTGAAGGTGACCTAAGGTCACCTTTTATAATACAATCACCAGAGTCAGGATGATATCGTAACTCAGACTGACAATCCAGAAACCCGTTAAATTAGTATCGCAGTCGCCTGATATTTTGCTTATCATTTACACATTTACACAGATAGATAACTGACAGAATATCGCTCCGACCGCATACTGCCAAATAACAAAGGAGAATACACATGAAAGGTATTATTTTAGCAGGCGGTTCCGGCACACGCCTTTATCCGCTTACAATGGTAACATCCAAACAGCTTCTGCCAATCTATGATAAACCAATGATCTACTATCCCATGTCTGTACTGATGAACGCAGGAATCCGCGATATCCTGATCATCTCTACTCCGCAGGATACTCCTCGTTTTGAGGAACTTCTTGGTGACGGACATCAGTTCGGTGTCCATCTCACCTATGCAGTACAGCCAAGTCCGGACGGACTTGCACAGGCATTTATCATCGGTGAAGAATTTATCGGTAATGATACTGTTGCCATGGTTCTCGGCGATAATATCTTCGCAGGACATGGACTGAAGAAAAGACTGAAAGCTGCTGTAAAGAACGCAGAATCCGGCGAGGGTGCCACTGTTTTCGGATACTATGTAGATGATCCGGAGAGATTCGGTATTGTAGAATTTGACCATGAAGGCAAGGCTATCTCAATTGAAGAGAAACCTGAGCACCCGAAGAGCAACTACTGTGTCACAGGTTTATACTTCTATGACAATCGCGTCGTAGAGTATGCAAAAAATCTGAAACCAAGCGCCAGAGGCGAACTTGAGATCACAGATCTGAACCGCATCTATCTGGAAAAAGGCGAATTAAACGTAGAGCTTCTCGGACAGGGATTCACATGGCTGGATACAGGTACACACGAGAGCCTTGTGGAAGCCACCAACTTTGTAAAAACAATGGAAAGCCACCAGCACCGCAAAATCGGTTGCCTGGAAGAGATTGCATATCTTAATGGCTGGATTACAAAGGAAGATGTGCTGAAGGTTTATGAAATACTGAAGAAAAATCAGTATGGTCAGTACTTAAAAGACGTTCTGGACGGTAAATATCTGGATGTATTGCACTAACCGAAGCTTTTAGACCTGTACAACCGAATTCGCAGTCAAGTGAGTGATATATCAAATTTTCAAACAGTTATTTGATATATCACCCGCCATGCAGCAAGGCGGATAATTTTATCTGCCTGACTCTATAACAGAATCTTACAGATATTCATATTATATATTTTTTAAGGAGAATCACTATGAACATTATCGTAACCGGCGGTGCCGGATTTATCGGAAGCAACTTTATTTTTCACATGTTAAAAAAATACCCAGATTACCGCATCATCTGTCTGGACTGTCTGACCTATGCAGGAAACCTTTCCACTCTTGCACCTGTCATGGACAACCCAAATTTCCGTTTCGTAAAAGAAAGCATCACCGACCGCGAAGCAGTTTACAAACTTTTTGAGGAAGAACACCCTGATATGATTGTAAACTTCGCTGCAGAGAGTCACGTTGATCGCTCCATCGAAAACCCAGAAGTTTTCCTTACCACAAATATTATCGGTACTGCTGTTCTCATGGATGCATGCCGCAAATACGGTATCAAACGTTATCATCAGGTATCTACTGATGAAGTTTACGGAGATCTTCCATTAGACAGACCTGACCTGTTCTTCACAGAGGAAACTCCGATCCACACAAGCAGCCCTTACAGCTCTTCCAAGGCTTCTGCAGACCTTCTGGTACTGGCTTACCACAGAACCTACGGACTGCCTGTATCTATCAGCCGCTGCTCCAATAACTACGGACCATATCACTTCCCGGAAAAACTGATTCCGTTAATGATCGCCAATGCATTAAATGACAAACCACTTCCGGTATATGGAACAGGCGAAAACGTTCGTGACTGGCTCTATGTAGAAGATCATTGCCGCGCAATCGACCTGATCATCCACAAAGGACGTGTAGGCGAAGTTTATAATGTAGGTGGTCACAACGAAATGACAAACATTGATATCGTTAAGATCATCTGTAAAGAGCTTGGCAAACCGGAAAGTCTGATCACATATGTGGCAGACCGTAAAGGTCATGATATGCGCTATGCCATTGATCCGACCAAGATCCACAACGAACTTGGCTGGTTACCGGAAACAAAATTTGCAGACGGTATCAAGAAGACCATCAAATGGTATCTGGATAACAAAGAATGGTGGGAAACGATTATCTCCGGTGAATACCAGAACTACTATGAAAAAATGTACGCAAACCGCGGGGAGGCATAATTTATGAGAATTTTTGTAACAGGTGTAGGCGGTCAGCTTGGACATGATGTTATGAACGAACTTGCGAAACGCGGCTATGAAGGTGTGGGAAGCGACATTGCTCCTTTCTACAGCGGAATCGCTGATGGCACTGCAGTTACCACAATGCCTTACGTTCAGATGGATATCACTGACAAAGCTTCTGTAGAAAAAGTCATTAAAGAAGCAAATGTTGATGCTGTGATCCACTGTGCTGCATGGACAGCTGTAGATGCTGCCGAAGATGAAGAGAACCAGCCGAAGGTCCGTCTGGTAAATGTAACCGGAACTCAGAATATTGCTGATGTGTGCAAAGAGCTTGACATCAAGATGCTTTATCTGTCCACTGATTATGTATTCGATGGTCAGGGAACCACTCCATGGGAGCCTGACTGCAAGGACTATAAACCATTAAATGTCTATGGACAGACAAAACTGGACGGTGAACTTGCCGTATCCGGCACAGTTGATAAGTTCTTTATCGTCCGTATTGCATGGGTATTCGGCAAAAACGGCAAGAACTTTATCAAAACCATGATCAACCTCGGAAAAACTCATGATACTCTCTCCGTAGTCAATGACCAGATCGGTACACCTACTTATACCTATGACCTGGCAAGACTTCTGGTAGATATGATCGAAACTGAAAAATACGGTTATTATCATGCAACCAATGAGGGCGGATATATCAGCTGGTATGATTTCACAAAAGAAATCTTCCGTCAGGCCGCTGCCATGGGACACCCGGAATATCTCCCGGAAAACATGACAGTCAACTCCGTCACAACTGCAGAGTATGGCGCTTCCAAAGCAGCCAGACCGTTTAACAGCCGCCTGGATAAGAGCAAACTGACAGCCAATGGTTTCACACCACTCCCCACGTGGCAGGATGCACTTGGACGGTATCTGAAAGAACTGGATTTCTGAAAAAATCCGGCAAAACACTCAAAAGTCTGGTGTTTTGCCGGATTTTCTATTCTTCTCTATGCAGTTTTCTTCTTCTGCGCTGTCTGCCATACGCAGCATCCCACGATCAGAAGTATTCCCACAACATCAGTCATCAGTGACGGATCGATCAGCATCAGTCCACCTGCTGCCATTAAGACACGAACCGGTACAGACATTTTCACTGACAGGAAGCCTTCCAGTGAGGAGGACAATCCAAACACACCGATCAGTGAGGTGATAAAGATCTGAACAACCTTAAGCGGTGTGGTATCGATCAGCAGCATTGCCGGATTGAAGCAGAATACATAAGGTACGATAAATACTGCGATAGCCAGCTTGGAGGCTGTAAATGCAGTCTTCATCGGATTGGCCTTCGCTATGGCTGAACCTGCGTAGGCAGCCAGCGCTACCGGCGGTGTGATATCTGCAACAATACCAAAGTAAAATACAAAGAAATGAGCTGCCAGTGTAGGTACTCCCATACGTACCAGAATTGGAGCACAGGTTGCTGCCATGATACAGTAATTGGCAGTGGTAGGTACACCCATACCAAGTACGATACAACACAGCATAGTCAGAAGCAGTGCAATAATCAGTTTTCCGTTTGCAACACTGATGATTCCGTTGATCAGGTCATTGGCAAGTCCTGTCATGGTGATGGAACCGGAAATGATTCCTGCAACACCGCAGGCTACTGCTACGGAGATAACACCTCTTCCTCCTGCTTCCAGCGCATCAATACATTTGGTAACACTGATTCTGTTTTCTTTGTCAAAAAGACTTACGATAACCGAAAGAACGATTGCATAGCTGGCAGCCTTCTGCATGGTCATATAGTTTCCGGACACCCAGATTACCAGCATGACCAGAGGTAATAACAGATAGATTTTACGGATCAGAAGCTTAAATACCGGAAGTTTTTCCTTCGGAATTCCGGAAAGTCCTAATTTCTTTGCTTCCAGATGTACAGAAATAAAGATTCCTGTAAAGTACAACAATGCCGGCAGAATCGCCCTGACAATAATGTTGGAGTACGGTACACCCACAAAATCTGCCATAAGGAATGCGGCAGCTCCCATGATCGGAGGCATGATCTGTCCACCTGTGGAAGAAGCAGCTTCTACTGCTCCGGCAAATTCCGGTTTGTAGCCTGTGTCCTTCATCATCGGGATTGTAACAGAACCGGTTGTTACTGTGTTACCTACAGAGGAACCGGATACCATTCCACAGAGTGCAGAACTGATAACCGCTACCTTTGCCGGTCCACCTGCATATTTTCCTGCAATGCAGTTAGCCAGCTGAATAAAGAAGTTGGAGATTCCTGTTCTCTCCAGAAACGCACCGAAAATAATAAATACCACAATATATTTAGAGCATACATTTACAGGTGTGGAGAAAATACCCTCTTTTGTGTAGAAAAGATTCCGCACCAGGAATTTCACTCTTCCTAAAAATGCCGGATTGGTAAGCCCTACAGCCAGTGCATAGATCAGGAAAAAACCTGCCACAAACAGGATCGGCAGGCCCACGCATCGTCTGGTAAGCTCGATCAGTGCAGCAATACCGATAATACCGATCACAATCTGATAAGGGGCAAATCTGGTACCCTGATTGATGATCTGATTTGCAGAAAAAGTAAAATACAGAAAAGCACCTGCGCCTGCGATCATAAAAATAATATCGCCAATCGGCATGTAGTTTTCTCTGATATCTCCTTTTTTCGCCGGATAGGTAAGAAATCCGATAAGAATGATCAGCCCCAGAAAAGAAGTCAGTCGGATTTCCTCCAGGAAGGTTGCAAATAAGGTAACATAGATACACCACAGAGAAAAGGCAACCAGCAGGCCGCGTACAGCCAGCTTATATTTGCCGGTCCACACACGAATATTGGATTCGCGGTCGTATTTCTTCATTACTGCATCTACATCTGCTGTGCTCATGTTCTCAGAACCAGCCTGCCCTTCCGGGGATGTGTTTGCTTTTTTTATCTTATTTTCTTTCATCCTGACTATTCCCCTTTCGTATCCACTGTAATTCCATGCTCTGCATAATAACGCGCCGCACCCTTATGGAAAGGAATGGTCATACCGGAAGTAGCGTTTTCCAGAGAAAGCTCCGCTCCTTTTGCATTCTCAGCAGAAATCTCGTCTGCATGGTCAAAAATTGCCGCAGTCATATCATAAACTGTATCCTCATCCAGAGATTCGGACACTACGATCGTCGCCTTGACTGTGATGGTTTCTACAGGCTCATCCTGTCCCGGATAGGTTCCTGCCGGAATCTGGTAGGATGTATAATATGGACAGTCACTCAGGATTGAATCCCTGATCGCGCCGTCAATATTGATCATATAGACACCATTGGTAGTTGCAAGCTCTGTGATAGCTGTTGTAGGTGCACCTGCAACAATAAACGCAGCATCAATTTTTCCATCCTTCAAAGATTCCTTGCTGTCCTCAAAAGACAGATACTGGGGATGGATATCATCCAGGGTAATGCCGCCTGCATTTAAAACATCCAGAGCATTGAAATATACACCGGAGTTTGCCGCACCGATAGATACGCTCTTGCCCTTCAGATCTTCCACTGTCTTAATGTCAGGATCCATGGTAAACAGCTGGACAGTCTCTGCATACAGGCCGCCCAGAGTCCTGAAATCATGGGTTGCACCGTCCTGTTCAAATGCTCTTACGCCGTCCCATGCATAGGCCATTACATCTGACTGGACAAATCCAAGCTGGAAATCTCCGTCCTGTACTGACTGCAGGTTCGCTTTGGAACCACCTGTAGAAACTGCTGTAACCTTTACATTTGTATTATTGGTAATATACTGGGCCAGTACACCACCGTAGGAATAATACGTTCCCGCCGTACCGCCGGTACCGAACGTCAGACGTTCTTTACTTTGTCCGCAGCCGCTCAGAAGGCTGACTGCAAGTGCAAGAGTCAAAACAAGGCCAACAATCCTGCCAGCTTTTCTCCTGCCTCTGAAAAGCTCTTTGTTTCTCATAAATCCATCTCCTTCAGGTACATAATATTTTGAATTATAACATATTTTTTCAAAAAATGATAATCTTTATTGAATAATCTTACAAAAAACGTTACAATAAAGTAAAAACATGGATAACAAAATAAATAACAACCCAATGGAGGTATCTATTATGTCCGAAAGAAAATACCCTGTCATCACAATCAGCCGGGAGTTTGGTGCCGGGGGACACAGTATTGCAAGAGTAGTTTCAGAAAGGCTTGGTATCCCATATTACGATCGGGATTTTGCAAAACAGGCTGCTGCCAGAAGCGGATATTCCCAGGAGGATATTGATCGTGAGGGTGAAAATCTGAGCCGCAGCGCCAGACTTCTGGACAACATTCTGAATAACTCTGCAAGTTATTTCAGTTCCCATGATGCTATTTACCAGGCTCAGAAAGAGCTGATCCTTCAGTTCGCAGCAGAACAGGACTGTATTATCATCGGCCGCTGTTCCAATCTTATCCTGCGAAATGCCGGTATTCCCAGTCTGGATATTTTCCTTCATGCAGATGTGAATCTCCGCACAGAACATATTCAGAAATTAGGCTTAAACGGAAAGGAAGATCCCAGGAAATATCTCACCAAAATGGACAACCTGCGTGAAACCTATTTCAAAACCTATACAAAACATGAGCTTGGCACTTATCACGATTATGACCTGTGTCTGGATACCGGAACCCTTGGATACGATAACTGTATTGAGATTATCACTTCACTTGCAAAACAGCAGGGGTTGAATCTGAAGCATCAGTAGAAGGACCGCTGCCAGCTGTAAAACAGCAACAAGGCTGTGGCAATCAGAAAATCTGTGCCACAGCCTCTTTACTTCAGTCCTTTTAACAGTTGTTTCTAAATTTCTTTTATTTTACAAACTCATCCAGAGAACGGATCTGGATTCCTTCTTTTGCAAAAGCCTCTCTGATTTTTTCCACAAACGCCAGAGCCTTAGCTCCGTCTCCATGAACGCAGACAGAATCTGCCTGAATATCAATATCTTTTCCTGTAATTGCAGTAATCTTTTTCTCTTTGACCATACGGATCACCCTGACAATAGCCTCATTTTCATCAGTGATCACAGCACCTTCCTTACGTCTGTTTACCAGAGTACCATCTTCTTCATAGGCGCGGTCTGCAAAAACCTCCATAGCTGTACGCAGGCCCATATCCTGAGCAGCCTTTGCCAGCTGTCCGCCGGAAAGAGCAAGTACGATCAGACTGCTGTCAAATTCTTTGATTGCCTCACAGATCGCAGTAGAAAGGGCATAGTCCTCTGCAGCCATATTATATAAGGCTCCATGAGGCTTTACATGCTGCATTTTTACACCGGTTACTCTGCAGAATGCATCCAGTGCACCCAGCTGATAAAGCACATATGCTTTTGCCTCTGCAGGGGAAACACTCAGATTTCTTCTTCCGAATCCCATCAGATCAGGAAAACCCGGATGTGCTCCTATACGAATTCCCGCTTCCTTTGCCATTGCCAGCGTATTTCCCATAACTACCGGATCTGAAGCATGATAACCGCAGGCTACATTTGCAGAGGAAATCAGCGGAATGACCTTATCGTCATTACCGATTTTATAGTTTCCAAAACTTTCTCCCAGATCACTGTTTAAATCTACTGTATACATTTACCTTACCTCTTTTCTATTTATTTCCCAGAGCGTGTTTGAAAAATCACTCCCTCAATCCGTATACAGAATCCTTACCTACAATCTTATCCCTTAATTTTCAGTACATTCTCAATAAATCCCGTATCTGCCTTTCCGTCGCAGAATACCTGATTCTTCATAATCTGATACTGGAAATCAAGGTTTGTCTCCACACCCATGACCACCATCTCATCCAGCGCAGAGCGCATTTTCTGCAGGGCAGCCTCTCTGTCAGGTGCATGAACAATTACCTTCGCAATCATGGAATCATACTCTGACGGAATCTTATAGCCTGTATAAAGGGCAGTATCCACCCGGACTCCGTTGCCTGCCGGAAGATGCATATGCTGTACTACTCCGGGACTTGGCATGAAATTTTTCTCAGGAATCTCTGCGTTGATACGGCATTCAATAGCATGTCCTTTAATTCGGATATCTTCCTGTTTAAAGCTTAACTCCTCTCCCATAGCCACACGAATCTGCTCAATGATCAGATCTGTGCCTGTAACCATCTCTGTTACTCCATGCTCCACCTGGATTCTGGTATTCATTTCCATGAAATAGAAGTTGCCTTTGGGGTCTACGATAAATTCAATAGTTCCTGCATTGGTATAACCTACTGTTTTCGCAGCAAGAACTGCATATTCATTCATTTTCCTGCGGGTTTCTTCATCAATGGCAGGGGACGGGGATTCCTCGATCAGCTTCTGATGATTTCTCTGTACCGAACAGTCACGTTCTCCCAGTGCCACCACGTTTCCATGACTGTCTGCCATGATCTGAATCTCCACATGGCGGGGATTTTCTACAAAACGTTCAATGTACATAGTATCATCCCCAAAAGCATTGGCTGATTCTCTCTGTGCCATATTAAACTGAAATTCAAATTCATCCTCATTGGCAGCCACACGCATTCCCTTGCCACCACCGCCTGAGGAAGCCTTGATCATAACCGGATATCCAATCTCTTCAGCCAGTTTTTTACCTGTTTCTGCATCGTATACAGGTTCCTTTGTTCCCGGTACAACCGGTACCCCGGCATCCATCATGGTTTTACGGGCATGGGATTTATTTCCCATCTTATCGATCACATCCGCATCCGGTCCGATAAAGGTAATTCCGTTTTCTTTGCATTTGCGGACAAACTCACTGTTTTCTGAAAGAAAGCCAAAACCGGGATGGATAGCATCTGCTCCCATATTTTCTGCTGCAGCAATGATCCGGTCCATGTTCAGGTAGCTGTTTCTGGCAGGACCTTCTCCGATACAGATACGCTGGTCTGCCAGCTGTACATGAAGGCTCTTAGCATCTTCTTTTGAATAAACAGCTACACTTCGGATCCCCAGATTCCTGCAGGCACGTATGATCCGAACTGCAATCTCCCCACGGTTGGCGATCAAAATTTTATTAAACAATATGAAAGCCTCCTTATCCTACAGTCTCTTAACACGGAACAGAGGCTGTCCATATTCTACTTTCTGTTCATTACTTACCAGAACTGCTTCAATCTCACAGTCATAGTCACTCTGGATCTCATTCATAAGCTTCATAGCTTCCAGAATACACACTGTCTGTCCTGCTTTTACCTGATCTCCCACCTTTACAAAAGCAGGTACATCCGCAGCAGCTGCAGAATAGAAGCTGTCTCTTATACACATCTGACGCTGCCGACGACGGAG
>ENA-OZGN01000710-OZGN01000710.1-human-gut-metagenome-genome-assembly--contig:-NODE-710-length-10837-cov-4.536450_pt1 | contig 10837 bp, 14 predicted proteins | sample MGYA00245115_ERZ653655 | MGnify/ENA primary metagenome ERZ653655 (study PRJEB26926, sample SAMN06165105) | human gut metagenome | biome: ENVO:00009003; feature: ENVO:2100002; material: ENVO:00002003... | reverse complement strand
ACGAGATCTAGTACGGTCTCGTGGGCTCGGAGATGTGTATAAGAGACAGGCGTGACCAAGGGCAACTCTACGGTGAACTACACCTACAACAGCGACCTGCTGTCCGCCATCTCCAGCGCTTCCGGCACGGAGTATACGTTCACCTACGGCGCATTTGACCTTGTGAACAGCGTCAAGATCGGCAGCCGCGCGCTGATCAGCCACACCTACTCCGACGACTCCAGTCATTGGCTGACACGCTCCGACTACGGCAATGGTGACTACATCACCTACAGCTACGACCGCTATGGGCGCACGTCCGCCATTGGCTACGAGGACAACGCCGAGGCTGTCAAGTACACCTACGACAACAACGGCAATCTGGGCATTGTGGACGATAACGTTTGCGGGCGCAAGACAAAATATCTCTACGATTTCCAAGACCGGTTAATGGGTTATGAGGAAAGGAGTGTCGATCACAGCAATACCGTAAAGTGGGGCTATGACGACAAGAACAACCTGTCCTCGCAGACCCAGACGCTGAACGGCACCAGCTACACCACCAACTACTCCTACGACAACGACAACCGGCTGAAGCAGGCGACAACAGGCGGCAAGAGCGCCAACTATACCTACGATGTCTACAGCCGCATGACCGGCATTGCCGCCAAGAATGGCAGCAGCACTGTTGTCAGCACCGGCATCACGTACAAGGATCCCACTTCGGCCACCACCAGCACGCAGGTTTACAAGTGGGCGACCGGCGGCACGACCTATACCTACACCTACGATGCACGGGGCAATATTACAGCGATATCCGACGGCACCAACACCACCAGCTACGTCTACGACAGCCTCGACCAACTGACCCGCGAGAACAATCAGGCGGCGGGCAAGACGTGGGTCTACACCTACGACAACGGCGGCAATATCCTCAGCAAGTCGGAGTATGCCTACACCACGGGCGCGCTGGGCACGGCACTGGACACCATTTCCTATGGCTACGGGGATAGTGAGTGGCGCGATTTGTTGACCGCCTATGATGGCAAACGGCTGACGGCGGACGAGATCGGCAATCTTCGCAACGATGGTAAATGGAGTTACACTTGGCGTCGCGGTCGTATTCTGTGGGATATGTCTCGTATGGTTGACGAGGACGCAGAATTGTTTGAAGTCGTCCAGTATCGCTATGATTCCAACGGGCGGCGTACTGGGAAATCCTATGGCGATAGCTATAACTTCCGTATTGTCGGCGGGCAGCTCTACTACGTTGGAGATAGCACGGGGACATCTTACTACTACGCAGGCGATGACCTGTCGCAAATCGACATTACTTTCCCTGATAACAGCAGCACCTCCCTGCACTTCACCTACGACGAGCTGGGCCCCATGTCTGTCACCTACAACGGCGCGGAGTACTTCTATCTGAAGAACGCGCAGGGCGACGTGACCGGACTGGTCAACAACAGCGGCACACAGGTGGTGGCGTACACCTATGATGCATGGGGTAATCCCTTGTCCACCACCGGCACCATGGCCGACACGCTGGGCAAGCTCAACCCCTTCCGCTACCGCGGGTATGTCTATGATGCCGAAACCGGGATCTATTATGTATCCAGCCGTTATTATGATCCTAAGATGGGTCGGTGGATTAGTTCTGAACCCAATATTGATAGCGGGGAGTTCGATGAAGGCTCTGAAATTCTTGGATACAATGTATATGCCTACTGTTTCAACAATCCTGTCAACAATTTTGATCCTGACGGAGAAGCGGTGTCAAATATCGTCGGCGGGATAATTGGTGGTGCTGCTGGCGCAACATTGGGTTACCTATTAGCCGATGCACTTGGGTTGAAGGGCTGGAAAAAATGGGTTTTGATTTCTGCCGCAACAGTCGGAGGCGCGGCACTTGGTGCGTTCCTAGGGCCGTATGTGGCAAAACTTGGAGGCAAAGTTGCAGCAAAACTTGGAATAAAAACTGTTGCAAAACAGACTATTAAAATGTCTTCGAGTAAGTTGTGGAAAGGAAGCGCAAAACATATTTTTTCAAAAGATCATATTAAAAACGGAATTATGAGATTGGGAGGTTCGCAAGAAGCAATATTTAATAAGATATATAAAGTTGTTAATTCCAACTTAGCAAATGCTGTAAATGGTTCAAACCAAATACATACTACGATCAATGGCGTAAAAACCACAATAAGGTTTTATGTATCAAATGGTGAGGTTCAAAGTATTAATGCAATGACTGGTTGGGCGACACGAATAATAGGGAAATTGTTATAGTCAGGTGACGCAAATGAATGTTGATATCTTAGGTTTAGAGAAAGAATTGAAGGAAAATAGCCAGAATTCGACGGAGGAACTTATTCAATATATCTTATTTGAAATCCAGAGCCCCATTGAAGATTACTTTTTGGCTATTGATCTTCTAACGGAGAACTACTCTAAGAGCAGAGACGTACGTCTGGCGATTTTAGGGGCATATCTTTCATCGACATGGCTTAATTTTAAGGAAAATAGTTTTTTGAAATTGTTAGATGAACATCTAACGAAAGCTGAAAATCAGAATAGAGCCATCATATTTTATTTGCACGCCTATGATATTTACATTAAATGTGATGGAAAATATCCTCGAGAATATTCTGATTATTTGCAAAAATCTATATTCTATTCAAACCGTTTTGTCTACAATTACGTTCGCCTTTCCGAAGTCGCGAATAGGAGGGAAGCTCGTGCATTATTAGATCAGGCAATCTCTAACGTAGAAACGGTTTGGAATGAAGAACAGCTAAAAAAAGCACCAACAGATATCTCCCTGAAATATGATAAGTTTGTTGATGAATTTATATTAGGCGTTGATATCAGTATATTTGAATATAAGGATCTGATTGCCAAAAGAGAATCACTTTAGATTCATAGAAATTTTTAGACCAACAAAGATTGCCAGAAATGTCCTGACAATCGCCGTGGTATCACAACGGCGATGCTGTCCGGTGGATAACACTTTGTTTCAGTAGGTATCCGCCTCAAAAGAGAACGGTCCCGGAGGGAAATTCCCCCTCCGGGACACATAACAGGATTCAACCAAGACAGGATTGTAGTATCTCCAGAGCAGATACTATAGTCCCGAAACCGGGCGATTCATCAACGCGGATTCTATAAACCTGATTACCGCGACTCCCAATAGCGCAACATGGGATAAAAATCTGTTCTCGTATTGCGATAATAATCCGGTTGTACGTAAGGATCATGGGGGAGAGCTTTGGAATACTATTATCGGAATGACCGCTGGCGCCGTTATCGGTGTGGCCGGTCAGATTGTTAGTGATTTGGCAACGAGTGTTTTAAATGGCAAGCTATCTTTTAGCAACTGGCAAACATATGCAGGAGCGATTCTCGGCGGTGCTATAGGTGGTGCGGTACTAGCTCTACCGGAAATGTTAATTTGGCAAACGCTGTAGCCGGCGCTACGACAACCGGTATTGGTATGTCACTTGAAAAACTGACCGGGTGCTCTGATAAGTCGTGGGCAGAGATAAGCGCAAACGCTGTTGTTGATGGTACAATTAGCTATGGCTTAGGGAAACTGCCTGGTGTCAAAAATATAACTGCCGGTAAGAATAACATGTCCGCAGTATATAAATCAGGACTTACAAAATTGAGAAATAAGACCGTGTCTAATATAAGCAAAAAAGTCTATAAAAAAGGCGTCATTTCCGGTTTTGTCGGTGGTTTGGCGATGGATGGCTATTACGGGGTGAAACAATTCGCATATCCTATAGCACGAAATCGTGTGCTAAACCATAGGAGGTGATAAGTTAAAGATGAGCTTACTTAAATGTAACGAACATTTACAATCCTATATGTTTCCAATCGTTAAGATAATTTTGAGCGCACTATTGATTATATTCCTTATCAACAGAAAGCACTTTTTTCTTATCCAACATCCTGTTTGGAGAATAGTGGTTGGAGTAATCTGTGTTCAAATCATGATATTGGCCACATTATGTATCTATATATCCGTCGCAGAGATGATTATGATTGGTGAACGTAGGTCAGAGATCCGCGCTGATCATGCAGCAACCATATCAAGCAGCAAAGATTATCATATTAGTGATATAGTGCAGATGCTGGAGGAAAACGATATTATAGAGATTGCCATCATCGCAAAGGGTGAGGTAATTCGCTTAGGTGCAAGTTCAGACTGTCGCCCATGTGATGCGCATTTCTTTGACAAATCCTACTATATCGGTGACAAAACCGATATTGGCATTGAAGAAATGCGGCAAGAACTGAGGGATCGCGCGGATAATGACATGGTTCATGTCCTAACCATTGATGACATTCCCCCTGATAGCGAATAATGCTCGAGATCACTATCTTCCTGTTTTGTTAGAAAGCACTCATAATCGCGATGGAACAGCCGGAGAGAAATATCCCTTCGGCTGTTCCTCTCACGAAGGAGATGTTCTTTTTGAAGATTATTACTCTAATGATCCCGACATTAACAAATGGGAGATTGGAGATCGCCTATACCAGATTCGTTCAAAAAAGTACATTGATGACTATTTAAGAATTATATCTGATGCTTCATACGGGCAAGACAGGCAAATGGCTATTTTGCTTGTTGGAAAATTAAAAGTGGAAGCCGCGATCCCTGTGCTAATTGATTTGTTGGAAGATGAAGGAGTAAGATTACAAGCAATTGCCGCTTTGGGAGACTTTAAACGAGATGAGTTGCGCCCGTACTTTGAACGCTTCCAAAATTCAAAACACTCGGGATGGCGTAAGTATGCCAATATCTGCATATCAACAAACCGTTGCTAATGATTTTGCATCTTCCACGGTTGATATCAAGGCAAACATCGGAAAGACCGTTTATGACTACAGTATCGGAATCAATAATAGCAGCGTATCGTACTCAATTTGCGAGGGGAATACCATTCAAAAAATAGCTCTTCGAGCTAATGTCTAAGAATTGAAAATTGGACTTGAATTTTCTACAACGGTTAAGTGGGATGGCTATTCGACAACCACTTATACAAGTGTTAGTGCAAATGCGTGGTTCATTGTTGCAGGATACTATCTGATAACAAGCGGGCAATGGGTTCCGACTCCGAGTTGTGTATCGTGAAAAGCGGAGGGAGAGTAGGAGTTAAAATGCTTTACGGACTATTTCTGAGTTTGCTATTTGGAGTACTCCTCCTTGCGCTGTGGCTGCTTCTAAGGAGACATCCCATTTGGGGGAAGCGTTGGTTCCGGGTCGGGTCATTTGCATTTGTCGTACTACTGGGGATCGTTTTCTTTCTTATTCCGAGAGAGGTCAGAACACGGGAGTATGCATCTCCGGAAGAAGCCTTTCGCTACAAAAATCAAGGGGAGATCCTCCTTGTACTGGAGGGAGAGCAGAGTGCCTATGTTGTTGCAGAGCAAGGTGGGAACTCCTATGCCTATGATTTTATAGCGCGAGATGGTGATGTATGGCATCCGGTTTCGGGTATTCAAACAAAACCGATTGTCATTACACAGGGGTCTGTAGTCATTCGTATTTATCGATATAGGAAAACCAATGACTACTATATCTCAATTACAGATGGAAAGGGGCAAGACGTTGAAATAGAGGATAACCGAAATTCCTATTTCTATACGATTGGAGATTCCTATGCGCTCGCTGACGAGACTTTTTCAATGTATACATATTACGCATACATATGCGATTTAGACGAAACATATCAGCTCACGGTAAACGGCGAAGCGTTTCCTGTTTTTTAGGGCGCTTTGGAGCGGATACTTGCCCTAGATACTCTATCAACACCGGCTTGTATGCAATGGGGGACTGCCTGACTCAGCAAGCTTCCTTTCGTATCCAAGGATGGGTTGAAATTTAGCGGTGGGGTATGGCGCAGATACTCTGCGCCATACCCCACCACCAGCTACGTCTACGACGCATGGGGCAATCCTCTGACCACCACCGGCACCATGGCCGACACGCTGGGCAAACTCAACCCCTTCCGCTACCGCGGGTATGTCTACGATACGGAGACGGGGCTGTACTACCTCCAGAGCCGTTACTATAATCCCGAAACCGGACGGTTTATCAATGCGGATAGCTATGCTCTTACAGGGCAGGGCGTTCTCAGCGGGAATATGTTTGCGTATTGCGACAACAACCCCATTACTCGTATTGATGCTAACGGCGGCTGGTGGCATGTTGCCATTGGCGCTGCTGTGGGCGTAATTGCTCAACATGCTACAGATGTCACAATCAATCTGCGTCAAGGAAAGTCTTTCATTGATGCACTTTCACCAAGGTCGTCACTTGTTGACTATGGCGCAGCTGCGATAAGTGGTGCTCTTGCCGCAACGGGTATTGGAATGGGGGCATCTGTTTCTGCAAATGCAGCAATAAGCGGAATTGCGTATCGGTCAAATGGTAGCATATACGGCAGCGAGATTACACTTTCAGGTTTTGTGGAGGCAACTGTTGCTGGTGCAGCCACAGGAATTGTAGGCAGCAAAGGTGCAAATGGCGCAAAGCTACGCGGAATAACGAAAACTTCTCGCGCAGTGCTGAAGACTGCTGTGTCTCAGAAAAAGGTTGCGATGTATATACAAAGAAGATTGCTTCTGTCAGGAAGGACGTTGTAACTAGTACAGGGCGTACAGCCTTAGCTACATTGGCGACAAATTTTCGCAATTTGGTAAATGCTTTTAAAGCAGGGAGATAATTAGTTTGAAACACCGAGTTCGCTTTTTTTGTGACTTCTCCCCGAAAAGATCCTCTTCTTTCAGTCATTTGTAGTTATATTTTTTCCGGTGTAAATGTATGTGCCGTAGGTATTGCGATTAAAGCAAGCTATCCTCACTACGATGCATTTTACATAATTGGCATAGAAGTCGTGTTTTTCCTAATGGCTCCCATTACGCTTGTGGATAAGCGAGAAGAGAATCGTGATGCTCGTTATGCACTATACACGGGAATAATGCATTTTGGAATATGTGTATATCTTTCTCATATGTGGTCCAAATGGTGGATATTAATATATCTCCTTGAGGTGCTTATTTACATTTTCGTCGGACATCTTGTAAAAAGATATTATAAGGGAAAAAACTCATTAGCATATTCACAAAACTATTTACCCATAGACATCCCCACTTCATTGTCTCCTCCAAAATTACGCAAATACCACCGGCCCGGCAACCAGATTGGTTGTCGAGCCTGTGGCGATTGCTTTTACGTTCTATACGCTCCCGGAGTAACTGTCAAACCTAACCGCGTATAGTTTGTCAGTATGTAACAGGTTTTGACATATAATAGCAGATGGTAGATTATAACCTCATATATGATAAGATTTTGCACACAATTGTAGATCTATAAAGCTATTCTACATGGCGCAACGACTGTAGAGAATTAAACCGCAGGATAATACCCGATTATCCTGCGCAGAAGTTAGACTTGTAGATGAATTGAAGGAGGGCTTCCGGTGAACAAGCCAAGCAAATACAACGCAGAACGAAGTCTTGTGGTTCACAGTAATTTTAGCTTTGAATATATTAGTTGGGAACACTGGAGTTCTGCCACAGTTGCTAATTCTCTGTTTAATGGTTCGATATTCGAGAATTGCATATTTGAAAATATCGCTTTTAACAATGCAGATTTAGAAGGCACAAGATTCTCTAACTGTAAATTCATAGAATGCTCGTTCCAAAATGCAGATATTCGATCTATTTGGATCGCGAAGTCAGATTTTTCTTTTGTCACTTTTGAAGGAGCAATGCTGTCTGATAGTGCATTTGTAGAATGCCATTTTAATAGTTGTGGATTTGACGATCTTACCCAGACAAAATGCTCATTTGATAGCTGCATTTTTGATTCATTCCAACCGCAGAACAGTTCCATAACATCAAGTTGCTATAAAAACACGTCTTTCAACAATGCGGTGTTTAAGAATGTTTTCTACTATCACCGTTTTGAGAATTGTCATATAACTAACTCAACATTTGAAGCATATCTGCTAGGATTTGTCTATGGAATCTCGTTGGAAGACTTAGAAAACTGTCGCATCACAGTAATGGGTGAAACAGAATATTATATCTCGGACTGTTTTAGTGAGTTTATTCAAGCGGTCTTTTCCCGCATTGAACAGGTTTATAATGACCGTAAGCTCTTCTTAAATATTGGCATACTTGAACTTGGTGACAATACAAAGAGTAAGGACGAGGTAATGCTAAAATGCATAGAATTGATGCATCTTCTGCTAAAGAAAAATCTCATGCTAAAGAATGAAGAAATAACGTTTTTTGGTAGTCTAGTAACCTATATGTATGAGGTAACGGAAATCGCACCAATTACGATTTTTCTCATGGAACGTAAACTCTCTCAAATAATAGAAGAATCATCATACAATGCAATTTCAAATACCGCATGGGAAAAAGCCAAAAGTGATTTAAATACACTTAGAAATGCAACCTATTTTATGTTCCTTGAATTTACCCGTACGCTAGATATTTGCAATATTGAAGAAGAAGCAATTATACTACAAATCACATATGAAGAGCAACCTGAAATCCCTCTTGTTGAAATACTGTCGGCAATGATGCCTAATTACAAGAAGCCAATACAGATAAAAACTGAGAAAGGATCATTCATAGAGTATATTGAGGCAATGTCTGCATCCTTGCCTTATATTGATGTTTTTTTGACCCTTATAGGCGTTATAGTACCGATTGTATCTGAGGTTCGTGCAACAAAACGAGCAAAAAAGGAAGCCCCCCAACCCCCAAGCACCGAAAGCACAAATATAATAATTCCCGCAATATATCTATCGCCCGGCATTACGGTGAATGCACAGAGTGAGATGGTATCCGCAGTAAAAGTTATTGTTGAATACAACATAGTAATAGATAAGCAAAAAAAAGGCTATAATCAAAGCAATGTAAAGCGAATAAAGGTTATATCCAAAAGTTAGAGTGTATCAAGGTAAGATAATAGTCTTTGCACTGATTGCCGAAATAAAAGGCTATCTTGAGCAAGATTGACCCGAAAACAGGTCCCATATTCCTGACCGAATCCATTGAGCCATCCTGGATAGAACGATGTACAGGTTTTTTTGTGTAGCTGTTGAAAGAAAACGTCCCCAGTCGTCTGCTTAAAATCAATATTATCGCAGTATACTGAGATTAAACTTCCAATTGCATTGGCGTCCGTTGTATGATGTGAACTTCTGAGGAAAGGAGAAATGGCTTCTATAGCTTTTTCTATCTCCACTTGAAAGCTGTTAACGCATTCTTCGTAATTAGGCGTTAAGTAATGGTAGATGGATGCGTAGCAAGATTGGGGCAAATTTCCACTTAAGACATCCACCCATTGTTCCAAGAAGTCCTCATGTATATCAGATGTCACAATTCCAGAGAACTTGTAGCCATTACACGAAATGGCCTTATGTGGACAATAAATGGAAATAAAATGCGTAGATATGCCGATGTCCCTAATCAGTTCATGTTCAGGCAATGCAAAACTCTCATCGGCAACAACAAAAACCTTCCGCCCAATTAAATAGCGAAGTTTCTCAATTTCATTTGGGTCAAGGTACACCCCTGTCGAGTAGATTGGTGATGTGATCCAAACCGCATCATAGTTGCCTTGCAGGATTGCTTCAATGGGAAATACATATTTCTCATTGAAGCGGTTCATGCTTATATATGTATAAGAAATACCTGCAGAAGTCAAAGCGTGTGCCACAGAAAAATATGAGGGATTTACAATGCACACATGATTTATCCCATGATGTTTAAGTAAGTTTATAACATTTATTATGGATATAGTGTTGTTGGGGGAAATGAGGATTGTGCTCGCTTCGGAGACAGATCCAAGTTTCTTGAGGATAGCTTGCCGAATATGAACCGGGATACTATATGTATACACATAATCAAATGCATTACCAATTTGTGGAGGGCAAAAGTGCTTTAGCTGTACATCACGAAATGATTCTGAAATGTGCCAACTCGACACATTTAGCACTTTTAATCCAGTTGTGTGTTCGTAAGTCTTTTCCAATTCGCTGATATGATCTATACTTGATAGCCTATGTATAAACATATTGAGTCTCCTGAGCAATTACTTTCGCAGGATAATCGGGTATTATCCTGCATAAAGAACCACGAAAGCCGCAGCGATGTTACTCGCTGCGGCCATTGGACTCGCTTATATGTTCATTTGGTTTCTCGGATGATAGTTGATTAGAATTTCACGTTGCTTAGCTGTAGATACATCCGTATATATCTGCGTTGTAAGTATTGAACTATGTCCCAATAGTTTCTGTATACAACGGATATCAACATTCGCCTCTACCAACGCTGTCGCAAATGAATGCCGGAACATATGGGGCGTAATATGCATCTGCGTGTCTGCACGCAGCGCATACTTCTTCACTATAGCCCGCACCGATTGCTCCGATAGCGGTCTCCCTTTTCGATTGACAAGCAGCGCACCTCTGGGACATTCACTTTGACTGCAATGTTCTCTTAGTAATTCTATTACGGACATACTCCCTATTTGGAGAACGCGCTCTTTTGCTCCTTTACCCATTATTAGTAGCGAACCACTCTCTATGTTTATATCTGCTTTTAAAAGCTTACATAGTTCTCCCACTCTCATCCCCGTCGAAAATAAGAGTTCCAAAACAAGTGCATTTTGAATCGCGCTTTTCTTTTTTTGCCCCGATGAATCGGCGATATCTTGATAGGCCACATTGAGCATCCTTTCAATTAGCGGCATCGGAATTGTTCGTGGAAGCACTCTTGGTGCTGTCTCTTATACACATCTCCGAGCCCACGAGACCGTACTAGATCTCGT
>ENA-OZGN01000690-OZGN01000690.1-human-gut-metagenome-genome-assembly--contig:-NODE-690-length-11026-cov-3.560295_pt1 | contig 11026 bp, 8 predicted proteins | sample MGYA00245115_ERZ653655 | MGnify/ENA primary metagenome ERZ653655 (study PRJEB26926, sample SAMN06165105) | human gut metagenome | biome: ENVO:00009003; feature: ENVO:2100002; material: ENVO:00002003... | reverse complement strand
CTTCAAGAGTGGCTATTTCAGCCTGAAGTTCTGAAATTCTGTCATTAAAGTTAGTGGCTTTGCCTGTGTAAATCTGTCTTTGGTTTATTGAATAAAGCAGATTATTTGTGACATTATCAATATTTGCCAAATCGCCGTCATTGATACTGCGAATTTGTGAAATGATATTATTATTTATATTGTTGTTGATAGTATCAATACCTATGTTGCCGGCCGTGCTTGTTTTTTGAAGTGTCTGCAAATCGGAAAGCTGTTCCTGTAATGCGCTGATTTTTGACTGTGAAGCTGCGTCATCATCATTTGCATACGATTTTGCAATTTCACCGCCGGCTTTTACCTCGTCACCGTCATGCACTGTATATGAAAGCACACCCGAAGTATTATTCTGAATCATATTTTCATCACGGATAATAAATCCGTTTGAATAAATTTTATCCGTGACTGTTGTTTGAACAGCATTTTCAGTCGGATACATTTTAAAATTTGTACTTATCAGAAGATAGGCGGCATAAACAACCGCAAGAACTGATAACGCAATCATCAAAATTCGTCTGAAAAGCAATTTATCCATAAAGTAAGCCTCTTTCGATTACAGCCTTTGCATAACTGTATATTTCTTCAAATGAATTATATTCATCAATATAAATCCAATTAATCTCCGAATCCCGCTTAAACCAAGTAATTTGTCTTTTCGCATATCTGCGGGTTTCCATTTTCAATTTTTCAACACAATCATTCAGATTTTTATTTTCTTTAAAATAAGGAATCAATTCCTTGTATCCTATTGCCTTTATTGATGTATAGCTCAGGTCGGAATTAATAACCCGTTCAGCCTCCTCAAGCAAACCTTCTTCAAGCATAATATCTACACGCTTGTTTATTCTATCATAAAGCACCTGTCTGTCACGGCAATTAAGACCGATTTTTACAGTTATATACGGAGACGGTATTTTATGTGATTCTTCAATTTGTTGTGTGATAGTTTTTCCTGTTGTTTTGTAAAATTCAATGGCACGGATTATTCTTTTAAGATTTCTGCTTTCACGAAGTCTGTCTGCCGATTCAGGATCGGATTTTGCAAGCATTTCAAGCAACCTGTCTGTTCCATGTTCTTCGGCAATCTTGCGAAGTTCTAAACAATATTCTTCATCCCGTTTATAATCACTGAAAGAAACATTGTTCAGAAGTGAATCAACATAAAGACCTGTTCCGCCGACAATAAACGGTAATTTGCCTCTTGAATGGATATCTGCTATACATTTTGAAGCATCAGTTACATATGACGCAACCGAATATGTTTTATCAGGCGGAAGAAAGTCCATCATATGATGAGGAATTCCGTCCATCTCTTCTTTGGTAGGTTTGGCTGTTGCAATCTGCATTCCCGTATAAATCTGCATGGAATCGGCAGATACGATTTCACCGTTAAAATGCTTTGCAAGTTCAACCGAAAGTTTTGTTTTGCCTGATGCGGTAGGACCGACAATTGAAACCGTATTAATAGATTTTTCCAAAAAATCACACCCTGCCAAATTGTTTTTCAATTTCACCCTTTGTAAGAACAATGCAAATCGGTCTGCCGTGAGGGCAATACTTGATTTCAGGATGTTCTTCAAGGTGTTTTACAATCCCTATAAGCTCCTCAGGCGTACTTTTATTGCCTGCCTTTATAGCTGAACGGCAAGCAACATTGCTGTAAAACCAATCCATTTTTTCGGTAAAGATATCGGTTTTACCCTGAGAAATGTAGCCCGACATCTCGGTAATGCAATCTTCAATTTCAACAGCCGGAATATACTGCGGAGAACTTCTTACAATAACCGTACTGTTACCGAAATCTTCAACTTCAAAGCCGCAATCGGAAAACATATCAAGATTATTAATTGCCGCATCATACTCGGTTTTTCCGAGAGTGACTGTAACAGGAGCAAGTAAAATCTGCCTGTAGTCAGCAGCCTTTTCGGCTTTGAGTTTTTCATAAATAATTCTCTCATGGGCGGCATGTTTGTCTATCAAAAGAATATCTTTATTGTTTTTTTCTGCAATGATATATGTATCGAAAGCCTCTCCGATATATTTGATGCTCGTCTGATTATCGTTTACAAGAACAGGCTCTTTTGATTTCTCAATAGATTCTTCCGAAACAATTACATTAACCTCTTTAGGGCTTACAATCGGACTTTTATCGGTAATACCTTCTGTATCAGTTTTTTCATCTTCGACAAGCGAAGTTGGCTGAAGAATTTCAGGCTTGAAAGTTGATTTTGACTTTTCTTCCTCTTTTGCCTTATTTATCGCCTGTTTGCTGAAAATATCAAACGGATTGGATATATCCGCAACTTTTATATCATCAATGGACTTTGTAACAGAACGAATAGCTGCCTCATCATTCTTCTTATTATCATTAAATGCGACATCCGAAAACGGATTAAAATCATCGGATTTTTCGGATGTAACAACAGGTTTTGTAACCTCTGTTTTGGAATTGTCAGGTATCGGTTTAGCATACTGTTTTTGTACAAAATCATTTTTAGAACTTTGCACAACAGGCTTATTCAGAATGGCAGGCGCATTGTTAAACGGATTAAATTTATTTTGCACCTCATTAAAAGCCGTCTCCTTTTTAAATGATGCTTTTTTACGGCTGTCATACTTCATAAGTGAAGATTTTACCGCATGATAAATCGCATCAAAAACAGGTCTTTCATTTATAAATCTGACCTCAAGTTTTGAAGGATGAACATTGACATCAATAATTTCACACGGCAATTCGATATTAAGAACACACGACGGAAATTTTCCGACCATAATTGAGCCCTTAAAAGCCTCCTCAAGTGCAACCATAGCTGTTCTGGTTTTGATGTACCTTCCGTTGATAAAAAAATTCTGCATATTACGGTTTGGTCTTGAGTGTTCGGGTTTTGAAATATAGCCGTAAACCTTTATTGCATCAAGCTGATAATCAACCGGAATAAGTCCTTTCGCAAAATCTTTTCCAAAAACCGAATATATTGCAGAAATAAGTTTTCTGTCGCCGAATGTACGAAGAACCTGCTTTCCGTCTTTAATGTATGTAAATGCGATTTCGGGATGTGACAAAGCAGTTTTGTCGATTATATTTGAAACTGCGTTACCCTCCGAAACATCCTTTTTCAAAAATTTTGCACGAGCAGGAATGTTGTAGAACAAATCTCTGATAACAAAGGTTGTGCCGACAGGACAACCTGCATCATCAAAGTTCTGTTCTTCACCGCCGTCAATTTCATATGAAGTTCCGATTTCCTCGTTTACATTCCTCGTAATAAGTTGAAGTCGTGACACTGCACAAATTGACGCAAGAGCCTCTCCTCTGAATCCGAGTGTAGAAATACTGTCAAGGTCAGATTCAACCTTAACTTTACTGGTTGCGTGTCTTAAAAACGCAACTTTGATATCGTCACGGTAAATACCGCAACCGTCATCGGCAACACGCATGAATGTTGTACCGCCGTTTTTTATCTCAACGGTAATATTTTTTGCACCTGCGTCAATTGAATTTTCTACAAGTTCCTTTATAACCGACGCCGGTCTTTCAACAACCTCGCCGGCGGCAATAAGTTCTGCAACATGCTTATCAAGTACATTGATTACACCCATTTGTGTCACCTCCTAATATTAAATCATACCTTTAAGTTCATAAAGCAAGTTCATTGCTTCAATCGGAGTAAGAGTATTTATATCTGTATCTTTCAGCTTTTCAATCACGGGACTTTCAGCCGAACCGATAAGCGAAAGCTGCATATCGTCTGAATTATCCTTCTTTTGAATATTGGCATTCTCATTTTTATATTTGCCGTGTTCAAGGTCTTTTAAAATTTCCTTTGCTCTTGAAATTACAGACTGCGGAATGCCTGCAAGCTTTGCAACCTCAATACCATAGCTGTCATCTGCTCCGCCGGGAACAATTCTTCGCAGAAAAGTAATGTCATCGCCACGCTTTTTAACTGCTATGTTATAGTTTTTTACACCGTCAAGGAGTTGTTCCATAACCGTGAGTTCATGATAATGAGTTGCAAAAAGTGTTTTTGCACCGAGTTTTTTTCTGTCGGCACAAAATTCAAGCACTGCCCTTGCGATGCTCATACCGTCAAAAGTCGAAGTACCTCTGCCGATTTCGTCAAGAATAAGTAAGCTTTTTGAAGTTGCATTTTTAATGATATTGGCAACCTCGCTCATCTCAACCATAAAGGTTGACTGTCCAGATGCAAGATCATCAGACGCACCTACACGAGTAAAGATACTGTCTACAATTCCGATTTCGGCAGAAGACGCCGGAACAAAACTGCCTATCTGTGCCATAAGAACAATAATGGCAATCTGTCGCATATAGGTTGACTTACCCGCCATATTGGGACCTGTAATAATTGCTACTCTGTCATTGGCAGAATCAAGGCTGACATCATTCGGAACAAACGGTGCATCTTTTAATAGAGCCTCAACAACAGGATGTCTCGAATCTTTAATTCTTATAGCAGTTGAAAGGTTTACATCAGGTCTTATGTATCTGTTGTCAGCCGCAACATTTGCAAGTGATGTAATAACATCAAGATTAGCAATGGCTTTTGCGGTTTTCTGAATTCTTTCAAGATTATCCGAAACCGTCTTTCTGACATCGTCAAAAAGGTTGTATTCAAGTGCAACCGATCTGTCTTTTGCACCGAGGATTCTGCCCTCTACATCTTTCAAATCCTGAGTAATATATCTTTCACAATTGGTGAGTGTCTGCTTTCTTATGTATGTTTCGGGTACCATGGATTTATATGAATTTGATACTTCAATATAATATCCGAATACCCTGTTATAACCGACTTTAAGCTTAGGAATTCCCGTTATATCACGCTGTTCAGCCTCAATACGGGCAAGAATCCCCTTTGAGTCATTCATATCGCCTGTCACGGAATCAAGTTCTTCGTTATAACCTCTCTTAATCATACCGCCCTCACGGACTGTAAACGGGGGTTCTTCAACGATTGCAGAATCAATAAGAGAATGAATGTCCTCAAGCTTATCAATGCTTTTATAAATATATTTAAGATAGACTGATTTGCAATCAACAAGCAAATCCGAAATCTGCGGAAGATTCTGAATTGCTCCGCAGAGTGAACGCAAATCTCTTGCATTTGCAGAACCGTAAACGATTCTTGTCATAAGTCTTTCAATGTCAAATATACCCGAGAGTGTGTCTGTAACATCCATACGGAGCATATTATCGTTTACAAGCTCTTCAATTGCACTCTGACGGTTGTTGATTGAAGTTATATTAAGCAAAGGATGTTCAAGCCATGAACGCATAAGGCGTTTGCCCATTGCGGTTTTTGTCTTGTCAAGCACCCACAAAAGTGAACCCTTTTTATCCTTTGTCAGCATTGTTTGTGTGAGCTCAAGATTACGCTGCGTGTTGTAATCAAGGCTCATATATTGATTTTCTTTGTAGAACTCAATGTGATTTATTCTTTCAAGTCCCGTTTTCTGAGTATCACGAAGATACGAAAGCAACGCACCGAGAACGCATACAACAACAGATTTGTCAGATACGGTACTGTATTCATCCGCAAACTGTGATTTTACAACATCAGTACATACCGACTCGTCAAATTTTTCATCTTCGAGCATTTCAACTCCTGCCGAAAGTTTCGCTTTAATGAACTTAGGCAATTCTTTCAGCTTTACAATGTCACCGCCAATAAGAATTTCACGGGGATTATAGCTTGTAAGTTGATTGGTAAGAACATTATAGCTGTCATTACCCCTGATTTCCGTAGCGTATAATTCTCCTGTGGAAATATCGCAAAAACAAAGTCCTATAGATTTATTTTTAGAATACATACAGCAAATGTAGTTGTTTTTGCTCTCATCAAGCATACTCGATTCCATTACGGTACCGGGAGTAATTACTCGAATAATATCACGCTTTACAAGACCTTTTGCCTTTGCAGGATCTTCCGTCTGTTCGCAAATTGCGACCTTATAGCCCTTTGCAACAAGTCTTGCAATGTAACCCTCACAGCTGTGAAACGGAACACCGCACATGGGAGCACGCTCGGCCTGTCCGCAATCCCTTCCTGTAAGAGTAAGTTCAAGCTCCTTTGATGCAAGCTTTGCATCATCGTAAAACATTTCGTAGAAATCTCCAAGTCGGAAGAACAAAATGCTGTCTTTGTTTTCTTCTTTAATTTTGAAATACTGTTGCATCATTGGAGATAACTCCGCCATTTGTTTCACTTCCTTAACAAAATTTAGAACCGTTTATCAGCCGCAACCGCCGCATGTAGCACAACTGCCTGAGCATGATGACTGGCTGTAATCAGCAGTTTCGGGATCTGCGCCCTCAGCAGACTGCTGAACAATTGCGAGAACTCTGTTTGCAACAACATCAAAAGCAGCCTTTGCATCATTGTAGGCAATCATATTCTCGTTTGACATAATCTGAGAATATGCCTCTCTCATCTCAGTATTAAGCTTAGAAAGCTTTTCCTGATCTCTCTCTTTTTTTGATGCTTCATTGTTGATTGACATTCTTTTAAGATTGAATTCACCGATAAGACGCTGAAGCTCCATATCTGCATCTGCATTCTTCTGAGCGTCCTGCAATTTTTTATATGAGTCTTCTTCCTGAATGAGTCTTCCAAGTTCCCTTGCTTTCTCAATGATATCCATAGTTTTAACCTCCGATTATTTTACAAGCTCACCCTTTAATATCCAGTTGCGAGCCTTTGTTATTTTTACATTTCTGAATGTTCCGATACAGTCCTTTGATCCTTCAAGCTCAACTATTATGTTACCGCTTGTACGACCGCACAATTCACCGTTCTTATCGTTTTCACCTTCAATAAGTACCTTTTCGGTTTTGCCAACCATTGAAGAACAACGCTTTGCCGCAATTTCTTCCTGAACATCAAGAAGTTCACGGAACCATTTTGATTTTTCTTCAGCGGAAATAGGATCGTCCATTTTAGCCGCAGGAGTACCTACTCTCGGTGAGAAAATGAAGGTAAAGAGCGATGTAAACTCAACCTCACGGATAAGCGATAAAGTTTCTTTGAAATCTTCATATGTTTCACCCGGAAAACCTACAATGATATCACTTGTAAGTGAAAGACCGTCAATTTTCTCTTTAGCATAATTGATTATTTCAAGATACTTTCTGCGGTCATAGTGACGGTTCATTGCTTTAAGCACTCTGTCCGAACCGCATTGGAACGGAAGGTGAAGATGCTTGCTTATATGAGTACCCGATGCAATTGTGTCAATAAGTTCCCTTGAACAATCCTTCGGGTGAGATGTCATAAAGCGAAGCCAATAATCGCCGTCAATTGAATCGACCTCACGCAAAAGCTGTGAAAAGTTTACTTTCTCGGAAAGACCTTTTCCGTAGGAATTTACATTCTGACCGAGAAGGGTAATGTCTTTATAACCCGACTCAATCATATTTTTAGCCTCAGAAACAATAATATTCTTTTCACGGCTGCGTTCTCTGCCTCTTACATAAGGCACAACGCAATATGTACAGAAGTTGTTGCAACCGTACATAATCGGTAACCAACCCTTGAAAGTGCCGTCACGCTTAACAGGAAATCCCTCATAAAGCTGATTATCGTCATTACCTCTTTCAAACACTCTTTTTCCATCAAGAAGAGCGTTATACATAAGCTCAGGAAAATGGTGCAATGAATGAGTACCAAACACAAGTCCTACAAAAGGAAAGCTCTTGTAAATTTTATTGGCAACATGCTCCTGTTCCATCATACAACCGCACAAAGCAATAAGAATCTGCGGATGCTTACGCTTTAGATTTTTTAATGCACCTACATTGCCGAACACTCTGTCCTCAGCATGTTCTCTTACGGCACAGGTATTGAAAAGTATGAAATCCGCATTGTCAGGTTCATCTGCAAACTCAAATCCCGATTGTTCAAGCATACCCTTAATTTTTTCACTATCAGCCACATTCTGCTGGCAGCCGTATGTTCTAATATACGCAACAGGCTTCTCTCCTCTTTTACGGATATCCATAATTTCAGCTATTAAATTCATATACTCCGATTGTTTTTCGGAAATTTTCTGACTGTCAGGCAAAGAAATGCCTCCTAACCCATTGTATTAACTGTTAGATTATAACACAAGATATACGGTTTTTCAATGTTTTTCACAGGTTTTTCAAAATTTACTTCTTATAAGTTTGAAACAGAGAACCGTATCCGGACGGTATATTACCCACTATTACGGATTGTGCAATTTCAAAATCGGTAGTAAATGTTATTTTGCCTGAATAATCAAGCGAGGTTGTCATTATTTTTGAGGTGAGCAAAAGCTTTATATGGTGGATTGTCTGATTTATTCCCGCTTGTTCAAATGTACTTATAACTTCCGAGGAAAAGCTTCCTGTAAGGTTAAAACTCACAGGAATGCAAGGTCCGACATTTGAGAGTATTGTAATATTCGTAAATGCACCGAGAGGTATTTCAATTTCATTGTCATATACCTTAGCTATTTCCTTTTGTACGGCTTTCGTGATGTCGGCTTTAATTCTGTTGATTTTGAATGAATCCGTTTCAATGGACTGCACATTTCCGTTTTTATCACAATTAATCTTTGCAATATCACTGTAAGAATAATTAAGCCTGTCAAGTGTATTATTCACTGCATCGCAGACAGAATTTACAGACAATATTTCAGCCTGAATTCTTATGTACTCCGGTCTGAAATCTGACAAATGCACCTCGCAGAAAACAGTAACACCGATAATCAGTAAAACCACAGAAAGAAGTATTTTCTTTAAAAGAACAAATTTTCTTTTACACCTTTTTCTGTACAACATAAAAACACCCCTCGTATATACTATACGAAGGGTGTTTGTTTTGTTAATTATTCTTCTGTGTCCGAACAACCGTCGCATGATGCGCAATCGGCATCACACTCGTCATCTTCCTCATTGCTGAAAAGCTCTGAAAAATCAAACTCAAGGTTCTCACCGCAGTTAGGACACTCGATTTCGCCTTCAAGAAGGACATCTTCGGAAACATTAAGCTTCTGACCGCATGAATCACAAGTTACCTCATAAAAAGGATTCTCTTCATCATCAAAATCGTAATCGTCATCTTCATCGTCATAATCTTCAATGTCATAGTCCTCGTCATCGTAAACATCAGACTCAACATCAGCAAGATCCTGATCAATTTCGTCAACCTGAGCGCTTAACTCATCGTAAAGTTCTTCCATGTCAGATACTTCAAAAGCCATATCATCAAGAAGATCAACGATTGCATTAAGAACCTTTACTTCAGGTTTTGACTCATCAAGCTCCAAACCGTCGCAAAGACCGCGAATGTAAGAAATTTTTTCAGTAAGATTCATAACTGATTCTCCCGCAGAAATTATGCTCTGCCCATATATTCGCCTGTTCTTGTGTCGATCTGAATAACTTCGCCCTCATCAATAAAGAGAGGAACTTTAATTTCAGCACCTGTTTCAAGAGTTGCAGGCTTTGTAGCGTTGGTTGCTGTGTCACCCTTAAAGCCGGGATCTGTCTTTGTAACCTTAAGTTCAACAAAGTTCGGAGGCTCAATGCCGAATACATTGCCCTTGTAAGAAAGAACCTTGCACACCATATTTTCCTTAACAAACTTAAAGTTGTCGCCGAGAACGCTCTTGTTAATCGGAATCTGCTCCCATGTTTCTGTATCCATGAAGTAGTAAAGATCGCCGTCTGAATAGCTGTATTCCATATCCTTTCTGTCAATGAAAGCTGTGGGATACTTATCATTCGGGTTGAAAGTTTTTTCAACTACTGCGCCTGTAATAACATTTCTGATTTTAGTTCTTACAAATGCAGCACCCTTACCGGGCTTTACATGCTGGAATTCAATGATTGATACAACCTGACCGTCCATTTCAAATGTAACGCCGTTTCTGAAATCACCTGCTGATATCATTAGTAATACCTCCTAATTATCTTTCATACGGAAATACGGTAATGTATGCCGTAATATAACAATTTACATTATACATAACAATGACAAAAAATGCAAGACTTTTATTACACAATAATGAGTTCTTTGGGGAGTGAAACAAAGTTTTTATACCCTGTATCAGTCACGCAAAGCATATCTTCAATGCGAACACCGAATTTGCCCGGCAGATATATTCCCGGTTCATCGGTTATTATCATACCTTTTTTCAGCATTGTTTCACTTCTCGGAGATACAACGGGAGATTCGTGGATATCAAGTCCTACACCGTGACCGGTTGCATGACCGAAATATTTTCCGTAACCGTTTTCCGAGATTATATCTCTTGCAATTTTATCGACATCAGAACATTTTGCTCCGGGTTTTAGGCTGTCGAGTACAGCAAGCTGAGCTTTTAATACGATGTCATAAACCTTTTTCATTTCTTCGTCAGCCGACTTGATTGCTACCGTACGCGTAGTATCGCTGTGATAGCCGTCAAAAATTGAGCCGATATCAAAAGTAAAGAAATCTCCCTCACTGACAATATCATCTGACGGAACTCCGTGAGGCAGTGAAGTCTTTTTGCCTGTAATCGTAATGAGGTCAAATGAAACACCTTCACCGCCGTTAAGCTTTATGAGATGTTCAAGCTCAAGTGCAACCCTGCGTTCGCTGACACCGGGTTTTAGGTAATTCAACACCTCGAGATATGACTTTTCGGTTATCTCCTGTGCTTTAGCTATTTTTTTAATTTCTGATTCATCCTTGATACATCTGATTTCTTCGATCTTATGATCAAGACTGCCGTCACAAACGCACTCAATATTATTTTCCGAAAAATCCTTTTTAAAACGATTATATTTTTCAACCGTAATATCGGATGCCTCAAAAAATACATTCACAACAGAATTGTTCTTTAATTCACTTATAAGGTCTTTAAACAACTTAGTAAAGCAAACAACCCTGCATCCGCTTGATTTTTTTAAAGCCTGTCTCTTATACACATCTCCGAGCCCACGAGACCGTACTAGATCTCG
>ENA-OZGN01000668-OZGN01000668.1-human-gut-metagenome-genome-assembly--contig:-NODE-668-length-11121-cov-4.867432_pt1 | contig 11121 bp, 7 predicted proteins | sample MGYA00245115_ERZ653655 | MGnify/ENA primary metagenome ERZ653655 (study PRJEB26926, sample SAMN06165105) | human gut metagenome | biome: ENVO:00009003; feature: ENVO:2100002; material: ENVO:00002003... | reverse complement strand
GAACGCTTCCGGGGGAATAGTTTTCAGGGCGCGGGGAATCCAGTTTTTCTGGATGCGCAGGGACAACAGCCCGAAGGCGTCGTCATCCGGAGTCGCCAGAATGCGGTCGATGAATTCCTTCTGGAGCATCACCACGGCCCGTTCCACGGCGCTGGGCCTGGACAGGAAGTTCTGGAGAATGGCGCCTCCCGCGGAATAGGGAAGGTTGCCCAGGAACTTGACGGGAGCTTCCGCAAACAATCCCCGCGGGTCCCAGGACGCGCCGTCCGCATGGTGAACCTCCACATGGGGGTCTCCGGCCCAGCGCTCTTTCTGGTATTCCGCCAGGCGGGAGTCGAATTCCACCAGAATCAATTTGCGGCAAAGAGGGGCGGCGTGCTCCGTCAGGGCTCCGGTTCCGGGCCCTACTTCCACCACGCAGTCCTGTGGCTGAATTTCAAGCTGGCCCACAATCCAGCGCGCCACATTTTCATCCGTCAGGAAGTTCTGTCCCAGGGATTTGCTGGGGCGCACTTCGTGATCTTCCAGAACATTCCTGATCTCGGACGGTTTCATAATAAGGGGATGTTCTCAAAAATGCACATCAGGAGCCAGTAAAAAGCGGGGCAGTTTCCGGCATGAAAACGGAGGGCGGCCCGCACGCCGCCAGAGGAAAGCGCCCGGACCATGCAAAGGAGCCTTGCCCCTTGCGCACCGGAACGGGAGCGTTGCCGCCCCATGCGTCCGGCATCCTGCGCATGAGCGGCGGCAGACGTATCACAAATTGACAAAAAGGGGAAAACATGTCACTTTTACAGGTGTCCAGAACAGTGACGCAGCCTGCCGCAAACCGGAAGTTTCCGCAGGTTCCGGCGCGTACGGACACCCTTGCCGGAGAAAAGGTTGAACCGGCCCAACAGCAATTTGATAAGATCATGAAAGTACTTGTAACCGGCGGCGCCGGATATATTGGTTCCCACACGGTGCGCCAGCTCGTCAAAATCGGCGCTGACGTGACTGTGCTGGACAACATGGTGTACGGCCACATCGGAGCCCTCGTGGACCCGGAGGTGAAACTGGTCAAGGGCGACCTGGGAGACGCCTCCGTCGTGTATCCCCTCCTGATGAAGGGCGGCTTTGACGCCGTGATTCACTTTGCCGCCTTCATCAACGTAGGCGAGTCCGTCCAGGACCCCCTCAAGTACTACATGAACAACATCGCCCGTCCCCTCGTCCTCCTGGGAGCCATGCAGGCCGCCGGCGTCAAGCGCTTCGTCTTCTCCTCCACCTGCGCCACGTACGGCGTCCCCACCCAGATTCCGATCCCGGAAACGGAAAAGCAGGATCCCATCAATCCTTACGGCAGCTCCAAGTACATGCTGGAAAAAGTCTGCAAGGATTGCGACCGCGCCTGGGGCCTCAAAAGCGTTTTCCTGCGCTATTTCAATGCCTCCGGCTGCAGCGAGGACGGCCTGATCGGTGAAGACCACGACCCGGAAACCCACCTCATCCCCAACATCCTGCTCACGCTGACCGGGGAAAAGGAATACATCGAAGTCTTCGGCACGGATTACGATACGCCGGACGGCACCTGCATCCGCGACTACATCCACGTCAACGACTTGGCGGACGCCCACCTGAGAGCGGTGGACTACCTGATGAAGGGTGGCTCCACGGAATGCTTCAATCTGGGAACCGGCCTGGGGCTTTCCGTCCGGGAAATCCTGGAAACGGCTGAAAAAGTCACCGGCAGGAAAATCCCCGTCCGCTACGGTCCGCGCCGCGAAGGAGACCCGCCCCGCCTGATTGCCAATCCCAAGAAGGCCAGGGAAATCCTCGGCTGGGAAGCCCGGTGCAAGGACGCCGGAGCCATCGTGGAAACAGCCTGGAAGTGGATGACCGGTCCGCGCCACGGCCACTATTGATTCCCTTTCCTGCCTTAAAGGATCATTCCCTTTCCGCCCTGCCATGCAGCCCATGGCAGGGCTTTTTTCGCAAAACGAACGGCATCCGGCTTTTTCCATGGTCAGCCTGTGCAGGGAAAACACGCGCCTGAACATGCGGGACATTCCTTCCGTATTCCCCAGCCTTCTTCATCCGCACCCGGGACAGCCCATGCTCCGGCCCGCAAACAAAACCAGGAAACGCTCCTCCCCAGCCCGGACGACTCCCATAAAACTCGTAAACCGCTCACCATAAAACACCGTTTTATTCATATCTGGTCATCATGCAGACCAGAGGAATATTAACATCTTTGCACTCGCCCCAACGGAAAAAACGTTATATTATTCTCAGGAACCTCCCTTACTGCATGAGTCTGCACATTGAAAGTACCGAAGACGCCCTTGCGGAATTGAAGAAACAGCGCGTCAAGACGCTGACCGCCGCCATTTCCGTCTCCTTCCTCGGCGTCGCCCTCATGGGCCTTCTCCTTTATTTGGTGCATATCATCGTCGCCATTCCGGAAGATCCCCCCATGGTGGCCTACGCCACCCAGGAAGGCGACAATCCGGATATCGACACCCCGGAAGTCACCCAGACCACCCAGCGCCCCAGCAGCTCCTCCACTGCCGCGCAGGTGAAAGTGATTGCCGCCGTAGCCACGGCGGACGTCGCGGTGGTCAACCCGGACATTGAAGTGGACGTCCCCTCGGAAGAGCTTTCCATGGGCATCGACATCGGCGACGGCTTCGGGACCGGCACGGGCGACGGGGACGGGGGCGGCATTCCCGGCATCATCTCCAAGCGCTGCGACCTGAACGACCGCATGAAGCGCATCACGGAAAACGGGGGCACTCCCCAGTGCGAGGAAGCCGTGGTCAAATCCCTCAAGTGGCTCCAGAAGCAGCAGAACAAGGACGGCTCCTGGGGCGGGACTCCCCAGAATTACAAGTGCGCCATGACGGGCCTGGCCCTGCTCTCCTACCTGGCCCACTGCGAGACCCCTCTTTCGGAAGACTTCGGGGAGACCGTCCTGAAGGGCATCTCCTTCCTCGTGGACCAGGGCGTGAAGAATCCCGTCATTTCCCTGGTGCCCCAGAGAAACGAGGTCAGCTATGACCACGCCGTAGCCACCTACGCCCTGTGCGAGGCCTACACCTTCTGCAAGCAGATGGACATTCCCTCCATCGCCAACCTGGAAAAAGTCGTCATCAAGGCCGTGGACAAGATTCTGGACAACCAGAACGTCGATGGCGGCTGGGCCTACAATTACAACACGAAGGCAGGCGCCCACACGGACCTTTCCGTCACCGGCTGGAACGTGCAGGCCCTGAAGGCCGCGGAGCACGGCGGCATCCGCCCCACCAAGGGGGAAATACGCACGGCCCTGCGCAAGGCGGCCTCCTATTGCCGCAAGTGCGGCAAGCCCGACGGCCTCTTCACCTATATGCAGGAAGGCCGGGAAGACGCTACGGCCCGCCCCTCCCTGGTGGGCGTGGGCGTGCTTTCCCTGCAAATGTGCGGCAACGGCTCGGACAGCACGGCGCGCAAGGGGCTGGACTGGATGCTCAAGAATACCAACCAGCCGTTCAACTGGAAGGCCAACAACACTTCCTCCAACCTCTACCAGCATTACTACGGGGTGCAGGCGGCCATGAACCGCGGCGGCGACGTCTGGAAGGCTTACAACAGGGCCTTCCGTGATTCCACCCTCGGCGCCCAGGCCTCCGACGGGAGCTTTATGCCCAACGGCTTCGGAGGTCCCGGCGGAGTGGTGCAGACCAGCCAGAACCGGCATGCCAACGATAGAATTTACCGCCAGTGCCTGGCTACGCTGATGCTGGAGGTGTATTACCGCTTCCTCCCCGGCACGGGGGAAGGCGCCAGGAATTTCTGAACCGCACGGCGCTCCCTCCACACAACGGGAAGAGAGCCGCCGGAGGCAGGCCCCGCACACGGGGGATACGCCTTCTTCCGGCGGCGCGCATGTTAAATCCTGACTTGACCGCGGCGTCTTCTCTTGTTATTCATACGGTTTCCATTTTCCAACGACGTGAATAACAATTCTTCCATCCTTTTCGGCCTTTTTGACGAATTTCTTTGGATCCGGTGCTCCGGACGCGGAAGTTTCGCCAACAGCCCGACCGTCAAATCCCTGGGGGATGATTACATCGCTTCCGGAGGACGCCTGATCGTCATTGACCTGGAAACCTGCTCCGGCATTGACTCCACCTTCATGGGCACTCTTGCGGGACTGTCGCGCCGGCTGCTGCCCATCGGCGGCTCCGTCCAGATCGCCTCCCCCAGCGAACGCTGCCTGAGCGCGCTGGAAAGCCTGGGACTGGACGCCCTGCTCAGCATTGAACCGCCTACAGCCCCCTGGAGGGGGAAAGTGGACCAGATACGCGCCAGCCTGGGCTCGGAGAACGCTCCCACCGTTCATCTGGATGCCAAGGACCAGACTCTGCACGTTCTCAACTCCCATCTGACCCTGAGCGAATTGAGCGAAGAGAACGAAGAAAAATTCCGCAACGTGACCGACTGCCTGAAGGAAGAACTGGAACGGCAGAAGGATAAATAACCTTCCCCCATCCAACATGGACATGCGCTCCATGGCCTCCCTGTACGGAGACGCCCGTTCCGCAGCAATGGAGGAAGGGGAAGGCGCCGTCAGGGAATCCGACTTTTCCCTCCCTGCCGGGCTTCCGGACGAGAGAACGCTCCAGCTTCTCCTGCTGGAAGGCGCATTTGGAACCTCCTTTACGGATGACCTGGGCAGGGAGGTCCGCATTCTGGACTTCGGTGACTGGAACAAATCCGCCGGACCGGATTTTCTAAACGCCAGGATCCGCATCAACGGCGTTCCGCAGGCGGGAGACATTGAACTGGACCCCGCTCCGGAAGACTGGGAACGCCACGGGCACGGCTCCAACCCGGCATTCAGCGGCGTCATCCTGCATCTCGCCTGCGCGCCCAGCCGCAGGGAATGGTTCACCCGCAACGCCAGGCACAAGCGCATCCCCCTGGCCGTCATTCCTCCCGCTGCGCTGGCGCGGGCAAAAACGGCCCCTTCCGGCAATGCCCCGGTGCGCCACTGCCGCCACGCCGACCTGTTAACCTCCATGCCTCCGGAGCTTCTGGAAACCCTCCTTGAGTCGGCAGCGGCCTACCGGTTCCGGAACAAGCACCGCCGCCATGCGGAACGCGCCAAATACGCAGGAGAAGAGCAAACCCTTTTTGAAAGCCTGGCGGAAACGCTGGGCTACCATGCCAACAAGGACGCCATGCTGCACCTGGCTTTGCGCGCCCCCCTGCGCGCCATCCGGGAATGCCCGGAGGCCCTCCTCTTCGGCACGGCGGGATTCCTGCTCCCCGTCCTGCCGGATTCCTGCACGGCGGAAGCCGTGGCTCATCATAAAAAACTCTGGACCCAATGGTGGCCCCTGCGGGAACAGTTTGAACTGGCGCCGGAGCGCTCCTTCCCCTGGACGTTCTCCGGCAGCAGGCCGGCCAACCATCCGCAGAGGCGCGCGGGGGCGCTGGCCGTCATCGCAGCGGATTTTGCCACGTTCAAGCGTCTTTGCCATTCCGGCCCTGCGGAAGAACTGGCGGACTATCTTTCCTCCCTCAGGCACCCCTACTGGAGCACCCATGTGACGCTGCCTTCCGCACCGTCCCCCCGCCCCATGGCCCTGATGGGCCGGGACAGAATTCTGGACTTTACCGTCAACCACCTTTTCCCGGCGAAAGGAGACGAACATGCGTGGCTGCATTACCTCTCCCTCCGGGCCGGACAGGCGGGAACAAAAGTGCTCTCCGTCCACCAATCCCTGCTGGGCGGCAGGCCGGACGCGAAAGCCTTTCTTGCGAAGGCGTGGCACCACCAGGCCCTGCTTCAAATTCACGAGGACCTGTGCTCCCTCCATTCCTGCACCGTCTGCTCGCTGATCGGGCGCATGGGAAAGAAATGAGCGTCTTGCGCCTCTTTCCATAAGCAGGCACGCCAATTTCTCCGGATATTCCCCGGAATGTCTCCCGCCGTCTTTCCGTTAAGAGAAAAAATCCTTTCTCCGGGCAGTACTCATTTCCGTGCCTTTCCGCTCTTTTTTGAACCAAACGCCGGTTTCTTCCCGCAGTGAAGCCGGAAAAATAAAAAACTTCCAGCCCCCATAAAGAGGGAGCTGGAAGCCATGGTCATTTTCCTGCCGGAGTTGAAACCGGGTACGGAATCGCCTCCTTTTACCTGGCAGCAGCCTGCGGAGCTTCCGCACCGGGTTTCAGCGGCAGGGTTTTCATGCGGGTCATCTTTCCGTTGACGCGCACGGGCAGCACCTTGGGCTGGTCGGAATACAGCTTCACGTTGCTCACCTTGCCGTTCTTCCAGGAGAAGTCCACCGTGACGTTGCCGCGGGCTTTTAGTCCCTTCACGGAGCCTTCAGGCCACGCCTCCACAGGGGAGGGCATGATGTCCAGGCCGCCGGCATGGGATTGCACCAGCATTTCACAAATGCCGCCCACAATCCCGAAGTTGCCGTCCATCTGCATGGGCGGGTGTGTGGTCAGCATGTTCGGCAGGGTGTTGAATTTCAGAAGTCCCTGCACCATTTCATGAGCCTTGTTCCCGTCGCCCAGGCGGGCCCACAGGGCGGTGCGCCACGGCCACGTCCAGGAACGGCGGCTGTCTCCGGTCGTGCCGCGCCATTCCAGGGAGAGGCGGGCGGCTTCCGCCAGCTTGGGCGTCTTGAGCTTGCTGATCTGGTTGCCGGGGAAAACGGCAAAGAGGTGGGACGTGTGGCGGTGGTCCGTCTTGGGGATGCGGTCAATCATCCATTCCTGAAGGTTCCCTTCCTTGCCTATCTTGTTGCCGGCCAGCCTCTTCAGCTTGCCTTCCAGGCTCTTGGCCCAGGAGGCGTCCTTGCCCAGGATGCGGGCGGCCTTGATGGTGTTGGTGAAGAGTTCCGCGATGAGCTGCTGGTCGTGCATCACGCCGTCTTCACGCGGGCCGTGCTCGGGAGACCAGCCGTTGGGGGCCACCAGGGTGCCGGCCTTTACGTCAGCCAGGTCCTTCTTCTCCTCTTCGTTCGGATCCTTGCCGTTCGTCTTGAAGCCTTCGCCCCTGGCGCCCAGCTCCTTCAAATGGTCTTCCCAGAAATGGCAGATTTCCTTCATGAGGGGATAGGCCTGCTTTTCCAGATATTTCCTGTCCCCGGTGAACGCGTAATGTTCCCAGACATGCAGCGCATACCACGCCGCGCCGGGAATGTTCCACTGCCAGCCGTTGCCGCCGAAGATGTTCTGGGAGGTACGCACCGTCCAGCCGCGCACGGGCTTGCCGTCCTTGGTATTGAAACCCTTGTTGGCCTGGGAGACGTCCCGGCAGCCGGGCGCCATCGCTTCCACGTAATTGATCAGCGCCTCATGGCATTCGGAAAGATTGGCGGGTTCCGCACCCCAGTACGCCATCTGCACGTTGATGTTGTTATGGTAGTCACAGGCCCAGGGCGGATTGAGATAAACATTCCAGAGCCCCTGGAGGTTGGCCGGAAGCGTGCCGGGCCGGGAGCTGGACAGGAGCAGGTAACGGCCATACTGGAACATGGTTTCTTCCAGATCGGGATCAACCGGATTCTTCTTATAGGCTTCCAGCCGCTTTGGAATAGGCAGTTTGGCTACATCCGCCTCCGTCTTGCCGAAGTTGACCTTTACCCGGTCAAACATGGACTTGTACTGGGCGATGTGCGCCTGTTTCAGGGCGGCATAATCCGCAGAGGCCGCCTTGGCCGCATAACGGTCCAGCTTTTTGGCGGGGGCCTCTCCCTTCCAGTCCTTCTTATAGTCCATCAGGTAATCCGTCTCCATGGCGATGACGACCATGCAGGAATCCGCGTTCTTCACGGAAATCTTATCGTCCGCAGTGGAAAGCGTACCGCCTTTGGGACGGATCAGGACGCGGCCTTCATAATTCATGCCGTTTTTCAGGGTTCCCTTCCAGGTGATGACGGGGCCCTTGGCGGAAATAGCCGATTCAAGCTGGCTGTTGATGGAAAAATCCGCGCTGAACTGGCCGGGCTTGCTGGCCTTGTACTCCAGCACCAGCACATTGGCGGGCGTGCTGGCGAACGCTTCGCGGTCATACGTCACGCCATCCGCCTTGTAATTCACCTTGTGGATGCCGTCCCGCAAATCCAGGGCGCGCGTAAAATCCTCCACGGAAACGGAGGCTGGCTGGTCCCCCTTTTTAAAGTCTACGAACAAATCGCCGAAAGGCAGGTAGTTGCCGAACTGGTTCGTCCCGGCATTGAGCCCGTAACCATACCCACCGCCGGGATTGGGGCCGCCGGACCACAGGCTGATTTCATTCAGGGCGAACCGCTCGCGGTTGGGCGCGCTGAAAATCATGGCCCCCACGCGTCCGTTGCCGATGGGATACCCTTCCGCTTCCCAAACGGCGGAAGGCTTCTTGTATTTGCCGAAATTACCGTCGGGGTTCTTGTCCTCCTGCGGATAAACAACTACGGCCGGTTCATCAGACCAGATCAGGTTGGAGGCGGAAGGCTTGTCCAGGGCCCCCCAACCCAGAGAAACGGAGCTCACCGCAACGGCAGATAGAAATAGAGATTGGAGATGCATGCTTTAATGAGGATGTCATATATTTACTGCCGCCGCAATCTCTATCTTTCAGCCTTTTCAACTTACCCTCACGGCATGACGCACCCCTTTCCGCCGTTCTTCCTCCTGACCCGGCGCCTGTTCCGCAAATGGTAGCGCGGACAGTAAATTTCCTTGTCTTTGAGGGGCGCACGCCTACCGTAGGCAAGCATGTTTAAACGACTTCTCTCCGCATTTTTTTCCTTCGCCCTTCTCGGGACGGCTTCCGGAATATCTTTTGCCGGGGTCACCGTTGCCGACGTTCTGAAAGACCGGATTGCCCTGAAAAAAACGGCCCAGCAGCTCAACGTCGTTTACTTTCTGGGCAGTGACACGGAACCCGTTCCGGATTACGAACGGCGCCTCAGCGAACTGCTGCTTTACCTCCAGCAGTTTTACGGCAGGGAAATGCAGCGGCACGGCTACGGCGCGCGCTCCTTCGGCCTGGACATCAAATCCCCCGGCCGCGTGAACATCATTGAATACAAGGCCAAGAACCCGGCGGCGCACTATCCGTATGAAAACGGCGGCGGCTGGAAGGCCGCGCAGGAGCTTGAAGAATTTTTCAAGGCCAATCCGGACAGGAAAAAAAGCCAGCACACCCTGGTCATCATGCCTACCTGGAACGATGAAAAGAACGGCCCCGACAATCCCGGCGGCGTTCCCTTCTACGGCATGGGCCGCAATTGCTTTGCCCTGGATTATCCGGCCTTTGACATCAAGCACCTGGGCCAGAAAACCAGGGAAGGGCAGCTGCTGACCAAATGGTACGGCGGCCTGGCCCACGAGCTGGGCCACGGCCTCAACCTGCCCCATAACCACCAGACCGCCTCGGACGGCAAAAAGTACGGCACGGCCCTGATGGGCGCGGGAAACTACACGTTCGGCACCAGTCCCACCTTCCTGACCCCCGCCAGCTGCGCCCTGCTGGACGCCTGTGAAGTGTTCTCCGTCACTCCGGCACAGAAATTCTATGAAGGCAGGCCGGAAGTGGAAATCAAGGACACGGCCATTTCCTTCAAGGGAGACCAGATTCTCATCTCCGGAAGCTACAAGAGCCCCCAGACCGTCAAGGCGCTGAACGTCTACGTCCAGGACCCGCCCTATGCGGTCAACCAGGACTATGACGCCGTTTCCTTCTCCCAGCGCCTGGGGAAAAAGAGCGGCAAGTTTTCCATGAAGATTGACAAGAAGGAACTGGACGGGCTGACCAACAACGAATTCCGCATTTCCCTCATGTTCATCCTCGCCAACGGGCTGCACATGCAGAAGCATTTCACGTTCCACTGGGACGCCCTCCAGGATTACAGGGACGAACCCAAATCCTGAACCGGTTCCCCTCCCTTGGCGGATTGCCGCGGAGACGGCGGCATCCGCATCACGGGAAAGGGCTTATTCCTTCAAACTGGTGCGCCAGCCGGAAGCGTGCTGATAATAATAAACCGCCTCCTTTTCCAGCTCCTTCATCCGGGCATCCGGCTTCACAGGCTCCCCGTCACGGAAAAACTCCGCGCCGCGCTGTGGTTTAAGCACCACCATGTCCCTTCCCTTCAAGTAGCCGATGTACTGGTAATTGCTCACGAAATACCGGGACTGGTAGGAGGGTTTCAAGGCGTCCTTTCCATAAAACGCCGCATCATACGGCCATTTCAGCAGGCCGAGCAGGGTGGGCAGCACGTCAATCTGGCTGACAGGCGTCTCAATCCGTTCCGGCTTCAGCAGGGCCGGAGCGTAGAAAATGGAGAAAATGCGGTGCGTTTCCGGATTAAGCGTCTGTTTCCCGGCGCTGCCCGCGCCATGGTCCGCCACAAACACGAACAGCGTATTCTCAAACCACGGTTTGCTCCTGGCCTCCTCCACAAAGGCCCCCACGGCATAATCCGCGTACTTGACGGCGCCCATGCGCCCGGTATGGGAAGGAATGTCTATGCGCCCTTCCGGATAGGTATAGGGGCGGTGGTTGGACGTGGTGAACACCACCTGTAAAAAAGGAGAGCCGCTTTTGAAGGACTCATCCGCCTCACGCACGGCGCGGCGGAACAGGTCTTCATCACAGACGCCCCAGATGGTGGAATGGGTCACCTCTGAATCATCCATGGAATTGCGGTCCAGAACCTGGAAGCCGTTGTTCCCGAAGAAGTAATTCATGTTGTCAAAATACCCGTAGCCGCCGTAGATCCACTTGAGGTCATACCCCTTGTCCCTGAATATGGACCCGATGGTCTGCAAATGCTCATTCCCCTCCTGGCGGAGGATGGACATGCCGGGCAGAGGCGGTATGGACGTGCTGACCGCCTCCAGCCCGCGCACGGAGCGGGTGCCCGTGGCATAGGTATTCGGGAAGAAAATGCCCTCTTTGCCCAGACGGCTCAGGCACGGCGTGACATTCGCGCCGTCCTCCCGGCACTCGTTTAAAAACTCCGCCCCCATGCTCTCCATGACCACAACCACGACGTTGGGCCGGATGGCTTCCCCGGAGGGGCGCACCCGCCTCTTCACGCTGCCTGATGCGGCGTCAGGCACGGACGTGTCATCCGCCGTGAATTCCCGGGC
>ENA-OZGN01000664-OZGN01000664.1-human-gut-metagenome-genome-assembly--contig:-NODE-664-length-11185-cov-4.572147_pt1 | contig 11185 bp, 7 predicted proteins | sample MGYA00245115_ERZ653655 | MGnify/ENA primary metagenome ERZ653655 (study PRJEB26926, sample SAMN06165105) | human gut metagenome | biome: ENVO:00009003; feature: ENVO:2100002; material: ENVO:00002003... | reverse complement strand
GATCTACACTCTCTCCGTCGTCGGCAGCGTCAGATGTGTATAAGAGACAGAAATGGCGCACCGGCAGGAACCGCAGGTTATGCGAAGCGTCTGGAGGGCATTCAGATCGTGGTCGTGAAGAAGGGTGCGGGATTCAACCGGAATATGCAGGGAATCGCATCGCAGTTTGCGAATGCATTTTACGCGGCGCCGGGACAGAGCATGAATCCGCAGATCGCGGGTGCGGACAGCCCGAATGTTACATATCGTACCCATGTGCAGAGCTATGGCTGGCAGGGCTGGAAATATAACGGGGCGATGAGCGGCACATCCGGACAGGCAAAACGACTCGAAGGAATTGAGATCAAACTGACGAATGCACCGTATACGGGTGGCGTCTGCTACACAACCCATGTGCAGAGCTACGGATGGCAGGAACCGACAAACAATCCATCTGCATGGCGCAGAAATGGAACGATGAGCGGCACATCCGGGCAGGCAAAAAGACTCGAAGCCATCTGTATTGCATTGACAGGAGATATGCAACGGCATTATGATGTATACTATCGTGTGCATGCGCAGAGCTTCGGCTGGCTTGGCTGGGCGAAAAACGGCGCACCGGCAGGAACCGCCGGTTATGCAAAACGATTGGAAGGGATAGAGATCCGGCTTGTGCCGAAGGGGCAGGCAGCTCCGGGCAGTACAGCAAGATCTTATATCTCTGCATATTAAATAGAAAAACAGGAGAGGAAGACATTATGAACGCAAAATGGAAACGGCTAGTGACCGCAATTTTGATGATGGCGCTGCTGCTTGGACCGATTGTATCGATGCAGACACCGGCACGGGCGGCGGACGGAGAGGACGACAATACGTTTATTGTCGGCTTCGATGCGGAGTTCCCGCCATATGGCTACAAGGACGATAACGGCGAATATGTCGGCTTCGATCTGGATCTGGCACAGGAGGTATGCGACCGGAACGGTTGGACGCTGAAGAAACAGCCGATTGAGTGGAACTCGAAGGATATGGAATTAAATTCCGGTTCGATCAGCTGTATCTGGAACGGATTCACGATGAACGGCAGAGAGGATGACTATACTTGGACAAAGCCATATGTCGATAATTCACAGGTGGTTGTCGTGCGTAAGGATTCCGGCATCACACAGCTGTCCGATCTTTCAGGGAAGGTCGTTGCCGTGCAGGCAGACAGCTCTGCGCTTGCGGCACTCACAGGCGAGGATGCAAGCGAGGAGAATAAAGCACTGTGTGAGACCTTCAAGGATCTGCAACAGGTAGGCGATTACAACAGTGCATTTATGAATCTGGAGTCGGGCGCGGTCAATGCGATCTGCATGGATATCGGTGTTGCAAACTACGAGATCGAATCCCGCGGGGATAAATTCATGATGCTCGAGGATCGTCTGTCTTCCGAGGAATATGGAATCGGATTTAAAAAGGGAAATACAGAGCTCCGTGATAAAGTGCAGGCAACGCTGCTTGACATGCTTGCCGATGGTACATTTGACGAGATTGCAGAGAAATGGGGACTTGAGGGATCCATCTGTCTGACTGCAGACGATGAGGTGCAGGAAGAGACAGCCGCAGATGACAATACATTTATTGTCGGGTTCGATGCGGAATTCCCGCCATATGGATACAAGAACGATGACGGCGAATATGTTGGTTTTGACTTGGATCTGGCACAGGAAGTCTGTGACCGGAACGGCTGGATCTTAAAGAAGCAGCCGATTGAGTGGAACTCGAAGGATATGGAATTGAACTCTGGTTCGATCAGTTGTATCTGGAACGGATTTACAATGAATGGAAGAGAAGATGCCTACACATGGACGACACCATATGTGGATAATTCCCAGGTGGTCGTTGTACGCAAGGATTCTGGTATCACACAGTTATCCGATCTGTCAGGCAAGGTCGTTGCCGTGCAGGCGGACAGCTCCGCACTCGCAGCACTGACCGGAGAGGATGCAAGCGAGGAGAATCTGGCACTTGCTGAGACGTTCAAGGATCTGCAGCAGGTCGGCGATTACAACAGTGCATTTATGAATCTGGAGTCAGGCGCCGTCAATGCAATCTGCATGGATATCGGTGTTGCAAACTATGAGATTGCATCCCGCGGCGATAAGTTCGTGATGCTCGAGGATCGTCTGTCTTCCGAGGAATATGGAATTGGATTTAAGCTTGGAAATACCGAGCTTCGTGATAAAGTACAGGCAACGCTGCTTGACATGCTTGCTGATGGTACATTTGAGGAGATCGCAGAGAAATGGGGTCTGGAGGAGTCCATCTGTCTGTCGCCGGACGATCAGGTGCAGGATGGAAATGTTGCTGCAACTGCGACAGACAGCACATCCATAGGCAAGAAGAACACAAGCTTCTGGGATAAGTTCTGCTCGATCACAAAGCAGCTTGCAGAAGGTCTGCTGGCATCCCTGGTGATCTTCTTCCTGACACTTTTGTTCTCCCTGCCGCTTGGACTTCTGGTTGCAGCAGGCAGAATGTGTAAGATTGCACCGATTCGCTGGCTGGTGAAGTTCTACATCTCCATCGCACGTGGTACGCCGTTGATGTTACAGCTTTTGGTTGTATTTTACGGACCATATTATCTGTTTGGCGCGACGCTTACGACAAGCTATCGTTTCCAGGCGGTTATCATTGGATTTGCCTTAAACTATGCAGCATATTTCGCAGAGATCTACCGCTCCGGTATTCAGGCAGTGCCACAGGGACAGCATGAGGCAGCGAAGATCTTAGGATACAGCAAGATCCAGACGTTCTTCAAGATCGTGTTCCCACAGATGGCGAAGAACATCCTGCCTTCTGTCACAAACGAGGTTATCACACTGGTTAAGGATACGTCGCTTGCATTTGCAATTTCTTATACGGAGATGTTTACACTTGCCAAGCAGGTGGCAGCCGCACAGACAACGATTATGCCGCTGTTTATCGCCGGTGTGTTCTACTACATCTTTAACTTTGTCGTTGCGTTTGTGATGGAGAAGATCGAAAAACGCATGAATTATTATAGATAGGAGGGCTACGATGAACTTACTGGAAGTAAAAAATATAAAGAAAAGCTTCGATGATCTCGAAGTGTTGAAGGATATCAGTATGTCGGTGGCTGAGAGCGAGGTTATCTCAATTCTTGGACCATCCGGTTCGGGAAAATCGACCTTCCTGCGCTGCATGACAATGCTGGAGAAGATTGACGGCGGAAGCATGGTGTACTGCGGAAAGGAAGCGGTCAATTCCGACAGCGGCGTTCCGGTCTATGCAGACAAGGCAGACTTAAAGGAGATCCAGAGCTATTACGGACTGGTATTCCAGAACTTTAATCTGTTCCCACATTATTCCGTGCTGAAGAATATCGCAGATGCACCGATCCACGTGCAGAAGCGTGACAAGGATGAGGTGTATGCCGAGGCGAAGGAACTGCTTCGCAAGATGAACTTAGAAGATAAGGGCGACTATTATCCATATCAGTTATCTGGCGGACAGCAGCAGCGTGTGGCAATCGCCCGCGCGCTTGCGTTAAAGCCGAAGATGCTCTTCTTCGATGAGCCGACTTCGGCACTCGATCCGGAGCTGACCGCCGAGATCTTAAAGGTATTAAAGGAACTCGCCGCCGAGAAGATGACAATGGTGATCGTAACCCATGAGATCGGTTTCGCCCGGAGCGTATCTGACCGCGTGATCTTCATGGATGGTGGAGTGATCGTCGAGGAAGGAAAGCCGGAGGATGTCATTGACAATCCAAAGACCGACCGCGCCAAGGTATTCCTCAAGAAAATGCAAGAGATGTAGAGAAAAATCCCCCGCAGAGCGTGTCTGCAGGGGATTTCTATTTTGTACGCTGTGCGTCCGTTTAAGAAGATTACATCTTCTCCGGCTCGTCATACTCGACGCCCTTCGTGTCGACGGTAACGGTCTTGATACGCTGGTCTTCAAGCGGGCGGTCCATGTAGTCGGTTGGAACATCTGCAATCTTATTCACGATATCCAGACCATCCACGATCTTGCCGAAAGCAGCATAGCTTCCGTCGAGATGCGGACTATTCTTGTGCATGATGAAAAACTGCGAACCGGCGGAGTTCGGCATCATGGTACGTGCCATAGAAAGAACACCCGGTTCGTGCTTCAGATCATTTGCAAATCCGTTCTGCGCGAACTCGCCGCGGATTGAATATCCAGGACCTCCGGTACCATTTCCGTCAGGGCAGCCACCCTGGATCATAAAACCATTGATGACACGATGGAAGATCAATCCATCGTAAAACCCTTTCTTAATCAGAGAGATAAAATTCTTTACTGTGTTTGGTGCGATATCCGGATACAGTTCGAACGTCATAACATCGCCGGATTCCATTGTCATTGTAACAATTGGATTACTCAAATTTATCATCCTTTCTTGTATTTTTATCTAAAAGATGATAGTATAATACCATTATTGTAAAATTACATCAAGTGTGTAATTTTTTAAAAAGTTATGTAAACTAAAATGCAAAGAAGAGGTACGAAAAGTGAGAAAAACGGTGATTCGAGTCGTGAAGGGAATCATATTGTTGGTGGCGATTGTCACACTTGCCAATATGACCTATAAACATATACGAACCTATTACGATGATTATATGGACGAATACAAGGGAACGGAGTCGACACAGGGCGAAGATGTAACTGTTACGATTCCGGAAGGCGCATCTGTCAAGGAAATCGCGCAGATCCTGAAGGACAATGGATTGATCAATTATCCGCGTGCATTTACAAAGCGTCTGCAGGACTCTGAGTACCGTGGCAAGCTGCATGGTGGTACATACACCTTGAATACTGGTATGACAACCTTGCAGATGATGGCAGCCATGAGCCCGACATTCGAGGAAGATCAGCCAGTCGATTATCTGGTTGTGCCAGAGGGCTTTACGGTAGAGATGATAGCAGCGCGGTGCGAAGATCAGGGAATCTGTTCTGCAACTGAATTTTTAAATGCATGCAAATCGGTTACGAAATCTGATTTTGCATATCTGGCAGACATACCGGCAGGTGCCAATGTCAATTATAAGGTACAGGGCTTCCTGTTCCCGGCAACTTACGATATTTATGAGTCGACGACAGCGGAATCATTAGTCGATTATATGTTGAGAACGTTCGACAACTACTATACACAGGAACTGCAGGATCGTGCGGCAGAGCTTGGATACAGTGCATTTGAACTTGTGACGAGAGCTTCCATTGTAGAACGTGAGGCAAAGGTGGATTCAGAACGTGCGACGATTGCAGGTGTTATCAACAACCGTCTGAAAGCAGAAATGCCTTTGCAGATGTGTCCGACTGTCTTATATCCATTGACCGATGGAATGTATGACAAGAGTCAGGTTCTGTACGAGGATCTGGAACTGGATTCTCCATACAACACCTATAAGAATGCCGGACTTCCGGTAGGTCCGATCTGTAATCCGGGACTGGCATGTATCCAGGCAGTATTGTATCCGGAAGAGCATAATTACCTGTATTACCATGTTGGCGACGAAGATGCAGGTACACATATCTTTACAGAAAACTATGAAGATCACATAGATACACAGATTATTGGTGGACCAAACGGCGTGACACCGGATGGAGAAGCATCCACCGAGGAATCGACAACCGAAGAATCACAATAGGAATAAATAATGTATTAGGAGGGACGTTATGAGAACTTTTAATTTTAGGGCGCGAAACATCGGCGAAGAAAAATATCTGTCATACACAATGGGCGAGGATTGTGAGTTAGATGAGGATGTTTTGGATTACTGTCAGGACAATGCGCCGGAAGAACTGATAGAGATTATCTATGAAGAAGATGACGATTATGATTATCTGACCTACCAGATTACGGGCAAGACATCTCTGGAGGAGTACATTGCGCAGGAGCATGATTGCGAGAGCGTACTGCTCATCCTGCGGAATGTCGCACAGGAGATGATTTCCTTGAAGGAGCAGGCGATTCCACTTTCGTATGTATTGCTGAATCGTGGATTTATCTACGTGGATGCTGAGAAGAAGACAGTACAGTTCCTGTGCCTGCCAATCGAAAGCAAGGGCGCACTTTCTGTAGAATTCAAGAGCTTTGTACGCCAGCTGCTTGCGAACATGAAATACGATGTGGAAGAGGATCTGAATTATGTTGGTAAGCTCCTCACGTATATCAATGGAGATAACTTCAATCTGCGTGGCTTGATCGGACTTGCAGAGGCGTTGATGGAAGAGGAAGGAATCAGCTTCGAGGAGGCTGGAGCCATTGATGCAGACGGTGTAGAAGTTGTAAGTGCAGAGGAAGAAGCACCGGCAGAAAATATCAGCGACATCATGAATAGCCTGCAGGAAGAGGATGATACACCACTTCCGGAGATCGGCGACGATGAAGAAGACGAAGAGGAAGAAGCAGAGGAGCCTGCAAAGGAAGAGGAAGAACTGGAAAGTATCCTTCCAGCTGGCATGCAGGTAAAGGAAGAAGAAACACCGGTAGAGGAGAAGGTGGCAGAACCGACAGAGGCTGTCGAGGAGACACCAGCACCTGTCGAGGAAGCACCGGCACCAAAGCCAGTGATGGAAAAGCAGGAAGCACCAAAGCCGGAACCAGTAGCAGAAAAACCAGAGGTTTCCCCAGCTGCAGAGCAGATCCTGTCACAGGTGAAGCCAGAGGGGGCAACAAATGGTGGCGAGAAGCTGCAGTTAAAGACAAACAAGAAGGAATCCGATATCAACCTGATCAAGGATCGGATCAAGGAGCTGGTTGGAGAAGTTCCATCTGCAAAGCCGACAGCACAGCCAACCAAGAATATCCAGACATTGGAAGATCTGGATCATTTCTTAGACAAGCCACCTGTGGTTAAGCGGAATGTGGTAAAGGTAAACCGTGCGGCAATCATCCAGCAGACAGAGGCTGAGATGGAGGCAGCTGAGGCAGAAGCAGCAGCTGAGACAGCAGAGTCTGCTGAACCGGAAACAACCGTACAAAACGAAGAACCGACAAGCGGACAGACAGAAAACATCAAGGTGCCTGTGATCGAGGATATCTACGATGACATGAACATTGAGAAGAAAAAGGACGATGAAAAGGACAAGAAGCCAAAGAGTACATCTATTTTGAATAAATCTGTAACAGAGCTTGTAAAAGATGCCGTTGGTGCTGTGAGTGCAGCGACTGCAGCAACCAATTCGCCGAAAGCATTGCCATATCTGATCCGTGTAAGTACAGAAGAACGTATCATGCTGAACAAGGCGATCTTCAAGATCGGAAAGGCAACCAGAGGTGTGGACTATACCGTTGGCGGAAATGGAGCGATCAGCCGTCAGCATGCATTTATCATTCAAAAAGATGGGGTATGTTATATCAAAGATAACAAGTCTACGAATCATACATATGTGAATGGAAAGCGTGTAGAGGATGGGGTAGAAGAAATTCTGACACATGATTCTCTCGTAAGACTTGCAGATGAAGAGTTTACATTTAAGATTCGCTAATTAGGATGATTATATCATGAGGAGGTAGCAAATGAAGGGGTTAGAGTTGAATGTAACAAAACAAAACGGAATGACATTGGTGGAGTATCAGCTTGGAGTAGCAGATGTCTATGACGACAGAGTGTCAGACAAGGTTGCACAGCTCGGAAATATTATTCCGTTCCAGTACAAGGACGAGGATGGAAAGAGAAGTATTGTCTCTTATGTGCATCATGACACTTCTCTGGAAGTGATGCTGCGTCAGACATTGAAGAAGGCAGATGTACTTGCAATCCTGAAGGGACTGTTGTGTGCATTTGAGATTGGTGCAGCAGGTGTGCAGATCTGTTATCTGGTACGCGATCTGAATTATATCTATGTAGATCCTGAGAGCAAGGCAGTAAAGTGCATTATGGTTCCTGTAAAGCAGGATCCGTTGGGACAGTCTGATATCCCGGATTTCTTCCGAAATATTGTGTCACATATGCGCTTTGATGAAGCAGACAAGGATGATTATGTAGCAAGAATCCTGACCTTGATCAATACGGATCATTATTCCAATATGAAATTAAAAGGACTTGTAGATGCGGAGATGGAGAAACTTGGTCTCTTCTATACAAGAGACGAGGGACTTAAGAAGGAAGCAGATACAACCGCAGCTCCGGAAGTACAGAACCAGAATGTAAAAGTAAATCGTGTCGGCGTGATGAACAACATGCGTCCACAGGGTATGCCAGCGATGGGACAGCCAATGGGGCAGCCGGTACCACCGATGGGTGGACAGCCAATGATGGGACAGCCAGTACCACCGATGGGCGGACAGCCAATGATGGGACAGCCGGTACCACCGATGGGCGGACAGCCAATGGGACAGCCGGTACCACCGATGAACGGACAGCCAATGGGGCAGCCAGTACCACCGATGGGGCAGATGCCGAAGCCGGAAATGCCAAAACCACAGGCACCAGCACCGGAGGCACCAAAGCCAGAGATGCCGAAGCCGGAAATGCCAAAGCCACAGGCACCAGCACCGGAGGCACCAAAGCCAGAGATGCCGAAACCGGAAATACCAAAGCCACAGATGCCACCAATGGGACAGCGTCCAGCGATGGGCGGACAGCCGATGATGGGGCAGCCAGTACCACCGATGGGTGGACAGCGCCCTCCGATGGGACAACCAATGATGGGGCAGCCTATGATGGGACAGATGCCAAGACCACAGGCGCCACAGATGCAGAACGGCAACCTGATGGGACAGCTTGGCGGTGCACGCCCGATTCCACACTTTGTGCGTAAATCAACTGGTGAGATCATCAATATTACAAAACCAGAATTTATCATCGGTAAGTCAAAGACAAAAGCCGATTATGCAATAGAGAACAACAGCGCAATCAGCCGGGAGCATTGTATTGTAATCCAGCGCGATGGCGTGAACTATATTAAGGATAACAATTCTACAAACCATACCTATGTAAACGGGGTAGAGTTGCAGCCGGGTAAGGAAGTGCTTCTGAAGCATAAGACAGAAGTTCGATTGGGAGATGAGGAATTCACATTCCTTCTGAGAAAAGGAGAGTAATATGGAGTACATTGCAACATATCACACCGATGTAGGTACAAGAAAAGAAACGAATCAGGACTCTCTTGCAATCAAGGTTGTGAACACAAAAGAGGGAAATGTTGCATTTGCAATCGTGTGTGATGGCATGGGAGGACTCGCAAAAGGCGAGGTTGCCAGCAAAGAGGTAATCGAAGCATTTTGTACATGGTTTGATGACACGCTGGTGGATGAAATCCAAAATGGAACATTCACAGAGCAGAATCTTGTATCACAGTGGGATGATATTATCCAGATTCAGAATCGCCGGCTGGGCGCATATGGAGAGGAAAATCATTTGCAGCTTGGTACGACGGTATCTGCAATCCTGTTGTACAAGGATCAGTATTATATTGTGCATGTGGGCGACAGCCGCGTGTATGAGCTTACAAAGACAGCGAAGCAGCTGACAAACGACCAGACATTTATCGCAAGAGAACTGGCAGCGGGACGTATGACACCGGAACAGGCAAAAATCGATCCGAGACGAAGCGTACTGTTGCAGTGTGTCGGCGCATCGCCGGTTGTTGAGCCGGAATTTACAAAGGGAACTGCAACAAGAAATGCAGTTTATATGCTCTGCTCAGACGGATTCCGTCATGTGATCACACCGGAGGAAATCATCGAGAAGATCGGACCGGGTGAGGCGACGGACGAGGAAAAGATGAAATATGGAGCAATATATCTGACAGAGTTAGTAAAGAACCGTGGGGAACGTGATAATATCACAGTAGCAATGGTTCGCACGATTTGATTTAGAGAGGGTTTGCCATGACGAAGGAAGGAACCGTACTAGACGGAAAATATGAAATTTTGGCAGAAGTTGGTCGAGGTGGTATGTCCATCGTGTACCTTGCCCGTGATAAGCGTTTGAATAAGCAGTGGGCGGTCAAGGAGATCAAGAATGATGGAAAGAAATCCGCAAAGACGTTGCTTAAGGGATTGGAACGAGAAGCGAATATTCTGAAGAACGTAGATCATCCGGTGTTGCCGCGAATCGTAGATATCATCAATCAGGATGGAACAATCTACGTTGTTATGGATTATATCGAGGGTGATACGATTCAGGATCGATTGAAGAAGGAAGGCGCGCAGCCACAGGAGTTGGTGGTAGAGTGGGGCTTGCAGCTTGCAAGTGCATTGAATTACCTGCACAACATGAATCCACCGGTTATCTACCGGGATATGAAACCTTCGAATGTCATGATCAAACCGGAGGGCGGCGTAAAGCTGATCGACTTCGGTACAGCAAAAGAGTACGAGATAGAGAACAATGCAGATACAACCGCACTTGGTACGAGAGGCTATGCAGCACCGGAACAGTTCGGTGATTCCAAGGGACGTGGTATCTACAATACAGATGCAAGAACAGATATCTATAATCTGGGTGCAACCCTGTACCATATCGTAACAGGAAAGAACCCATGTGAGCCACCGTATGAGATCAAGCCGATCCGCGAGTGGAATCCGATGTTGTCCTCTGGATTGGAGAAGATCATCTTAAAATGTACACAGGCAGATCCGAACGACCGTTATCAGAACTGTACGGAGCTGATGTATGCATTGGAGCATTACGATGAGCTTGACGACAGCTACCGGAAGAAGAACAAGAAGAAGCTTGGGCTTTTTGCAGCAACCGTGGCATTGGCAGTTGTATCCGGTATCACAGCCGGAATCGGATATTCCGGTATGCAGCGGATCAAGCTGAACAACTACAACCAGTATATCGAAAATGGTATGAACTACTGCCGGGAAGAGAATTACGAAGCCGGAACGGCAGAATTCAAGAAAGCAATCGAACTGGACGGCTCGGAGGAAAAAGCTTACGAACAGTACATACAGGCATACATTGATGCTACGAACAAGGCGGAGGAAGCCGGAACGGAATCTACGCTGAATCTGGATGATGCGTTGACGTTGGTTTCCAATCGAATCAGCAGTAAACATGGTGGTGTTGAGAAAAACAGCGCAGTGCTTTACAAGCTGGCACTTACTTATTTTGAGGAAGAGCGTTCTTACAGTCAGGCAGCCAAATATTTCGGCATGATTGACGAGAAGGACTGTCTCTTATACACATCTCCGAGCCCACGAGACCGTACTAGATCTCGT
>ENA-OZGN01000654-OZGN01000654.1-human-gut-metagenome-genome-assembly--contig:-NODE-654-length-11266-cov-4.005619_pt1 | contig 11266 bp, 7 predicted proteins | sample MGYA00245115_ERZ653655 | MGnify/ENA primary metagenome ERZ653655 (study PRJEB26926, sample SAMN06165105) | human gut metagenome | biome: ENVO:00009003; feature: ENVO:2100002; material: ENVO:00002003... | reverse complement strand
ACGAGATCTAGTACGGTCTCGTGGGCTCGGAGATGTGTATAAGAGACAGCGTTGAAAATCTGCATGGCTGTGAGCCATTCGCCTTCTTCGCTCTCCTCCGCGCCACGGAAATGGCAAAGGAAAAGTTCTTCCAATGGGTCTGCCCGCTCGAATTCCCGGTTGTACTCCTTTACGATTGCTTCGTCAGTGTCGTCCAGCCAGTAGCGTTCACCCTTCATGATGTCGTGCATGGCTTGGGCATAGAGCTGGCGATAATTGATAGTGACGTTTGTCTGGATAGGGCCGGTCACTTCGATGCAAATGAAACGGCGGCTTCCCGACGGGTCGGTCAGCAGGTCTTTCAGATTGCTGGTCCCGATGAAGGAGGCATAGCGGCGCATTTCTTGAATAGTACTACCGTAGGGCTTTCGCAGGTTGGCAACCGGTTTTTGCAGGAGGTGCTTCAAGAAGCCTTGCTGATTGGCGTTTATCTGGTCGAATTCGTCGATGTTAATCAGAAAAAAGCGGCCAAGGCTGCGCTCCGCTTCCTGCTTGCTCTTGAAGTCGATACTGTCGGTGTAGCCGAAACGCAGCTCCGGTGGCAATAGGATGCGGCAGAAAGTACTTTTGCGGTAACCTTGCGGACCTACGAGCAGGGGCGAGGTGTTGTTGCCGTGCTGTTTGTCGATTCCCCGCCAATGTGCCACCATGCCAAGAAACCACCGGTAGAACAGTTCCCTCCAGTGGGGATTGTGGCAGGGCACGAGGTCGGCCAATGCGCGGATGCGGTCTTTGCCGTCCCAGCGTCCGGTGTTATAGAGATATTCTTCGATGGGGTTGTATAGCGGCACGTAGTCCGAAGACAGGAAGCGGGTGATGTCGCGGTCCCACACACGTACTCCCTCTTTCAGTGCCTTCATGGCGATGCTGCTGCGTACGCGCTGGTCGGCAGGCTGGAAGTAGAAGTGGATGGAGTCGCGCTGCCGGTATTCCAAGTCGCCAAGCACGGTGTTGTAGCGGAATTCGTAGCGGCGTTTCATGAACTCCTCCAGCCGGAAAGCAGTTTCCTGGTCTTTGTTCAGGCTGCTGCGGGTGCCGAAGCCTTTCAATTCCCCGTAAAGGTTATGCAGCGTCAGGCGTACAAGGGGTTCGTCTGCCTCCCGGTAGTAGTGCATCAGTGTCTGGCGCACCGCTTCTTCTTCAGGAATGCCGGCTTTGAAGCAATGTTCGGCAAGGCGGGACAGCAGCGGGCGCAGGTCGTCGCCCCGTCGCCAGTTGTCCAAATCGCGGAAGGCACGGTCGAGGGCGGCCTCGAAGAGCAGGTTGCATGTGTCCGCCACTTCGTAGCCGGGAGTCATTCTCAGCAACGGATTGCTTTCCTGCTGTTTCCGTTGGCGGTAGTTGTCTTCCGAGGGCAGGGCGCAGGGCTGTTCCAGGCAGAAGGCCACGGCAGTGGGGCTATAATAGGGCTGTTCGTCCACGGTCATCCGGCAGCTTTGTAGGAGTGAAGGAGCCCGGAGGGTGATGGGGAAAGGGAGAAGGGGTTGGTAGCACTTCACTGCCAGGCGGTAGGCGTGGGCGTGGAATAAGGCGATATCGTCTTCATTCTTTGGAAGCCCTCCGTCGGGCAGGGTGAAGCGTACCCATATTTTGGCGCTTCGTCCGCTGGAGCCACAGAAGGCGGCAAAGGTTTGCGGCAGCAGGGCGGCTTGTTGTTTCACCAGTTCGGCTTCGGCCACCCCGGCCAGGTTGTTTACTTCCAGTAGTACCAGCCCGTTGTAAGTCTTTATCCGGTGTTCTCCTGCTTTGGTGCGGGTCATTTCTACGGCGGGATAGAGACGCGGCAGTCTGTCGATATGCTCATATCGGGCGTTGGTCCCTTTCAAATGCGGGATGATGCTACGCAGCTCCGTAATGTATCCGGTCTTGTTCTCGGTTTTCAGCTTTTCCATCAACATGTCCGTTTCTTGTGTGCTGACGGCCTCTTTTCCGCTTTCGCGTTCCTCTCTGATCAGTGTGATTTTCATTCTTTATCGTGTATGTAATATTCTTGTAAAGATACGCCGGGAAAGGGGTGGATACAAGCTTTTCAAGGATTATTTTCCGATTGGCTTCTTTTTTGGGGTGGAATGTCTATATGTTTCTTTTATAAAAGGTGTTCGTTTCTTTGCTTATCCCCATAGTTTTGTCTACTTTTACACCAGAGTTTATGAACAGTCCACTAAAGTGGTCTTTCTTGTTCATATTAGTGAACGGAGCAGCTCACTACAGTGAACGGTTCTGCTCACGGGCTGGGCTGTGATATAACCTTGGTACTTCAACAGACTGCGTACGTACTTCGCACGTGTTCCGTGCAGTGCTTTATCGTATAATGTAACCCTTTAACGCAGTTTGAACTATGGCTATTTTGTTTGATTGGTACGAGAATCCGGACTCGTACGACAAATCTCCGGAAGATAAAATCCTTCATCCCCGTCTCCGCCTAAATGGGAGCAGGTCTACCGATGAATTGCGGCGGGACATCCAGGCACGTTGCTCATTGACAGAAACCGATGTGACGGCTGTGCTTGATGCTGTGTCGCACGTCATGGGCAGGGAACTTGCCGAAGGAAGGCAGGTGCATCTCGACGGCATCGGCTACTTTCGCGTGTCGCTCACCACGATCGAACCGGTAGTGGCTGCTACCAAGCGTAAGTTGACGAAGGTGAAGATGGCGGGTGTGAAATTTCGTGCCGACCAAAAACTGAAAAATGAAATTGGTACCATCAAGGCAAAGGCTTTGAAGGCAAACGAGCATTCGGCTAAACTGACGGATAAAGAGATAGACCGTCGGCTGACCAACTATTTCGCCACTCGCCCTTTTATGACACGGAATGACTTTCAAAGCGTTTGCGGCATGATGCGTACTACTGCCATGCGGCATATCCGTCGGCTGCGCACCGAAGGAAAGTTGAAGAATGAGGGAACAATGCTGCAACCGATTTATGTACCCGTTTCAGGATATTACGGTAAGAATGAGTGACTTATAACTTTGAACGAAGAAATCTTGTGGTGAGGGCAAATTTTGCCCTCACTTTTTAAATTTGCTCTCACCCACCTCTTGAATGCCGATGAATAGGGCGATGCGTGCGAAAGGTGAGGGTGGTGAGGGTGGATGTGTGAAATTTAGTTTAGTTTGATGGGCGGCTGAATATGGGTATTCCCATACGGTGTATATGTTCCAAAAGGTCGGCATTCTTTAATTTGCCATAGATGGAAAGGTCTACGCTGTAAGGCAAAAGCAGGTCGTCTATTTCATCGGAAAGGCTACTTAAAGTATTATACGTAAGTCTGTCTCCCATCAGCGTGATGTCTATGTCGGAAAAAGGCTTGAAATTTCCTTTGGCTCGTGAGCCGTACAAAACAGCCTGCTCTATTTCTTCATGTTTCCGGAAGAGATTGCATAGCTTTTCCAGTTCATTGTCGGTCAATCCGTACATAGCTCAATCGAATAAGGATGGTGTATTCAAGGATTGCATTTTCTCTTCAGAGACTACATCGTTGTCATGATTGTGCGATGTCAGATTTCGGGCTTCTATAGTCTCCGTCCATTGCTTGTCATCAATCAATCCCATTTCAAGGGCTTTGCGTATGGCATCACGGGAGCTGCGGATGTCGGTATACCCCTGATATTCTGCATAGTCCTTCATCACTTTCCAGGCCAGTTCGTGGGTATATTCAAAACGCTGTATCCATCGTATGTCTTGCTGTACCATGATAGCTGTCTGTTTTTAAGTAAGCAAATATAAGCTTCTTTTGTGTAACGAGCAAATGGATGGGGGCTTTTTCGTGAAAGCTGTCTGGGGCTATTTTGGAGAAAGGCTGTTTTTAGGTGTGGAATAAGTTCCTGAATTTGTTGAGCCGATGTCGAAATAGTTATATATGTATGTTCTGGTTCCACATGCATTTATGAAATCAACCGTTACGCAAACTCGTTCAATTTCATGACTGTTCCGACTGCTGAAAGTAGTGAAATAATATCCTTGCATGTCTACCTCCCAATCGCAGTCAACACTCCAATGAAAATCATGCGCACCTTCAGGAATAGGATTCAATCCGCATTCACCTCCGCTTTGTGACAGATAGCCATATATAATGTCATGGTCATTTTCTTGTATTCCTGATACATTGAAAGTAATTGGTTTGGAAAACTGAACAGTGTATTCCTTTGTGTGTACTATTGCGGTTAAGGTCGTATAAATGGAACTGCCTCCGGGTGTCCCTAAATTATTCAGGGTGATAGCAGGTGATGCCTGATTTAATTGCGAATATAAATCGTTGCCAACAATCCAATCCACTGTTGCTTTTGTGGGAAAATTCTTGATACTGAATGTCCCGTTGTCACAGATTACGTCAGGGCCAATCAGTTGCATTGATGTCTTAGATACACTCAAAGGTAGCTCATTGGTAAAATTATCGGTTTGATTTTTATATTTGTAGCTCACTTTGACACTTGCGTTACCGGGTTGTGTCGGTACGATTGTTACCGTAGAGCTGTTCTGACCACTTACTATCTTAATATTCTTCCCGGTCCAATAAAATGTATGTGCCTTGCTGTCATTGATGGAATATATGTATTCTTTATATTGTTCAATATTTCTGTAGCCATCTATTTGAGGACCCATATTGGGAAAACTGATATTGCTTTTCCGAGCCATGAAATACTCTTTTGCTCCGATAGAATTTATGTAGAAATCATGGACTTCTACTCCGACATCGCTGTTCTTGAAGGCTTGCTTTGATTTCAAATTTATTTGGAATCTACTTTGTGTGACAGATGCACTTTGAGAGACTTCAGCGAATAGATTTTTATCGTAAGTCCACTTTATGCCCGTATCTTTGTTTATGGAATAATTGCACCAAAGTGTTATCGTATCTCCCAATTCAAATGTTGAAGGGGCATTGATTGGCATAGGTTTCATTTTGACATTGATGTTTCTTAGATCTGCGGTAAGTTCGATTGTACTTTTTTCAGGACGTACCATCAGGGTAGAATTACTACCTGCTTTAGTCCATAATACATTTATTGGAAAATGGTTTTTTCCTGCTGGAATTTGGGTTACCCATGTACTCTCGAATCGTTCTTGGTAGTTTGTTTTGAATCGTGCTTCTCCACCGACTGCTGAAATTCTTATACCTACAGATTGTTTTTGTATAGGAATACTTAAATCATAAGTGTAGTAACCATCACTAACATAGGGGTTCATTTCGCCCGTAATAGTACCGCTTATGTAGGAAGCACGTGTTGTGACATCAGAATAGAAATCCTTATCTTGTAACTCGTCTGTTTGTTCTTCTTTGTTGCAACTACTATTGATGAAGCAGATTAGTAGTACGAAAAATATGTTCTTCTTTTTCATGATATGTTTCTTGTTAGTATGTTATGAACGAAGGGAAAGTATATGATATTGATTTATGGTTCCTTTTAGAAGGTGCTATTCGTGTTTCTATACACCTTTTAAAGGGAATAACAAAAGCGTCCATACATTTGTATTTAGATACATGGAATGTATGAACGCTTTAATTAAATCCAAACGAGGTACAGCGCGATATGCTGTTTTTAGTTGATTACCAACCCGGATTCTGCTTCATGTTTTTATTCAGGGTCAACTGTGTAGTTGGAATCGGGTAGAAATAATGTTTGGCTTCATAAGTACGGATTTGTGCATCGGAGGCATCTATATATCCGTTCTTGGTCGCTTCTTCACAGTCAGGCACATTGCTTACGTTGGCGCCCAACATGGTGTTCGGGTACTTGGTTGAATCCAATTTGTCGAGCTGGTGCCAACGGATTAAATCCCAATATCGGTACCAGTTATCCATAATCAGTTCGCAACGGCGACAGCGGCGTATCTCCCAAATCAGATTGCTTACTCCCATATTATTGGCAGGATCGGCATCTGGAGTAGTTGTCATAGCCGGCAGGCCGGCACGAGCCTGAAGCTTGTTTATGGAGTTGTTGAGATCGTCTTGTGTGAGAGAACCCATTTCGGCTTTGGCTTCTGCAAAGTTCAGATAAATAACTGAAATCCAATAGAGCGGGCAGTCGGTGTATTGGTAGCCGATGTTGTTTCGGTCGCTAACACTCAATTCTTCGGGGTTATCATACTTGGCGATGCCATAACCGGTCGATGTGGTGAAGGCTGCTACACCGGCACGGCTGTAGGCGTGGCCTCTGAAAGAAAGTACCGGGTCAAGAATTTCGGACAGGCGCTTGTCGCGTACGGCCAAAACCTCTCTTATAGAGTAATTTTTGTCTGCATCCAATACGGCTGCATCGTCCTTGTTTTTCGAGGTTGTTGCCAACGGTTTTCCATCAAGGAAAAGGAAACTGTCGAATGCGTCCTTTGAAATGCCGTGCGTACCACTTGTATTGATTGTGTAGTCAATGGTGGAGTGCCTTAACGAACTTTGTGCATAAGGCTTGTAGAAAATCATTTCCGGATTGCTTGCCAGGCTGACAGAATTATAGTTGGCTTTGTAACTGTTACTTAGAGAGTAGTTTTTGGCCATAAGATATTCGCAGGCTGATACACATTCTTGCAAGTATTTGTTGGCGCGGCTCTCATCAGCGGCTTTGCCATTCTCAGCTTGAGTGCGATATTTGCAGTATGTACCTTCATATAAGGTGATGTCTGCTTTCATGGCATATGCCATGTCGGTGCTGAAACGTTGCCGATTGCTGTTTGCGGTAATGTGTTCGCACGCATAATTGATGTCTGCCAGCACATGGTCCATCACTTCATCCCGGTCGGTGCGTGGTCCGTAGAGGGCTTCGTTGTCGGCTGGGTCGATAACTTTGTCTATCCATTGAACATCGCCGTACATACGGACCAACTGATAGTATTCCCACGCACGGTTCATGCGTGCAAGACCTTCATAGTGGGCCTTTGTTGCTTCATCAAGAGAGGAAGACTGTACACCGGCAATGATATAGTTGGCGCGTCGGATTTCTGTGAAAGGGGCTGACCAGTTTGTGGAAGATGCGACCACGTTAGTGTAAGTCCAGTTATGGCTTTCTGCATCTACCTGGTCATCGCTTATTGTTTTGAAGTAGAACCATCCTCCACTGGCTCCGTTGCCAAAGCCGGTAAAGTTGTTATAAAAAGTATTGCACTGATTATCCAAATTATCGGTGTTGCTCCAGTATGCCGGAGTATTCGTGAAGGTATCCAAGGGGGATTTGTCCAGCAAATCGTTGCAACCGGTTAACATCGCCAGCGCTGTGACCCCATATATAAATAATTTCTTCATTGTTCTTAAGTTTTTGAGGTTGTTATAATGTTACCTGGACTCCAAATGAGAATGTGCGTGTAATAGGAGCTATACGTCCCCATCCACCAGCTGTAAGTCCATTGCCTGTACTGATTTCGGGGTCGACTGGAAGGTCATTCCCTTTGTGGAGCAGAAAGAGGTTGCTGCCACTGAAGTAGATACGTGCTTTCTCAATGTAGGCTTTGCGTGTCCACTCTTTCGGAAGGGTATATCCCACAGTTACGTTCTTCAGACGAAGATAGGACATGTCTGTCAAATAGCGGGATTGGGGATAGTAGTTGTTGCAGCCGTTAGCTATACCGGATACGGTACCTCCACTATTATTTGTACCACGATAAAGACGTGGATAACGGTTCCCTTGATTTACCTCATAACCGGTAATGGCGGTATAGTCTGAATTCCAAAGCACTTTGTTATAGCTTGTTTGGTGGGAATAGATGGCTACGTCGGCATGTACCATGGCGGGAAGGTTTAGGGAAGAAGTCGTCCAGTCCTCACGTTTGCCTACACCTTGGAAGTAGAGGTCAAGGTCGATACCTTTCCACGCTCCGCCTAAATGGAAGCTGTATTCGTAGCGTGGCATAGAGTTTCCGATGACTTTCAAATCGCCGTGGTCGTCTGCTGTGCCTTTTCCACCGTCAATCTTGCCATTGCCGTCCAAATCCTTGAACTTGACGTCTCCCGGGCCGTAATGGAAATTACCGGATTCCAGTCCTGCCTGGCTTGCAATGCCGTTTGCATAATTCCATGAGCCGTCTGCATTTTGGCTGGTGAAGTCTTTTTCCTCGAAGTAACGGTCGGTTTCAAAACCGAAAATGTCACCGTAGGTTTTACCGGTGTAATAGGTGCTGAGCAGTTTGGAATCATTGTCCCACTTTGTTACTTTAGTCTTGGAGTCACCGATGTTGAAGTTGGCATATACGTCGAAGTCGCCGAAGGTATGGCGCCAGTTCAAGTTCAACTCCCATCCACGTGTACGTAAGGTACCGGCATTTTCATAAGGAGCAGAAGCACCCAGAGTGTTCGGCAATACTTGTGCCGGTGCCAGCATGTCACGATTCTCACGTTGGAACCAGTCGAAACCTATAGTCAGTTCGTCATTCAAGAGACCCAGGTCAAGACCTATATTGAGGGTGCGGATACGCTCCCAGGTCAAAGTACTTGATACCAAATCCGGCATGTTATACATGGTCAGGAGATTAGCGTTGGCATTATTGTTTTCAATCCAATAGATATAGCCGGTACTTTTATTGTTCAACCGTTGGCTTATTAATTGTTCGAACATGTAGTCGCCCACAGCCTCGTTGCCGATTTCGCCAAAAGAAGCACGCAACTTACCATTGCTGACAATATGTTTCAGTGGGGCGAAGTAGGCTTCTTCGGAGAAGCGGTAGCCGATGGATGCAGAAGGGAAGAAGGCCCACTGGTCGGTATGGGGGAAACGGGAAGAACCGTCGTAACGTCCGTTCAGTTCCAATAAATAAATGCCTTTGTAGTCATAATTGATACGGCCGAAATAACCGGCAGAAGCGCGGGATGTATGATTCCAACTCAAATCTTGTCCATCCTTGCCAGCCATATTCAGTTCGGGGTATCCCTCTTGATCGTACATCACATTGCGGGTACCATACAGATATTTGTATTCCTCTTCTTCTGCGTTGACACCTGCCATTACATTCAGGTTGTGTTTTTTGGCAAATGTTTTGGTATAGTTTACGTATGCGTTGGCCGTCCATGTGTTCTGTTTGGAAAAGTCTCTCCAGATGCCGCTATTGCCTTTAGTGACGATGTAAGAGGGTACCGGTTTCCCGCTCCAATTGATGCCGTAAACGGAGTTGTCCTGCGAACCGCTGTTCATATTCTGAATGGCATATGTAAAGTCTGCATTAAGGGTCAGTCCTTTAACGATTTCAGCTTTCAAGAAGGTGTTCATACGGGTCAGGTCTGTTGTCACTTCACGATCGGCAGCTTGCTTCTGCATGGCCATGACGCGTGTGTCATAGCCGTCGATTGTGCCCGAAGGAATGAAATAAGAACCCCAACGCCACAAATATTGGTAGGTGTTGGCCCATGTGTCCGGGCGTTTATAGTTCTTACGACTATAGTTGATGCGTGCACCCACCTGTAGCCAGTCGTAAACATTAGTGGTGACATTGACTGAGGCATTGTACTTTTTTAGTTCGTCCGGGTGAATCTTCATCTGTCCTTGCTTTTCGTTGTAGCCGAAAGATAGGTAGTAATTGGTCTTACCAGATGTTCCTTGTATAGAAACATTGTGGCTCATGGAAGGAGCAGCTTTGTTGAAGTAGATGTCCTGTACATCCCAGTCAGCATAATAAAAAGGAGTGCCGTCCAATACGATATAGTCACCCACGTTACTATCGCTTTGGTAGAGGTTCATAGGACGGTAGCCGGTCTTGCCGCCGTTCTGTTGCTGCCACTTTTCGGCGTAAGGTAACAATTTGTCGAAATACATACCGAACAATTCAGGCATACCGGCACCACCGTTCATACTGGCTTCGATACCCATCTTTAATTGTGTGGGTACATCGGGATAGTCCGGCAGGTAAGTAGCTTGATCCCATGCAAAATTGTTGCTGTAATTGATGGTAACCTTTTCGCTAGGCTTTGCGCTCTTGGTATTGATTAGAATCACACCGAAAGCGGCGCGCGTTCCATAAATGGAGGAAGCGGAAGCGTCCTTCAGTACGGAAATATTTTCGATGTCTTGCGTATCGAGGAAAGAAATGTCATCCATCGGAACGCCGTCCACTACAATGAGTGGATTGCTGACTTCTCCATTACTCAATGTCCCCAAACCACGTATACGCATGGAGGCTGTCTCGTCGATGGCACCACTTGTGGTGAGAATGCTTAGTCCCGGAACAGCCCCTTGCAATGCTTTGGCTACATCTTGTTGTGGACGACCTGCCATTGTCTTGTTTAAGTCCACTGTAGAAACTGCTCCTGTCAAGTTAGCCTTCTTTTGTACACCGTAGCCTACTACTACTACTTCATCCAGCATCTCGGTATCTTCTTTCAGAGTTATTCTCATCGTTTTGGCTGCCTTCACTTCTTGTGTCTGATAGCCCACAAATGATATTTTTAGTGTTGCTCCCGGTGTTATGGTCAATGTAAACTTACCGTCTAAGTCGGTAATTCCGCCGTTGGTAGTCCCTTTTTCTACTACGCTGGCACCGATAATAGGTTCGCCGGCTGCATCGACAACTAAACCGCTGATGGTGATAGCTTGTAATTGTTCTGTTACACCAAGCGATTTATCAGGATTGGCTTGTGCAGCCATCACGTTGCCGCTACTTAATAACAGTGAGCTGATTGCCACTGCTGTGAGGAGTTTGCTATGTGTTAGTCCTCGTTTTTTGTGATCTTCATTCATAAATGATTGATGATTTGTTGTTAATTAAATACTTCTTAAATTTAGGGTAAGGGTAATAAGGACCGAATAGTGAGACTATTCAACTTGCAGGATTGTTTCTTTTTCCATAGGCATTTTCTCTTTTTAAAGGTTTATAACTTTATATTATCTCTTGTTTTTCTATTTGTTTGCCAAGTCCAGACGGAACTTGGAATTCAGTCAGATAGTATCTTATTGTTAGTCTGTTATCGTCTTGTTTTGACTAAAACGCGGTTGCGTTGGAAAAGTGGGAATACTTTGTTGGATGATTGAGGATATGAGCAAAAGGGAGATGTATGGCCAGTAAAATGATTTTTTCTTGAAATAGCCTTGGAAAGATTAAAAAAAGCTATATATTTGTATTCAATTCTAAAACTAACTACCTATGAAACTAATTGCAGAAAGTGGTTCTACGAGAACAGAATGGGCGCTGGTTGAAGATAATCGTCTGATACAGCGAGCCTTCACAGAGGGCTTAAATCCTTTCTTTCAAACGAGAAGAGAGATTACTGTCTCTTATACACATCTGACGCTGCCGACGACGGAGAGAGTGTAGAT
>ENA-OZGN01000644-OZGN01000644.1-human-gut-metagenome-genome-assembly--contig:-NODE-644-length-11320-cov-5.065690_pt1 | contig 11320 bp, 12 predicted proteins | sample MGYA00245115_ERZ653655 | MGnify/ENA primary metagenome ERZ653655 (study PRJEB26926, sample SAMN06165105) | human gut metagenome | biome: ENVO:00009003; feature: ENVO:2100002; material: ENVO:00002003... | reverse complement strand
ATAAGAGACAGCTACCAGTTCTGGTTTGCGATTTTGGCACTGCACAAGATTGGTGCAGTAGCAATTCCGGCAACAAATCTTTTACTGAAATCCGATTTTGAATATCGTTTTAAAGCCGGTAATGTAGATGCGATTCTTTGTACGGCAGACGGCCCGGTTTCCCGTGAGGTTGATAAAGCGTGCCGCAGTTACAAAAATCTGAAAGTAAAAAAACCGGTGGTCGGTTTTGTCGCGGGAAACGCCGTGCCTTTCGGGCACAAAATGGGATACGCCGGCGACGTGATTACCAAAGGGCACGTTACCGCGCAGGACAAGCAGGACGCCATGAGCGACGCAGGAATTATCGTCGTCAATAAAATCAACAACATTCATGCCGAGCTGATGAAACTTTTTCCCGCTCATGACTAGCTTTCTGTCCCGGATTATCGACCTCCTGCTGCCGCCGCGCTGCATTTGCTGCGGCAAAATTGTCAGCGGCGCTGACGGGCTGTGCGCCGAATGTTTTAACGAGGTCAGCTTTATTACCAAGCCCTATTGCGCCAAATGCGGACATCCGTTTGACGAGGTGCCCGACGGGCGGCAGATGCTTTGCGGCACCTGCCTGCGCAAGACCAGAACGCCTTTCCGGCTCAGTCGTTCGGCTTTGCGTTATGACGAGTTTTCAAAAAAAATGCTTTTGTCCTTCAAATTTATGGACAAGACCGAAAACGCCCCGGTTTTTGCCAAATGGCTCAAACTGGCCGGCACAGATATCTTCAAAGAAGGCGTCGACCTGATTGTTCCCGTACCGCTGCATTTTACGCGCCTTTTGAAAAGGCGCTACAACCAATCGGCGCTAATCGCACGCGAACTTGGCAAGTTGACCGGCATAAAAGTAGATTATACGTCCGTCATTCGCCACCGCCGCACCAAACCGCAAGTGCAGTTCAGCGGTCACGCCCGAATTTCCAATGTTAAAAACGCTTTCAGCGTCCGGCACCCGGAACGCCTTAAAAACAAACGCATCGTATTGATTGACGATGTTATGACAACCGGATCGACTCTTAAAGAATGTGCCTTGGCCATGAAAAAAGCCGGCGTCAAATCCGTTGACACTCTGACCGTCGCCCGCGTCTGCTGACAAGCTGTTGCCAGCTTGACAAGGGGACGCCCTTGAGCGCTCACTGGCTGCGGCGCGAGCCTTTGTTGAAGCGCGTTGCTTTCTGTGTGCATATCGTGAGACCGTGCCTTGTATCTTTAGATGTCCGGGTCAAGCCCGAACATGACAAAGAAACAAAGCCCCTCTTTTGAGGGGCTTTGTTTCAGAACAATTCTATCATAGCGCGGGCGTCGTCTGACAAGCGCTCCATTGTCCAGGCCGGTTCCCAGACAATGCGAACTTCAACCTTGCCTGTTCCCTCAACCAAGGCAACCGCATCGGCAACCTGCTGAGGCAGAATGCCGGCGACCGGACAGCCGGGCGCGGTCAGGGTCATGGCGATAAACACGTCGCCGTTATCGCGGATTTCGATATTATAAATCAGCCCCATATCATAGACGTTTATCATGATTTCCGGGTCGCAAACGGTCTTAAGCGCTTCAACAACGTCGGCTTCGGAAGCGGTTTTTTCGTCAGCGGGTTTGGGTTGCCCGGCCGTGGCGACAAAATCCTTCATCTGTTCCTGAATTTCCATTGCCCGCAGCAAGTCCGCCTCGGTTTGATTGATTTTTTCGATTTGTTCGTCCAATTTCTTATCGTCTGTTTCCGACATCTGCGTAGTTCCTCAGAAAAAAGTCACGGCCTTGTTCAGAGCCTTTACAAAATTATCAATGTCTTCTTTGGTCGAATACAAGCCCAGCGAAGCGCGGGCAACCGACTCAAATCCCATGCGATGCACCAGCGGTTCGGCGCAATGGTGTCCGGTGCGTACGGAAACGCCCTCCTTATCGAGAATAAAAGCCAAATCCTGCGGATGAATGCCCTCGACGTTAAACGAAAAGACGCCACCCTTGTTATCGGCGTTGCCGATAACTTTCAGGCCTTTGACCTCTTTGAGCCGCTCATTGGTATATTTAACCAATTCCACTTCATGCGCCTCAATATTGTCCATGCCCAAATCCGACATATACTGCAAGGCCCTGCCCAGTCCGACGGCCTGGACAATGGCCGGCGTTCCGGCCTCAAAGCGTGCCGGCGGCTCTTCAAAAGTGGTATGCTGATAGGAAACCGTATCGACCATATCGCCGCCAAACTGATAAGGCGGCATCGAATCAAGGATCTCGTATCTGCCGTACAAAACGCCGATGCCGGATGGGCCGTAGGTTTTATGACCGGAAAAGACCAGAAAATCGCAGCCGATGTCCCGGACATCAACCTTCTGATGCACAATCATCTGACAGGCGTCGACCAAAACCAGCGCGCCTTTGGCATGCGCGGCTGCGGTAATTTCCCTTACGGGCAGCACCGTGCCGAGAATATTGGACATTCCCGTTACGGAAACCAGTTTGGTTTTATCGGTCAGGTTGTTTAAAAACTCTTCATGGATATAGCTGCCGTCATCGCCCATCTTAAAAATTTTGAGCGTGAAACCGAGTTCGTCGCGCAACATCTGCCAGGGCACCAGATTGGCGTGATGTTCCGCTTCGGAAATCAGAACTTCGTCGCCGGGCTTCAAGTTTTTGCGTCCCCAGCAGGCGGCAATCAGATTAATAGACTCGGTGGCATTGCGGGTAAAAACAATTTCCTTCTCCGAAGCGGCGTTGATGAAATCCGCGGCAATGCGGCGCGCATTTTCATATTCCGCGGTCGCCTGCTCGGACAGATAATAAGAACCGCGGTGCACGTTGGCATACTGCCCGAAATAAACCTTGTTCATTTTTTCGATAACCTGCCGCGGTTTCTGCGCCGACGCAGCGGTATCGAGAAACGTGTTCGGTTTGCCGTTAATCAGTTCGCTTAATATCGGAAAATCTTTGCGTATTTCATAAACATCATACATCTTTTTGCTCCCGCTCCCATTTCTACCGTTTTAATGTAGATTTCGGAAAGCCTTTCTTCAACTTAACACTTCGGATATTACGCCCTTGCCCGCTCGCGGAACCATTCCCGGACTGCCGTGTCCGCAACCTTGTTGACGACGTCGTCAAGATAGGCGTCAATCAAAATCTGTTTGGCTTCTTCCCGGCCGATACCGCGCGATTGCATATAAAACAGGGTTTCCTCGTCGAGTTCGCCGCTGGCGGCGCCGTGCGAACACCTGACGTCGTCGGCGAAAATTTCCAATTCCGGCTTAACGTCAATTTCGGCCGTATCTGTCAGCAACAGAGCCTTGTGCAGCTGCATGCCTTCGGTTTTGACCGCATGTTTGGCAATATGAATCTTGCCCTGAAAAACGCCCTTGGCGTCGCCGCCGACCACACCCTTGACCAACTGGTGCGAAAAAGTTTCCGGTGCCAGATGTTCAATGTCGGTAGTAGTATCCAGCGTTGCCCAGCCGTGCATGACGTAAGCGGCGTTGACTTCGGCGGAAGCCTGCTCTTCCTTAAGCAGAACCTTGGTTTCGTTGCGGCCGATGTTGGCGCCGCGCTGCAAACAAAAGGCGTTATAAGAGCCGCCGCCTCTGACGCGAACCATATTCAGCGCGACATGGTTGGCCTTAAAGGCTTCGTCCTGCATTTTACAGTGCCGGAATTCGGCGCCGCGTTCGACAAAGACTTCGTTGACAACATTGGCAAAATAACGCGACTTTTCGGCACCGGCATAATTATACCATTCGATTAATTCGGCTTTGGCGCCGCTTTCGAGCACTATCAGATTGCGAAGATTATAAAACAGGTTTTCGGCACCGACGCTCGTATGGTTGACCAGAATAACCGGTTTATCCAGTTTGACGTTCCGGTCGATGCGGATATAAACGCCCTCTTCCATATAAGCCGTATTCAGCGCCGCAAACGGATAATGCTCCATATCGACCAACCGACCGAGATACGGCTTGGCCTCCTGCGCAACGACCGCTTCCATAAGCGTCATAATTTCAATGCCCCGGGGCAACACCGGATAGACGGGAATAAACTGTCCGTTCAGAAAATGCAGCTGATAGCCGTCGAAGGGCAAATCGACATGGACATCTATTTCCTCGCCGCAACGGCAGCCTTCTTCATGACAATGACCGCCGGACGCGCAATCTTCGCCGCGCCGGCAGTGACAGTCGTGCCCATTGCAATGATGATTTTGCCCGCATTGGGCATCAGCGCCGGCGGCAGCCGTTTCGGACAATTCGGCCAGAAAATTCGACTCGTTCATGACAAAGTCGTCAGCATTCAAATCACGCGGTTTGGTATATTTCCAGGCTTCGGTTTTGGCAGTCGGCACCCCCTGACGGCGAAAGGCTTCCAGCCCTTTGTCCCTCAGCCCCTGAAACCAGGGAATATCTTCGCCGAAAAGCTTTACGTTTTGTATCAGTCCGGCCATTTTACTTCTCTTTCACAAATTCGGCATAACCTTTTTCTTCCAATTCCAGCGCCAGATTTCTGTCACCGGAACGGACGATGTGTCCGTCGGCAAAGACGTGAACGAAGTCAGGCACGATATAGTTCAGCAGGCGCTGATAATGCGTGATGACCAGCATGGAACGCCGGCCGTCCCGCAGCGCGTTGACACCGTCGGCCACAACTTTGAGCGCGTCAATATCCAGACCGGAATCTGCCTCGTCAAGAATCGAAAAATCGGGTTTGAGAATCGACATTTGCAGCGTTTCGAGCCTTTTTTTCTCACCGCCGGAAAAGCCGACGTTTACCGGGCGCTTGATCATCTCGTTGTCTATGCCCAGCGCCTTGCCTTCTTCACGCACCATTTTGACAAAGTTCAGCGTATCCAGTTCCGGCTCGCCGCGATGTTTGCGTACGGCATTGACAGCATGTTTCAAAAAGGTGGTTGTCGGCACGCCGGGAATCTCGACCGGATACTGCATGCAGAGGAAAATGCCTTCGCGGGCGCGTTCTTCCGGCGACATGGCAAGCAAGTCTTTGCCTCTGAAACGGATTTTTCCGGAAGTAACCTCATATCCGGGTTTTCCGGTCAAAACATAAGAAAGCGTCGATTTTCCGGCACCGTTCGGCCCCATAACGGCATGCACCTCGCCCTCGTTGACAGTGAGGTTGAAGTTCTTGATAATCTCCCTGTCGCCGACGCGGGCGCAAAGGTCTTCAATTTCCAATAGCGGTGTTTTCGTCATTTCCTGTTCTTTCTTATACTGTCTTTTTATCCAATTCGTTTAAGCGGCGCTCTATCTGTTTCAGCTTTTCAGCCTTATATACGGCAACCCGCTCGGCAATGCCGTAATTTTCCTTAAGCTGCTCGAGCATAATCTCAACATCGGCAGTTTCTTCAACAATGGCCGCGACGTTGTCTTTTCCGCGGTTTACGTTTTTAAGAATCTCCCTGGTCAGCTCGGACATTTCCTCAACGACCATCAACATCTGCGCCTGTCCGCCCCAAGTTTGCAGGGCGCGTTTCAAAACCGGATTTATCATCAGCCGACACTCCCTTCCAGCGAAATGTTAATCAGCTTGGCCGCTTCTATCGCAAACTCCATCGGCAGATGCTGCATAACCTCCTTGCAAAAGCCATTAACAATCAGACTGACAGCTTCCTCTTCGCCGATACCGCGCTGCAGACAGTAAAAAAGCTGTTCGTCGCTGATTTTGCTGGTGGTGGCCTCATGTTCGATAACCGCGGTTTTGCTGCGGTTTTCGATATAGGGCACAGTGTGCGAACCGCAATTTTCGCCAATCAGCAGGCTGTCACACTGCGAATAGTTGCGCGCGCCGCGGGCGTTCGGCGCCACCCGGACCAGACCGCGGTAGGTCTGATTGGAACAACCGGCCGAAATGCCTTTGGATATGATTTTGGAAGTGGTGTTTTTGCCTATGTGAATCATCTTGGTTCCGGTATCGGCCTGCTGCCTGTTATTGGTAATGGCCACCGAGTAGAACTCGCCGACCGAATTGTCGCCCTGCAACACGCAGGACGGATATTTCCAGGTTACGGCCGAACCGGTTTCCACCTGTGTCCAGGAGATTTTCGAATTTTCGCCGCGGCAGGCCGCGCGTTTGGTTACAAAGTTGTAGACGCCGCCCTTGCCGTCCCTGTCGCCCGGATACCAGTTCTGCACGGTGGAATATTTGACTTCGGCGTTCTTCAGCACCACGATTTCGACAATGGCGGCATGGAGCTGGTTTTCATCGCGCTGCGGCGCTGTGCAGCCTTCCAGATAAGACACATAACTGTCTTCTTCGGCAACAATCAGCGTGCGCTCAAACTGTCCGGTGTTCCTGGCATTAATGCGAAAATAGGTCGAAAGTTCCATCGGACAGCGGACACCTTTGGGAATATACACAAAAGAGCCGTCGGTAAAGACCGCAGAATTAAGGCAGGCGAAAAAATTGTCGGTATAAGGCACGACCGAGCCGAGATACTTTTTTACCAGTTCCGGATGCTCTTTCACGGCTTCGGAGATTGAGCAGAAAACAATGCCCATTTCGGCCAATTTGGCGCGGTAAGTGGTAGCGACGGAAACGCTGTCAAAAACCGCGTCGACCGCAACAACCCCGGCCAGCGCTTCCTGCTCCTTCAGCGGGATACCCAGTTTTTCGTAAGTTTTCAAAAGTTCGGCATCAACTTCGTCTAGACTTTTCGGCGCGGCTTTCCGTTTGGGCGCCGAGTAGTAATACAAATCCTGATAATCAATCTTTTCATAAGAAAGTTTGGCCCAGGAAGGCTCGGTCATGGTCTGCCAAAAATCAAAAGCTTTCAAACGCCATTCCAGCAACCATTCCGGTTCGCCTTTTTTGCGCGAAATCAACCGAATAATATCTTCATTCAGTCCTTTGGGAGCCGTATCGGCGGCAATATCGGTTACAAAGCCGTATTTATACTTATCGCCGCTTTCGTCGGCGATTTCCGGTTTTTCCTTAACCATACTCTAAAATCTCCATAATCTGTTCCTAAAATTAAGGTTTTTAAAGTCAAATTGCAACCTCTATTTAACGAATCTTTAGCTTTTATGGATATAATCGCCGATATGGCTCCACCAGTTTGAGGTTTGTTATGATTTATCTGTCGGTTTTGTGCATCGTTCTGCTGGCTTATATTGCTTATCTGCATTATGCCTGGAGCAAAACCCGGCGCAGTCTCAAGGAAATGATTGTTGAAAACGACAGGCACACCACCGCCAGCAACGAAACCGGCGACGGCGACATCTATTTCAAAACCGACCTTGACTTCAACATTACCTACGTCAATGACGCCACGCTCCGAAAAACCGGCTTTAAGGCGGAAGAGCTCATCGGCAAGCCGATGCCCGGCACTCTGATTGAAGATACGGACAGCCGCCGCGAAAAAATGAAGGAGAACCTTAACCGGCTAATCAAAAACCAGGCAACGCTGAACGTAGAAGGCCTGCTCTTCAAAAAAGACGGCAGCTCATTTAACGTCCGCTGCCGCAAACGCCCGATTTTGAACGAAATTCTCAAATGCACCGGCATCAGTTACCTTTGCGAGGACATTACCGAAACGAAAATCTGGAAACAAAAACTCAGCACCTATGCCAGCCACGATTTTTTAATCGGCGACATTCTCAACGAAGAGGCTTTTACACAACGGCTGGAACACGACTTCAACCGCGCCAAACGTTACAACCAGCCCTTTGCCATGCTGGTCATCGAATTGAAAGACATCTATGACTTCGCCAACAAGGGCATCAGTTTTGAAACCGGCGACACCATTCTGAAAAACGCTGCGGGATACTGCGTCACAACATTCAAAAACCCCGATACCCATATCGGACGTTTCGACAAGACCAAAATCGGCATTATTTTCAGCCGCGGCAACCGCGAAGAAGCGGCCAAAGGCGCGGAGAAGCTTTATAAATCGGTCATCGAGCAAATTCGCAGGCTGAACATTGACCAATACAATGCCGAAATGATTGCCGTTTCGTACACTGACCGCAAAAACTTCAACGACACTGCCGACAACATGCTCGGCCGCGTTCGCCGGCACATCGGCAACGCGCTGCGCAGCCACCGTTACGGCATAAGATCCTCCGACAGCAAGGACTAAGACATGAAAAAACAGGCGGTTCCGGAAACAAAACTTGAAATTTATTACAGCCGGCCGAAATGTCTGGGGTGGTTTCTGGTTTATCTGTCCTGCTGTTTCGGTTTGGGCTTCCTTCCCTTTATTTCCGGATATGTTCTGACCGGTGCGGTTTTGGGGCTATTTTTCGGCGCAGCGGCCTTGCTGCATCTAATCTGTATTTTTTTCTCAGCAAACACGGTTTTATCCTGAATCGTCCTTTTCGCTCCGCAGAACTCCGTTGGAATGAAATCTGCGGTTTTACGCAAATGTCGTACAAGGGCGTTTTAACTTTCCAAATCCGTTCCGGCATCGTCGCGCTGTATCTAAGCAAACCAAACAATTTTCCGGAAAAGCAGCCCCTGCCGAAAAAGCTCTGTTTTTTGGCAGAAGACAAGCTTTTCGGCTCCTGCATAAGGTTTTATTTCAACATTTATAAATATGACTACTTTCGATTTTTGACCGATTTGGAAACTGCTTACCGCCGCTTCAGATAAAAGCCGTTCACAAAAAATTAAAGTATTGCGGGTAGACTGGGGGCTGAAGAATCGATTTATTCAGGTTAATTTATGGCCAAAAGAGTTTGGATAATATTGCTGCCGCTGATATTGCTGGCCTCGGGGTGCACTTTTCACCAGGGAGGAGTCCGGCTGATTAACTTCAGCGATTTGTTCAATTCACACCCTGATTATGTTACCGTCCGCAAAGGCGACACCCTCTACAGCATTTCGCGCCGCTACAACGTGCCGATACGCGACCTGGTCGAAGCCAACGGCCTGACGCCGCCTTATACGCTGACCATCGGCCGCGTGCTGAGAATGCCGGGAGCCAGATACCATACGGTTGCCAAAGGCGACACCCTGTACAGCATATCAAAAAAATATGACGTCGACCTGCGCTCGCTGAGCCGAATTAACAGGCTGAACGAGCCTTACACCCTTGCCATCGGCCAGCGGCTGGTGCTGCCGGGCAGCCTGAGCAATACGGAAACGGCTTCATACAAAGCGGCCACGCCCAAAACCACGCCGAGCCGCTGGAGCTGGAAATCGTCTTCTTCAGCCAAAACAACCGCCAAAAAAACCGCCCGAAGTTCCCGGAGCAAGGCACAACCCGTTTCCAAATACCGCAAGACAAAATTTTTGTGGCCGGTTAAGGGTACAGTCATTTCGCATTTCGGCACCATCGGCAAAGGCCGCACCAATGACGGCATAAACATCAAAGCCGCACTCGGTACCAACGTCAAGGCAGCCGACAAAGGCACGGTCGCTTATGCCGGCAACGAACTGAAAGGTTTCGGCAACCTGATTCTGATTAAGCACGACGACGGCTGGATTACCGCCTATGCCCACAATGACCGCCTGTTTGTAAAGAAAGGGCAACGGGTAGCCCGCGGCGAAAAAATCGCTACAGTCGGCTCTACCGGCGGAGTCAACACGCCGCAGCTGCATTTTGAGGTCCGCTCAGGCAAAAAGGCTCTGAATCCGACGGCTTATCTGCCCTGATGAACCAAGGCTTGCATTCGTCCGGCTTAAATACCTAAATAATAAAAAAATTTGTTAAATAAATGACTTTAGACTCTTGTTAAGAACGGAGTTTGGTGTATAGTCATTGCAGTTTATTAATAATTAGGAGAAAAAAATGTTTATCAGTGAGGCTTTTGCTCAGGCAGGCGACGCAGCCGCGGCGCAGGGTTCGGTTTACGGAACCCTGATTCAGCTGGGACTTATCTTTGTCATTTTCTATGTTCTGCTCATTCGTCCGCAACAGAAGAAAATCAAACAGCACGAAGCCATGCTCATGGCAATTAAAAAGGGCGACAAGGTCATTACCGGCGGCGGTATTTACGGCAAAGTCGTCAAAGCCGAAGACGGCGGTATGGAACTGGTCGTCGAGATTGCCGACGGGCTGAACGTCACGGTCAACCGCGCAACCATCCGCGACGTGGTAAACGAAGAAAACTTCAAACCGGCGAAGATTGAAACCAAACCGGCCAAAAACAAAGCCGCCAAACCGGCTAATTCAAACGCTCAAGAAAAGCGCAAAAAGTAATTTATCAAGAGGCTTTAGTTATGTATAAACTGTCACGAACCAGAATTTTCCTGATTCTTGCCATTTGTGTCATCGGCATCTTTTTTGCCATACCAAATATGATGAAGGATCCCTCCTCCCTGCCGAAATGGTGGCAGCCGGTTAACCTCGGACTTGACCTTCAGGGCGGTTCAAACCTTTTGCTGGAAGTCAAACTTGACGACGTTCTCAAAGACAGAATGTCAACAGTTGAGGATTCCGCGCGCCAGCTTTTGCGCGAGAACAAAATCCGCTATCAGAATCTGAGCGCCGGTTCCGAATCGGTCAAGGTAAAAATCGAAAACCTGAATTCCCGCAATCAGGCGCGCGGCCTGTTTAAGAAAATAGACAACGGCATTCTGGTTGAAGAGAATGAGGACGGCACGCTGGTCATCAAATACAGCGAAGCGGCTTTGAACGAGCTGCGCCTGAAAGTCGTCGACCAGTCGATTGAGATTGTCCGCCGCCGTATTGACGAACTGGGCACCAAAGAACCGGTCATTCAGCGCCAGGGAACCGACCGCATTGTCGTTCAGCTGCCGGGTTTGCAAAATCCGGAATATGTCAAAACCCTGCTCGGCAAGACGGCAAAGCTGTCGTTTCACATGGTTGACAGCCGGTCGACCGCTGCGGACGCCCGCCGCGGCAAGCTCGGCAGTTCATCCCGCCTGATTAAAGGCGAAGGCGGCGAAACTTATGTCATCAGCCGCAAACCGGTCGTCGGCGGTGAAATCTGGTTGACGCCCAGGCTGCTTTTCAGGAAGGACAGCCGGTTGTCAGTTTTAAATTCAACACCATCGGCGGTAAAAAATTCGGCGAGGCAACCAAAAACAACATCGGCGAAAGACTGGCCATCGTATTGGATAACGAGGTAATTTCGGCCCCGGTCGTTCAAAGCGCCATTACCGGCGGCAGCGGCATCATCTCCGGCAACTTTACGCTGGAATCGGCCAATGACCTGGCTTTGCTGCTTCGTTCGGGCGCCTTACCCGCCCCGCTTGAGGTTTTGGAAGAAAGAACCGTCGGCGCAGGTCTGGGTTCGGATTCTATCCGCGAAGGCATTACCGCCTCGATTATCGGTTTGATTGCGGTTATCGTCTTCATGGTTTTGGCCTATGGCCTGTTCGGCATTTTCACGAC
>ENA-OZGN01000625-OZGN01000625.1-human-gut-metagenome-genome-assembly--contig:-NODE-625-length-11563-cov-5.071950_pt1 | contig 11563 bp, 10 predicted proteins | sample MGYA00245115_ERZ653655 | MGnify/ENA primary metagenome ERZ653655 (study PRJEB26926, sample SAMN06165105) | human gut metagenome | biome: ENVO:00009003; feature: ENVO:2100002; material: ENVO:00002003... | reverse complement strand
TGGGCTCGGAGATGTGTATAAGAGACAGCTTCAGGAAGCACGTCTTATTCCGGTTCGGTAATTGGATATAACGAATGCGGCTCAGCCTGCAGGTCCTGTTCCGATACCTGTACCAGCGGTTCAAAATCTTCTTCCTGTGATTCCGGTTACACAGCGTCAACAGTCTCTTCTACGGAATGCGGAAGCACTTGTTATTCCTGTACGGCCAATGCCTGCAGCGGATACAGCCTTACCAGCTGCCCGAGTAACGGTTCCTGCAGTTCCTGCCTGTCCGGCACGACAACAAAGTACAAGCTTAACTCTTGTGACTCCGGTTACACAATGTCGGGTTCCAGTTGCGTCAAGGATGATCCTTGTGATAATTATACTTCAAAAACATGCACCTACGGATGTTCGGCATACTATTCCGACTGTTCGACAAAGTGCCAGACCTGTTACTCCGATAACTGCCACAACAGAACCGCGGTCATCGCTTCCTGTCCGACAAATGCGACCTGCTCCTACTTCTCCGACTGCTCCTCCAAAATCGAAAGTTGGACCTGCAACTCCGGATATTCGAAGTCGGGAAGTTCCTGTGTAGAAGATACCCCCTGTATTAGTTATGACGGACAAGACTGCGCTTATAGCGGTTGCCCGACTTATACCTGTACATGTTGTCCTTCTTTTGGCGGTTTCAATTCATCCTGTTGTATGTATGACGATATGTGCACTACAGTGGGGCATCCGATGTGTACCGATGCCGTTCCGTACGTTGTTGGCAGCTGCTGTTGTCCTACTTCAACTCAAACTTCAACTTATAACTGTGATTGTTGTGTAAGTGAAGTACAGTAACGGTTGTTTCTGTAATTGCCCGGGCTTTGCTATCGTTGACGGTTGGTACTTTTGTTATGAACAATATAGCCACAGAAATCAAACCCAGAGGCAGATTTGCAACAGAAAAAAGGTCATCTGAAAACAGATGACCCGAAAAAATTTTTCTTACTTCAGATTGTTCGGATATTCCGTTCAGGATATTCGACCATTGTTTTGGACGGCGTTTCCAGATATACGTAATGGACAAGTCTTGCGGCATGTCTGATGCGGATATCTGCAGCATCGTCGGCGCGGATGAATAAAATGTCACGGTAACCATCCCCGGCATTTTTCATTGCGACCAGCCAGCCTTGATTGCCGTCCACCATAGCCTTGACGAAAGTCGGATAGAAATGTCCCTTGAACTCTTCGCGATAATCTTTTTCGATTATCTTCCAGACTTTCCATACATCGGCTCTGGTTTTCAGCTTCGGTTCATCCTTTACTTCGACGCAAACTTCGTTATCCGCACGGTAAACGCGATAAGCTTTGCCGTGAAGAACAATTTTTTCGCCGGGTTCAAGAACATTAAACTTAAGGTTCGTGACATTGGCAAAAATAACGTTTGCATCCAAATCCCAGCAATATTCCGTATTACTGTATCTGAAACGAAACAAGACACAAATTTCCTTGTGCATTTGTTCGTTGTTAACCGTAAAGTCCACAGCCGAAAAGCGGACAACGTTCGAAATCTTCTGACCCGGAAACAAATTGGCCAATTCATGCTCAATCTGTCCCAAAGTAACTGTCTTTTTCATACTTTTTATAATTATAGGGGTTTGACATAATTTCTATTTAAGAGGATTTTATTTTAACAAAAACGGCATTTTCAGTCAACTTATATTAGCCGTCACTTTTTCACAAAAAAATGATTTTCCGGTCTTTTTATTTGAAAAACAGGGTTTAGATACAATGCGTCTTCTGTTTTTTTGATATTCACAGTTAAGGATTGTTACGATGAACAGACATTATTTGCTTCTTTCGGCGGTTTTGACCGGCTCATTTCTGGCTGCAGACGCGCAGGCTGCTTTTGTTTCCTCCGACACCTATGCCGATGCCGTCATTCATTCCAGCGACAAAGACATCAACGCGCCCAAAAGCGTCCGGCAGCGAATTGCAGCCAACGAAACGCGCCGCAACCATCGTTTTTCGGACTTTGCCAAAGACTATGCCGACTTCAAAAACCGTCTGAGCAAAGAATACAATTTTGACTATTCAATCGACGTTTCCTATATGCCGCAGCACGGTGCTCCGAATGGCAAACGCGCCTCGCAGCAGATTTTGATTTATCCGACCTTTTCATGGACAAACTTCAAAAACGAATACGGTACAGGAACCCTTACCGCCGCCTACAACATTGCCCGTTACGGCGGAGCACAGGCTTCAAAGGTCGGCAGCAACATCGGCGTGGCAACCGCCATCAACGACTATGACTCGCCCTCCAACAGCTTTGACGAATTGCTGTATACCTATCAGCTCGGCGGCAGCTGGGATTGGCTGACTGTCGGCCTCGGCCAGTTTCCGATGTATAATTTCGACGGAAGCGCCTACAACTCCAACCAACAGGTTAACTTTATCAACTACTCCCTGTCGCAGAACGCCAGTTCCACCTACTCTACCGCCGGCGTCGGCACTTATGTTCAGATTGCGCCGAACAGCGACTGGACTTTTGTTCTGGGCGCGCAGGACGCCACTAACGTCGACGGCATCAGCGTCCGCGTCAACAATCTGGACGAAGAACACTACACCACTTTCGGGTCAATTTCCTACACGCCGACAATTAAAGGCCTGGGTGCCGGACAGTACTCCATTCTGCTGTACAACATGCCAAGCGTGAAAGAACAACAGGGAACGACTAACGGCTGGTCGCTGAACCTGTCGCAGGACTTCGGAGACAAACTGAGTTTGTTTGCGCGGATCAACGGCGTATCCGGCAATGTTGCAACCATTAACCAGTCGTGGGTGCTGGGCGGCGTTTACAACAATCCGCTCGACCGCAATCCGCTGGATCAAATCGGTCTGGCATTTGCCTACAACAAAATTGACGAAAAAGCCGTCGGTTCAAAACTGGACCATGACGCCGAAAAAGTTATCGAAGCCTATTGGGCCTGGGGAATTTCAAAATGGATGACCCTGACGCCGGATATCCAGTTTTATATTGATCCGGCCGAAAATCCGAAATCAGATTACGCAACGGTCGTATCGCTGCGCGCAACTTTCTTCTTCTGACGAAAAAAGCCGGTTAAGACCGGCTTTTCCTTTACATGCTGACATTTCTCCGCCCGGAAGCTTTGGCCATGGCCAGCGTTGTCATCTGAAAATCGTTGTTTTTGACGCCGGCTTCCAGCGAAGCAAGCGCCGAACGGGGATCCATCTGACGGATACGCTCCTGAAGGCAGGTGTCTATGATTTTTCCCAACTTGATTATCGTTTCAATATTTTCGGTTTTATACGGACGAATACCTTCGCTGTTAAAGCTGATTTCAATCCCTTCCCGGCTGTTATAAACCGCCGTCAGATGAAGGCCGCTGGACGTATTTCGGCTGGAACGCGATAAGATAATGTCGCCTTCTTCCAGATTGGCTTTGTCGGCTTTGGTCGGCTTTTCGATGATGCAGTCGGGAAAGTTCTTTTTGACATATTGTTTAAACATCGGGCAGGAAACCATACTGTGCCCCTCGGTCGTATTGCCGTCGGGCATAAAACGTTCCAAATCTCCGGTTTCCTGATTGACATCATAAAGGCAGCGCATGACCGAAGCAACGCAGTAGTTTGAGCCTTTGGGAATGCCGCCGCGCGGATAGACGACATCGAAAAAGTGCTTTTTGATATAATTTTTCTTATCCATACCGCTTTTGGCTTTGACAATATTCTGATACTGAACCAGCTTGGCAAAAAGCTTTTCCTTAATCAGCCATTCCCTGCGTTTCTGCAATGCGTCGTCGACCTGTGCCCGGGCGTTCATTTCGGCCATCACGGCTTCGCCGGGGATTTTTCCGGTTGTGGCGGCCTGCGTACCCAAAAGCGTGTTGCCTGCCTGCGGAATGGTCGCCGCACACTGCAATGCCAGATACATGGATACCCGTTTCAAACTGCGCAGCAAAGCTATTTTCTGCTTTTTGATGCGGTTTTTGACGGCCTTTTTGCGTTCTTTGGGGTTCAATCCTGCCTGAGCGGCATCTGAAATTTTCTGCTGCATTATTTCTAACCTGTTGTAATATCATTCCGTTTACAATAAAACTATAACATGCCCCTTAAATAAAATCATCAAAAAAATATTTATACAGATGCCAATAATTTTAACTTTACTTTTACCGCGTTTTGTTTGTAAATAACTAAATAAATTCAGCTCTTGAAAAGAATACGATAACGCTATGAAATATATTTATAATCTTTCGTTTTTAGGGATTTTGACCGTTATGTGCAGCGCATGCAAAACCCAGGTCATTACGCCGGCGATTGTTCCGCCGGTTGAAATTGAAGCGCCGCAGCCGGCGCCGACCAGCCATTCGCTCGGCATCATCGGAGCCGTCGAACCGGTTTACGTACTGCCGATGAAAGCGCCCTTTGCCGGGCGCATTGACACCGGCGCCGAAACTTCTTCCATTGACGCTTCCGACATCAAAACCTTTGAGCGTGACGGCGAAAAGTGGGTTTCCTTTACAATTGTCAACCGCGAAACCGGCGAGAAGCACCGTTTTGAAAAAGAACTGGCCCGCCAGACGAAAATTACCCGCATCAACCAGCACGAAAAACGTCTGGTCGTCAATTTGGACGTTAAGCTCGGCAATGAAATAATTACTGCCGAATTTTCGTTGGCCGACCGCTCAAAATTCGAATATCAGGCGCTCATCGGGCGCAATATCCTGACCGGCCGCGCCATCGTCGACACGTCGCTGGAAAACACGCTCCACTAAAACTTCTTTGTAAGGCAAAAATATGCTGAAAAAATTTACTTCCGTCCGTTTTATCCTGACAATCGGTCTGCTTTTGTCCGTCGCCTTTGCGGCATACAGCATTTATTACAAGGTTCGCTACTGGGGTTTCGACTTTGCCCCGAAAAAATCAACCGCCGTATGGACGATTGAAGCGCAAATCAGCTTTATGCCGAACGGCGAGCCGATTAAGGTTTCGCTGGCAACGCCGAAAGTAAGCAAAGAATATAAGATTTTGGACGAGGATACGGTTGCCGACGGCTATAAGGTAAGCAAGGATACAAAAGAAAACCGGATTGTGCTGACTTCAGCCCCGAGAGAAGACAAACAGCAGTTATATTACCGCATTCTGCTGTTTGACAACGAAGACGGCCGCGGCAAAATTCCGGCGCCGGTTCCGTCCAATCCGGAAAAACCGGTTTTTGACGAACAGCGGCTGGCCGTTGCCAAAGAACTGCTGGAACTTTCGACCAAACAGCCGGGCAATGTTCCGCAGCAGGTTATCCGCCTGCTTAATCAGAATCCGCCGGACGCAACGGTTTTGGCTTTCCTGCCGATGAAAAAAGGCCAGAAAGACATCGCCGAAGCCACCGGCAACCTGCTGGCGCTGAGAAACGTGCCGACGCGCATGGTTCGCGGCATTAAACTGGAAGAAAACAAAAAGTCGTTTACGCCGGACCTGATGCTTGAGGCTTATACGGAAGGACGCTGGACCCTTTATGACCTGAAGACCGGCAAAAAAGGCCTGCCGGAAAATTTCGTGGTCATTCAGCGCGGCGGAGATTCCCTGCTGGACATCGAAGGCGGCAACGACTCGGTAGTTAAATATTCGGTTCTGAAATCCATCAGCTCATCGTTTAATCTGGCACAGCACCGCGCCAAGCTTGCCAACCAGAAAACCTGGTTTGACTATTCTATTTACAGTCTGCCGCTGGCCGAACAGAATACGCTCAAATGGCTGATGATATTCCCGCTGGCAATTTTAATCATCGTACTGATGCGCAACGTTGTGGGCGTGCAGACCATGGGTACCTTTACGCCGATGCTGATTGCCATGTCGCTGGTCAAAACCGGCTTTGTTTCCGGCCTGGTCTGTTTCAGCTTTATCATCATCGTCGGTCTGCTTATCCGCGCCCTGCTCTCCAAGCTTAACCTGCTGCTGGTGCCGCGCATTTCGGCTGTGGTTATCGTGGTTATCCTGCTGATGCAGTCGCTGACGATTTTCGGTTATCAGCTTAAAATCGACATTGCGTCTTCGGCGGTCTTTTTCCCGATTATCATTACGGCCTGGATTATTGAGCGCGCTTCAATTACCTGGGAAGAAGACGGTCCCGTCAATGCGACGAGGGAAATTATCTTCAGCATTCTGGTTGCGATTATTACCTACTTCGTTATCTGCAACAACTATATCCGCCATATTATGTTTGCCTTTAACGAACTGAATCTGGTTATTCTGTTTATCGTCATGCTGCTTGGCACTTACACCGGCTACCGCCTGACCGAACTGAAGCGTTTTTCACCTCTGGCAAAGAAAGGCTGAGCAATGTTTGGTTTCGGCTGGCTGAAAAATTTCGCCTCTCCCTCCTCGCTTCGGAAAGCCGGCGTTCTGGGCATGAACCGGCGGAATTTCAGCATTATTTCCAAGTGCAACAACCGCCGCCTTTATCCGTTGGTGGACGACAAAGTACAGACCAAGGTTCTGGCGCAGAAAGTCGGCATTACCACCCCTAACCTCATCGGCGTGGTTGAAGTGCAGAATCAGGTCAAGAACCTGCTGGAGATGGTTAAAGGATACAAAGAATTTGTGGTCAAGCCGGCGCACGGCAGCGGCGGCAAAGGCGTTCTGGTAATTAAGAGTTATACGGAAACGGCCTTTGAAACGGCATCGGGGCGCGTTCTTACGTTCAGCGAAGTTTACCAGCACATTTCCAACATTCTGAGCGGGCTTTACAGTCTGGGCGGGCAATATGACGTGGCTCTCATTGAGGAACTGGTGCATTTCAGCCCGATATTTTCGGAATACAGCTATCAGGGTGTTCCCGACGTACGGGTCATTGTCTACAAAGGGTATCCGGCAATGTCGATGATGCGTTTGTCGACCAAGGCCTCGGGCGGTCGCGCCAATCTGCATCAGGGTGCAGTCGGCGTCGGTCTGGACATCAGAAACGGCAAGAGCCTGAAAGGCGTAATGTGGAATATGCCGATTGAAGTTCATCCTGATACGCATGCCGATTTGTCAACGCTTGAGGTACCGTTCTGGCGCGAACATCTGCTGATTGCTGCCAAAGGTTATGAAATGACCGGTCTGGGCTATCTGGGCGCCGACATCGTTCTGGACGAATACAAGGGTCCGATGATGCTGGAACTCAACGCCCGTCCCGGACTGGCGATTCAAATTGCCAACGGCCGCGGCATGGCCGACATTCTGAAAAAAATCGAAAAATCGTATCCGAAAAACCTTACGCCGGAAGAACGCGTGGATTATGTTTTGCAAAACGCTGGGAAGTAAAATTTTCGACTGCGGCCGTGCAATGGCTTTTATCAATACCTATATTATTAGCAGAAATGATTTTTAACGGAGATTTATGATGGCTAAAGAAACCAAAATGCTCAAAAACGAAGAGGCAAAAAAACTCGGCAAACCGGCAACCAAGGGCCTGAAAGCCGCCGAAACGAAAAAACTGCCGGTAAGCAAAACCCGCGCCAAGAAAATCAAACATTCATACAAAGTCAAAGACGCCGAAAACGCGCTGTTGCTGAAACTGAAAGACGGCGACGTAGTAATTGAAATGTATCCGGACGCGGCGCCGAACCATGTGGCCCGGATTAAGGAACTGGTACGCGCCGGCTTTTACAACGGGTTGAAATTTCATCGCGTCATTGACGGCTTCATGGCACAGACGGGCTGTCCCTACGGCAACGGTACCGGCGGCACCGGCAAAAAGCTGAAAGCGGAATTTAACCGCAACCCGCATAAGCGCGGCACGGTTTCGATGGCTCGGGCCATGAACCCGGATTCCGGCGACAGCCAGTTTTTCATCTGCTTTGCCGACTGCCCGTGGCTGGACGGCCAATATACGGTCTGGGGCGAAGTTACTTCGGGTATGGAATTTGTCGACCTTATCAAACGCGGCGAAGGACAAAACGGTACGGTTTATGATCCTGATGAAATTATCAGCATGAGCGTTATCGCCGATCTTTAAATTGTTAAGCCCCGCAATCGCGGGGCTTTTTTCATATCAGGGTAATTTTGACCGCCTTGCCGTAGGCTTTGGCCAGCTGGTGCAGATGGCCGAGGTCGACCGGTTTGATGCCGACTTCCAGCAGGTCGATAATATTGGCCGGAATGCCGGACAGCTTTTCGACCTGTGCCAGCGACAGGTGCGCAGCGTGGAGAGCAGCTCCGGTGAAGCTGCGAACCGGCTGCGGTGCAGTCCTGTTGACGAGCGGTTAAGCGACAGCGTAAACCGCAAGACTTACAGGACAAACTCGGGTATCGCGCAGCTGGCGGGCAATGCCGTTCCTGATTTTGATGATTTCGTGATTTTTGGTTGCCATTATGTTCAACTCCTTCAATGTTTTGTTATAAACAAAACCACCTTTCCATTTAGAAAAGGTGGGAGGAGTTCGAAACTGTACACAGACAGTATACTTATTCGTCAGCCAAAGCCGCTTATATCGCATCATCCTCCCTTGCAGGAGGTTATTAGATTGGTTCTGTGTAAGGAGTTTTGACACTCCGCCGTCGGCCTAACCGCTTCCGTCGGCAGAAGTGATTATAAAGGCTAAAAGCTATTTTGCAACGCCTTTTTTCATGGATGTCCGAAAGATTGCCGGGTCAAGCCCGATAATGACAACAAAAACACAAGGCACTTGCTCACGATATGCACGCAGGAAGCATCGCGCTTCAACGAAAGTTCGTGTCGCAGCCGGTGTTGCGGTCAAGCTGGCAACAGCTTGCGCTCAAGGGTGTCCACTTGTCAAGCCGGCAACAGCTTGTTACTCATAGCGCAGCGCGTTTATCGGATTCAGAAGCGATGCCTTATAAGCCGGAAAGAAACCAAAAAATAACCCTACCAGCCCCGAAAAGCTGAACGGCAGCAAAACATACAGCAGCGAAACTACCGGTGTAAACGACGTAAACATTTTAATTGCCGCAATGCCGATAAATCCGAGTACAATCCCGATAACGCCGCCAATCAGCGACAATACCATCGCCTCGGTCAGAAACTGCCAGCGAATATCCCAGGTCTTGGCGCCGATAGCCATTCTGATACCGATTTCGCGCGTTCTTTCCGTTACTGAAACCAACATAATGTTCATAATGCCGATACCGCCGACCAACAGAGAAATTGAAGCTATCGACCCCAGCAGAATGGTCATGATTTTGGTCGAATTTTCCATCATCTCCATCATCTGCGTCAGGTTTCTGATGACAAAATCGTCTTCCTTGTTGGCACCGAGATTATGCCTCTGCCGCAAAAGCTGCCTGATTTCCTCCTGCGCCGTATATGTGCTCTGCGCATCAGCCGCCTGCAGCATGACAAACTTTACCTGATCTGGAATGGTCATGCCCATAACCTTTTTCTGCGCCGTTGAAATCGGAATAAACACCACGTCGTCCTGATCCATGCCCATCCCGTTCTGCCCGCGTTCTTCCAAAACGCCGATAACCTGAAACGGAATACCCTTAATGCGGATAATCCGGTTAATCGGATCGACGTCGCCAAACAGTTCATGCACGACGGTTTCACCCAGAATGGCAACCTTGGCGGCGTTTTTAATGTCCGTATCGCTGAAGAAACGCCCGTATTCCAAATCCCATTCCTTAATCAGAAAATTCCGGTTGTCGGTGCCGGTAATGCCGGTTGACCAGTTGGTGTTGCCATAGACAATCTGCGCCGTTTCCTCCATAATCGGCGCCGCATAGACAATTGCGTCAATTTTTTCCTGAATGGCGTTGCCGTCGGAAAGCCGCATCGTCGGCTGTGAACCGTGACCGCCGCGTGCGCCGCTGGAAGTCGCCACGCCGGAACGAACGATAATCAGATTGGAGCCCATCGCCTGCATATCCTGCTGAATCGAAATCTGCGCGCCGTTGCCCACGGCCAGCATTACAATCACGGCCGCCACGCCGATAATAATGCCGAGACTGGTCAGCGTCGAGCGCAGTTTGTTGGCTCTTACCGCACGCAGAGCTATGCTGCCTATGGTCTTAATGTCTATCATTTTTTAACCTTCTCGTCGCTCACGATCTGCCCGTCGACAATTTTGATAACCCGGTCGCTCCACAAAGCAATGTCTTCTTCATGGGTTACCAGAATAATCGTCCGGTTCAGTTCCTTGTTGAACTTGGTAAAAAGTTTCATAATCTCAATACTGGTCTTGGTGTCCAGATTTCCGGTCGGCTCGTCTGCAAAAATAATCGGCGCCTCGTTGACCAACGCCCGCGCAATCGCCACACGCTGCTGCTGTCCGCCGGAAAGCTGGTTCGGCTGATGGTTCATGCGTGACTTAAGCCCCACTTCTTCCAAAGCCTTCTCCGCCTTGCGGCGGCGGATTTCTTCCGGCACATTGGCATAAACCATCGGCAGTTCCACATTTTCCACGGCAGATGTGCGCGACAGCAGGTTAAACCCCTGAAACACAAATCCGATTTTGCGGTTGCGAATATCGGCCAGACCGTCGGAATTAAGTTTGCTGATATCCACCCCGTCCAGAAAATATTTTCCCGAACTGGGCTTGTCCAGACAGCCGAGAATATTCATCAGCGTCGACTTTCCCGAACCGGACGGCCCCATAATTGCCACAAATTCGCCTGTTCCGATATTCAGCGTCAGCCCTTTGAGAATTTCCAGCTTCATCTCGCCGACGTCATAATGTTTCTTCAGATTTTTAATCTCAATCAGGGACATTAACGCGGCATCCTCATTCTCATGGCTTTAGCCTTGGCCGCCGCCGAATTTTTTTCTTCCAGAATTACCTCTTCGCCTTCTTTGAGTTCGGCGCCGCTGACTTCCGTAAATTCATCGTCGTAAACGCCGGTAAGAATGCTGACGCGCACGGGTTTTCCGTCTTCCAAAATCCAAAGGCCCCGGTCTTTATACCGCTTTTTAACCGCCGAACCGCCGTCGTCATAGGTAAAGCGCAACGCCTTGTTCGGCACCAGCAGCACGTTTTCCTTCTGAGCCGTAATCACTTCCACGTTGGCGGTCATGCCGGGCTTAAGGCGTAAATCACGGTTATCTATTTCAATAATCACTTCATAGGTTACCACGTTGGAAGTCGTAATCGCCTCGTTGCGAACCTGCGTGACAATACCGTAAAAAATCTCGTCGGGAAAACTGTCGACGCTGAACTCCACCACCTGTCCCTCTTTGACCTTGGCAATATCCGCCTCGACCACCGAAGCCTCGATCTGCATTTTGGTCAGGTCTTCCGCTACGTTGAACAGCGTCGGGGTCTGAAAGCTCGCTGCCACAGTCTGACCGACTTCGACCGCCTTGGAAACGACGATTCCGTCAACCGGCGAAATAATCTTCGTATAACGCAGCTCGGTCTCCGCCGACTGCAATGACGCCTCAGCCTGCTCCACCTGCGCCTTGTTCAGCGCCAGCTGCGCAATCGAAGTGTCGTAATCTTTCTCCGCCAGATCCAGTTCCTTGTCCGCAGAATATTTCTGATTGTTCAGCTTGCGGATGCGTTTCAGATTTTTTTCGTTGTATTTAACCTGTCTCTTATACACATCTCCGAGCCCACGAGACCGTACTAGATCT
>ENA-OZGN01000616-OZGN01000616.1-human-gut-metagenome-genome-assembly--contig:-NODE-616-length-11683-cov-4.770296_pt1 | contig 11683 bp, 10 predicted proteins | sample MGYA00245115_ERZ653655 | MGnify/ENA primary metagenome ERZ653655 (study PRJEB26926, sample SAMN06165105) | human gut metagenome | biome: ENVO:00009003; feature: ENVO:2100002; material: ENVO:00002003... | reverse complement strand
GAGATCTAGTACGGTCTCGTGGGCTCGGAGATGTGTATAAGAGACAGGTCCTGTGATATTCTTGATTGTCTGTACATCCCATACACCCTGGAATTTAAGGTTATGTATTGTCATGATCGTCTTGATATTCCAGAAAAATTCATTCTGCTGGAAGCTGTCGTGCAGATATACGGGAACAAGTCCGGTCTGCCAGTCATGACAGTGTATAATATCCGGTCTGAATCCGATAACCGGAAGAACTGACAGTACAGCTTTGGAGAAGAATGCAAATTTCTCCAGATCCCATGTTCCTCCATCATACGGTTTGGGTCCGCTGAAATAGTATTCATTGTCAATAAAATAAAACTGAATTCCTTCGTACTCCATGTGCATGATTCCTACATAGCAGTTCTTATATCCAAGATCCATGTAGAAATGTGTGATATAGTTCATTTTATCTTTCCATTCCTGTTTCATACAGGCATATTTCGGTAAGATCACACGAATATCAAAATATCGTTTATCAAAATATTTCGGCAATGAGCCAGCTACATCTGCCAGACCTCCTGTTTTGATAAATGGTACAGCTTCAGATGTTGCAAATAAAATATTTTTCATGCGAAAAACCCTCCTTGGTAGCCTTTATTGAATAATTATACTCCAAACTATGACTATTGGAAAGAGCGATTTTTATATTCCAGTCTGATTTTATCTGCAATCAGAGCAATAAATTCTGAATTTGTGGGTTTCCCTTTTCCTGTACTGACTGTGTAACCGAATAATTCATCTATTGTGTCCATTTTTCCTCTGCTCCAGGCAACTTCAATGGCGTGTCTGATAGCCCGTTCCACTCTGCTGGCTGTTGTCTGATGTTTCTTTGCAATCGTAGGATACAGTATCTTGGTAATGGAATTGAGCATCTCCATGTCATTAACTGACAGGATGATGGCGTCACGCAGATACTGATATCCTTTAATATGTGCAGGCACTCCAATCTCATGAATGATATTTGTCACGTCTGTTTCCAGATTTCTCACAGGTACCGGATTGTCTTCTGTCCTTTCAGGCTGCCGCCCGATCTGACGTATTCTTCTCTCGCCGGCTCTGCGCACATGTTTGATACGATTAAGCAGCATCTGATTATCGAAAGGCTTCAGGATATAATAATCTGCCCCTAAGTTAAATGCATTTTCTGTAATACGTTCCTGACCGACTGCCGAAACTACGATAAATGATGGGATCTTTTTGAGACTTTTGTCATTGGCAAATTTCTCCATTACTGCCAGTCCGTCCATTTTCGGCATAATAATATCCAGAACCACAACGTCCGGTTCCTTTTCACGTATAATATTACAGATTTCTTCTCCGTTATGCGCTTTTCCCACAAGTTCCAGATCTTTGTCTTCTTCTATTATCTGACCAAGTACTTCCACCATTTTCTCATTATCATCTGCAATTGCCACATTTAATTTTTCCATAAATTTCACTCCTCCCCCATTTTTCAATAAATCTCTTTTCTTTTTCGGTTCATCACATATTATAGAGGAATGCTTACGGAAAAATCAAGACACAGAGGGAAATTTGTCCTATTTTATGTCGACAGCTTTGGTGATTCTTTTTTCTTTATTTTCATTTTTCACAGGCATCTGATATATTTCGACAATAATCAGATTTTTGTTTCATAATCCTGATCATCCATTAAAAGAGTCTTTCTGTATTTTTCAGCATATTTTCAATAAAGATTCCATATCCGCTGGAAGCATCCTGAACAAATACATGAGTTACCGCACCAATGATTTTTCCATTCTGGATAACCGGGCTTCCGCTGAGCCCCTGTACAATCCCTCCTGTAGCTTCCAGAAGTTCTTTATCTGTCACCTTTATCACAAAACTTTTGTTGGTATCTTCATGATTCAAATCTATTTTTCTGATCTCTGCATCATATTCTTTTACCTCGCCATCTGTACTGCAGAGAATTGTGGCTGTTCCAATCTTCACTTCCTGCTTATACGCAGCCGGCATTTTCTTTAAAGTGATCGCATCATCTGCAATCCCTGTGAACTGACCATAAATTCCGTTTCTGCTGTTTGCTTCGATAGTTCCAAGAATATTTCTGTCATCATAGCAGATGTATCCTGCAAGTTCGCCGGGATTGCCTTTACTTCCTTTGTTAATCGCAAGAATCCGGGCTTTATACAAAGCTCCGTTTCGGATATTCAGAAGCTGGGCAGTGTCTATATCACTGATTCCATGGCCAAGGGCACCATAATTACCATTCTGATCTACGTAGGTAAGCGTTCCTATCCCCTGCGTGTCATCTCTTACCCAGATTCCAAGTTTATAGTCTCCTTTTTTGTCTTTTACAGGAGTTACAGATACAGGAATACTCTCTCCTTTGCGGCTTATCCCCAGTGTAACTTCGCTGCCATCAAGTTCTGAGATGTCATCTATCAGTTCTCTTTTTGTAGAGATTTTTTCTCCGTTAAATGAGATAATGTAATCTCCCTGTCTGATAATATTTCTCGCAGGCTCCTCTGTCTCACCATTCCGATTCTGAATTTCACCGGTGTCAATCACCAGAACACCTTCTGTTTGCATATAAATTCCTATGGTGCTTCCGCTGACATAAATTTCCTGATCATCTGCAGGTGTCACTTTTATTTCTTTAAATGGAATATAACCCAAAAGTTTACAGGGCAGAATATAGCCTCCATCCTGCGAAACAGTAACTGCTTCTTCAAATGTAACAAATGGTGTTGACAAAACTTCTGTGACATCTTCTGTTTTTTTGCCTCTGGAAATCTGAATTTCGTCAGGTATCTTTCTGTCCAGATATCTGTAACCTGATATCAGCATCACCAACAGATCCAGCACAAGACAACAGATGACAAAAAGTCTGTATTTTCTTTTGTTCATTGTTATGCACATCCTTTCATTCTGTATTTATGAAATTCTGTAACTGTGAAATTGCCATAAAACACTTCCCATCACAGCAAATCCGAAAGGTACAAAAATAAGAGAGAACAATCCGTCACAAAGATTATCCTCTCTTAGTATGTGGTCAATTATTTTATTTAAATCTTGTATTTTTTTGTTTCTGTGCCAATTCTTTCATCTCTTTCGCATTCTCAAGAACTGCAGGTGTAATTTCTGCACCACCTAACAGTCTTGCCAGTTCGCGGATGGAATCATGTTCTTTAAGCACATGGATCTGAGTAATAGTCTCAGTTCCCTGCAGATGTTTTTCAATTTCAAAATGACTGTCTGCCATAGCTGCAATCTGCGGCAGATGCGTGATGCAGAGTACCTGATGATGCTGTCCGATCACTGCCATCTTTTCAGAGACTTTCTGTGCAGTTCTTCCACTGATACCAGTATCGATCTCATCGAAGATCAATGTCTCAATCTCATCTCTGTCTGCAAGGATTGCCTTTAATGCAAGCATGATTCGAGACAACTCACCGCCGGATACGATCTGTCCCAGTGGCTTCAGAGTTTCTCCGGGATTTGTAGAAATGAGATACTGGATATCATCGGTTCCATTATCTGTGTAGTTTTTCTTTTTCCGGAAATCAATGGCAAAATTCACATCCAGGAAATTTAAATCCTTCAATCCCTGAATAATCTTCTGCTCAAGCTGTTTACTGTATTCTTTACGGATTTCTGCTAATTCATCCGACTTTTTCTCAAGAATATTTTCCAGTTCTCTGAGACGCTCCTTTAATTCCTGTAAATTTTCTTCATATTTATGTAATTTTTCCAGTTTTTCTTCCTGAAGTTTGCGATATGTGAAAATTTCCTCAATGGTACGTCCATATTTTGCCTTCAGTCCATTGATCAGATCCAGTCTTCTCTCTGTCTCATAAAACTCTCCTTCATCAAAGGTCAGCTCGTCCAGATAAGCGGATAATTCTCTGTTAAAATCATTCAGAAGACCGTCTACAGAAGTAAGTGTCTCTGCAAGAGGTGTAAGCTCCGGATCATACTGTGTTACATGAGAGAATTCCTTTAATGCCTCTCCGACAGTCTCTCCGGCGCCTTCCTTGCTTTCATAGCCTGTGAGATTATGTACAAGCTGCAGGGAGTCAACGATGAGTTTTGCATTGCTCATTTTTCTGTACCGGGCTTCCAGTTCCTCATCCTCTCCCGGTTGCAGATTTGCTTTCTCGATTTCTTTGATCTCAAACTCCAGAAAAGCCAGCTCACGATTCCTCTGCTCCTCATTCATATTCATGGAACCAAGTTCTGTTTTGCATTTGCTGTATTCTTTATATGCCAGAGATACTTTCTCCTTTGCAGGAAGGATTTTTTCTTTTCCATATGCATCCAGGATTGCAAGTTGCTTATCCTGATACAGAAGTGACTGATGCTCGTGCTGTCCATGGATATCCAAAAGGCATGCAGCAGCGGCCTTCATCTGACCTACAGTACTTGTCTCTCCATTAATCTTGTTGATGCTTCTTCCATCCATAATTTTTCTGGACAGAAGTACCTGTCCATCTTCCGGACAGATATCCAGTGCTTTCAGTGTCTCCAGCGCTTTCTCGTTTTCTACCTGAAAAAGCAGCTCCACAAGTGCATAGGATGCATTTTCCCTTATCATATTTTTAGAAGTTTTTGCACCCAGGATCAGCTGCATAGACCCCAGAAGGATAGATTTACCTGCTCCGGTCTCACCGGTCAGGATATTCAGTCCGGGACCAAATTCCACTTCTATTTCTTCTATCAGTGCAAGATTTTTCACATGCAGATGAGCTAACATTTATTGCCTCCATAATCAAGTCATTTGTAATGTTAAAAGTTCAGGATCGTAACTGCAAAGGTATTGAGCAGTTACTCGTGGGATCACTTATTCAATCTGACAAAACTTCTCAGTTTCTCTGCTGCTCCCAGTGCCATGTCTGCAGTCTTTGCAGCACACATAATAGTGTCATCACCTGCAATACATCCCAGTATTTCCGGCCATTTCAACGCATCCAGGGCTGCTGCCACGCCCATGGCCATTCCGGAAACGGTTTTGATCACAATGATATTCTGTCCCACATCAATAGAAAGCAGGGTATCTTCCAGTACTCTTGTATATTTTTCTCCAAGACTTCCTGATTCATTATTAATAATTGCATAACGGGACTTTCCGTCCTTTCCTGCCACTTTTGTCAGCTTGAGAGCACGAATATCTCTGGATACAGTCGCCTGTGTCACCTTAAATCCTGCCTCATTAAGTCTGGAGGCCAGCTCTTCCTGTGTATCAATATCATACTGATGAATCAGTTCAATAATTTTCTCATGTCTCGCAACTTTCACCTTATTTCCTCCTGCTGATCAGCTGTCTCTCATCTTCCGGCGCAATACCTCAACAAAACTTAAATGGTTCAGCTTCAGAATCTTTGTCTTTACATCTGCCTGCCGGATCTGAATGCAGTCACCGGTGACCATGGGGATAAATGTATCTCCGTCAAAAGATGCGATTCCCTTTTCACAGTCACAGTGTCTTCCTTTTCCTATCTCTACAGTGATCACATCCTGCGCAGGAAAAATAATGCTTCTTGTATTCAGCGTGTGTGGTGCTATGGGAGTCATGATCGTCATGGCGGCATTGGGCGATACAATAGGTCCTCCCGCTGACAGACTGTATCCGGTAGATCCGGTAGGTGTTGAAATAATAATTCCATCAGCATTATAAGAGTTAAGATAAACATCATTTACATAATTCTTAAACCGGACCACGCGGAGATGACCGTCTCTGCCGATCACAATGTCATTCAATGCAATATCCTGTCCGATCAGTTTTCTGCCGCGGTACACCCTTCCTTCCAGCATCATGCGTTCTTCTACCTCGTAATCATCCGCCATCAGCTGATCCAGAGCACTGTACAGAGAGGTCTGATTCACTTCTGCAAGAAAACCCAGATTTCCCAGATTGATTCCAAGAAGAGGAATTTCCTTATGCACCACATCCCTTGCTGCCTGAAGAAGTGTGCCATCTCCTCCCAGAACAATAATACACTGTGTATCGTCCGGAACCTTATCAGGATCTGTATAATGAAAGGAACCCTCATGTTTCCTTTCTGCCTGCTGTACTTCACAGTTTTTGTGATGTGTTTTCAGATAATCTGCGATTTTTTCTGTGATTTCAAGTTTTTTATCCTTGTCACTGTTTGTAATAATATAAAACCTGTCCATAGTTTCTTCCTGACTCAGCCTTTTTAATCCAACTGTCCATGAGCCTCTGCCACAACAGCTTCTACAGATACCTTCAGGCTGTCGGTAACCCCGGTACCTTCCGGATGTTTTTTCAGATGAAGAAGATATTCGATATTTCCTTCCGGTCCTTTAATTGGCGAAAAAGAAAGATGACATGGCTCCATAAAAATACTCATGGCATAATCGCGCACTTTTTCGATCACTTCCTGATGAACAGCAGGATCTCTTACAACCCCCTTCTTTCCGACTTTCTCTCTCCCCGCCTCAAACTGCGGCTTGATCAGACATACTATCTCACCCTCATCTGTAAGGAGATTTCTTACAGGAAGCAGTACTTTTGTAAGAGAAATAAAGGACACATCAATTGATGAAAAATCTGCCGGTTCTCCCAAATCCTCCGGTACCACATAGCGGATATTGGTTTTCTCCATACAGACTACACGCGGATCGTTACGAAGCTTCCAGTCAAGCTGTCCATATCCTACATCAATGGAATAAACTTTTACTGCCCCGTTCTGTAACATACAATCTGTAAACCCTCCGGTGGACGCACCTACATCCATACAGACCTTACTATCCAATGTGACATCAAAGTTTTTCATAGCTTTTTCAAGTTTCAGCCCACCGCGGCTTACATACGGAAGAGTGTTTCCTCTGACCTCAATCTTTACAGTCTCCGGGAACATGGTTCCCGCCTTATCTTCTTTCTGACCATCAACATATACATCGCCTGCCATGATGAATGCCTTTGCTTTCTCGCGGGATGGTGCAAGGGCACGTTCCATCATAAGCATATCCAAACGTTTCTTCATTGCTCTCTTAATTCCTCACTATCTTCTATTGCCTGTCTGATGTCTTCCACTCCAAGTCCAATCCGGCTGCGCAGGCTTTCTACATTTCCCTGGGGTACGAAACGATCCCAGACAGCTGCCGACAACACTCTTATTTCCGGATGACAGGCTTCCATATAAGCAGACACATGCTCTCCGTATCCGCCGCTTTTCACATTCTCTTCTACTGTCACAAACAGACTGTGATCCTTTGCCAGTTCATCAAGAAGATCCACATCCAGTGGTTTCACAAATCTGGCATTTACAAAAGTAGGATCATAGCCGTCATCTTTCAGTCCTTTACAGATTTCCATGCAGGACGGGATCATACTTCCCACTCCCAGCACAGCGATTTTTTTTCCTTTGCGGATAATCTCACTTCTGCCATATTCCACAGGTGCCTGATATTCCCGAAGCCCCTGATGCGCATTGCCTCTCGGATAGCGGATTGCAATCGGTCCGTCAAAGCTTACCGCAAATGCAAGCATCTCTTCCAGTTCTCTGTCATTCTTCGGTGCCAGAACAGTCATATTCGGCATCATGGACAAATAAGACAGATCAAAGCAGCCCTGATGCGTCTCCCCGTCTGCGCCTACAAGCCCTGCCCTGTCAACAGCAAAAATCACATGAAGCTTCTGCATACATACATCATGCAGGATCTGATCTACAGCACGCTGCAGAAAAGATGAATAGATGGCAACAACAGGAACCAGGCCGCCAAGAGCCAGACCCGCCGCAAAACTCACCGCATGTTCCTCTGCGATTCCCACATCAAAAAATCTGTCTGGAAATCTCCTGGAGAATTCCACAAGTCCGGTTCCATCCGGCATGGCTGCGGTAATAGCTGTCAGTTTTTTATTTTTCTCACCAAGAGAGACCAGTGCTTTGGAAAAAACATCTGTATAACCCGGCACTGTTTTCTTCTGAAGTACCCGGCCTGTTTTAATATCAAAAGGACCTGTTCCATGAAACCTGTCCGGATGGGCACTTGCAGGTTCGTATCCTCTGCCTTTCTTTGTCAGGACATGAACAACTACCGGTCCCTCTACCCGTTTTGCTTCATTAAAGAGTTTCATCATCTGACGCATATTATGACCGTCAACAGGTCCCAGATATGTCAGCCCCATATTTTCAAACAGCATTCCCGGAATAAAAAGCTGCTTGACACTGCTTTTGGTTTTTCTCATAGTATCTACCAGAGCAGTCCCTACCTTCGGAACCTTCTTCAGTGCCTTTGTCACACCCATCTTCATTCCTGTATAAGCTTCTGCAGTTCTCAGTGCACTCAGATAAGTGGACATGCCTCCTACATTTCTGGAAATGGACATATTATTGTCATTTATGATAATAATAAAATTTGTCTTTAACTCTGCAGCATTATTTAATGCCTCATACGCCATTCCTCCGGTGAGAGCACCATCTCCGATCACAGAAACCACATGATGCTTCTGTCCCAGAATATCTCTGGCATGCACATATCCCAGTCCTGCCGAAATTGAATTGGAACTGTGTCCTGCATCATATGCATCACAGGGGCTCTCACTTCTCTTAGGAAAACCGCTTAATCCACCTTCCTGTCGCAGATTCTTAAATTCATCTTTTCTTCCGGTAAGAATCTTATGTGTATATGCCTGATGTCCTACATCCCAGATTAGTTTGTCTTCCGGAAAATCCAGCACATTATGAAGAGCCAGAGTCAGTTCCACTACTCCCAGATTTGAAGCAAGATGTCCGCCTGTCTGACTTACTGACCGGATTAAAAAGTCCCTGATCTCCGCTGCCAGAGGCTCGAAATCTTCCAATGGTATCTTATGGATATCATTGGGTTTCTTAATCTTTTCCAGAATCATTTGTATCCTTCCTTTATTTTCTGCGGTTTATTAATTTTTCAATTAACAAATACAGAAACTCGTTATTTTTATTCAGACTCTTCAGCAGATCGATTGCCTTTTCTGAGAGTTCTTCCACCTGTTCAGCAGCCTTCTCTGTTCCAAAAAGAGTCACATAAGTAACTTTATTATTCTTCTCATCACTGTGTACAGGTTTTCCCAGTTCTTCTGCAGTGCTGGTCACATCCAGAATATCATCCTGAATCTGGAAAGCCAGTCCTATATTTCCGGCAGCTTTCTCCACTGCAGATACTTCCTGCTCATTTGCTCCTGCAAGAATTGCGCCTGTCATCATGGAGGCTTCGATCAATGCTGACGTCTTATTTCTGTAAATATAGTCAAGCATCTCTTTTTCAAGGGGCTTTCCGTCATTTTCCACATCAACACTTTGTCCTCCAAGCATTCCATGAATGCCTGTTTTCTGTGAGACCACTCTCAACGCATGGATTACCCGATCCTGCTCTTTTGTCAGGGCAAATGCCTGAAACATGGTTTCGTATGCGTAATTAAGCAGCGCAACACCGCTTAACACCCCCATGGCTTCCCCATATACCTTATGTGTAGTCAGTCTGCCGCGCCTGTAATCATCATCATCAAGTGCAGGAAGATCGTCATGGATCAGGGAATGAGTATGGATCATCTCCATTCCTGCCATAAACGGTTTTACAACTTCTTCCTTACCATCAAACAGGCGATATGTCTCCCGGATCAACATTGGCCGAAGGCGCTTGCCTCCTGCCAGCATACTGTAATTCATAGCCTGAGCCATTGTTCCGGCGAATCCCGCCTCTGCAGGCAGAAAGCTTCTGATCACTTTCTCTGTTTCTTCCGTTCTCTTTGCTAATTCATCTTGAAAATTCACTAAATGTACCATCCTCATTAAGCTGCAGCATTTTCTTCTCCACTGTATCCAGCTTCCCGCTGCAAAGTTTCAAAAGTTCCATGCCCTGTCTGTACAGTATAAAAGAGTCCTCCAGCGATGTGTCTCTGTTTTCCAGTTTTTCAGCCAGCAGATCCAGTTCTGCAAACATCTCTTCCAGAGGTTTCTCCTCCTGTAACTGCTCACAGTTTTCTTTCTTCGCCATAGATTCTCTCCTCCTTCACCGTACCTGTAACATCTGCTTCTATCGTACCGTCTGTCACAGATATATAAATGGTATCCCCATTTTGTACCTGTTCTACACTTGTCAATGTCTTTTTATATTTATCTGCCACATAAGAATATCCCTGATTCAGTTTCTTTAAAGGGGAAAGTCCTGCAAAACGTTCCAGATAAACAGACAATCTGTGTCTCTCATCCTGAAGTTTCCTGTTCATTCCATTTTGTACAGCATTCTCCAGATCTGCCAGACGCTGTCTCTGCTCCCGCAGCCTGTTCTCCGGACTCAGATAAGCAAATTTTGTCTGAAAATGCTCCAGTCTGCTGCGGTACAGATCCATTTTACCACTCATTGCACGATATAACCGCTGCCTGTAAATACTTACTGCTTCAATCACACTTCTGTAATCATCCACCGCAAGCTCTGCCGCGGCAGAAGGAGTAGGAGCTCGCAGATCAGCAACGAAATCAGCAATCGTAAAATCCGTTTCATGACCTACTGCGGAAATAATGGGTGTACTGCACTCAAAAATAGCTCTGGCCACGATTTCTTCATTAAACGCCCAGAGATCTTCAATAGAGCCACCGCCTCTTCCCACAATGATCACATCCACATCTGTCTTATCAAGCATCTGTATTCCTTTTACAATACTTTCTGCCGCACCCGCCCCCTGTACAAGAGCCGGATATAAAATAATCTGTAAATAGGGATTTCTTCGATAGGAAATATTGCGGATATCCTGAACAGCCGCACCTGTCGGTGCAGTTACCACACCCAGACGTCTGATAAATCTCGGAATGGGCTGCTTGTACTCCTGCGCAAACATTCCCATATCTTCAAGTTCCTGTTTCAGCGCAAGATATCTCTCATACAAAGCACCTGCACCTTCCAGAGTAATTTCCTTTGCATACATCTGATAGCGGCCGTCGCGTTCATATACATCCACACTCCCGCCAACGATCACCTTATCGCCATTTTTCATGGCAAATGCAAGTCCCCGTCTGTGTCCGGCAAACATCACACAATTCAATGTTCCTGTCTCATCTTTCAGGGAAAAATAGATGTGTCCGCTTGTATGATATTTACAATTGGACACCTCGCCTTTTACATAAATCTTCTGCAGTAAATAATCCTGGGTAAACATATTTTTGATATAACGGTTTACCTGACCTACAGAATATGTGTTTTTCATTCTGATTTTTCTTCGCTTTCACTGTTGGCAATCTTGCCAAGGATACCGTTTACAAAGGAACCGGAAGTCTCACCGCCAAAACGTTTGGCAAGCTCTACCGCCTCATTGATAGCTACACCTGTAGGTACATCTTTGTCATATTTCAGTTCATACACTGCCAGACGCAGGGCAGTCAGGTCAACGCGGCTCATTCTCTTTGTCTTCCAGCCATTGCTTGTCTCATTTAACAGTGCATCGATCTCGTCTAATTTTTCAAGTACATGGCGGTATTTCCGGCTCATATACTCCTGATCTTTCTCTGAAAGTTCCTCCAGAGTATCAAAATAAAGTGAAAGCTGCTCACTCATCTCTTCCTCTGAATTAAATTCTGTCATGAACAGTAATTTAAAAATATGTTCTCTCTGCTCTCTTCTTCGCATAATTTTTGCTGTATAAACAGCTTTCCTTTCTAACTGTCTCTTATACACATCTCCGAGCCCACGAGACCGT
>ENA-OZGN01000592-OZGN01000592.1-human-gut-metagenome-genome-assembly--contig:-NODE-592-length-11907-cov-4.485235_pt1 | contig 11907 bp, 9 predicted proteins | sample MGYA00245115_ERZ653655 | MGnify/ENA primary metagenome ERZ653655 (study PRJEB26926, sample SAMN06165105) | human gut metagenome | biome: ENVO:00009003; feature: ENVO:2100002; material: ENVO:00002003... | reverse complement strand
CTTGACCACCTTGTCAAAGCCCACGCCGGCAGCTTCGAGGATAGCGCCCACATTGCGGCAGCTCTGGTCAGCCTGTGCGGCGATGCCCTCGGCGACTGCGCCGGTGGCGGGGTCTACCGGGATCTGGCCGGAGGTGAAGACGAGACCGCCCACGGTGTAGCCCTGAGAGTAGGGGCCGATGGCGCCGGGAGCTTTTTCGGTGCTGATGATGTTCATATCGATTACCTCACATATCATAAATAGGGGAGTCTCCCGCCAAAAGGGGAGCCGATGAAAAAAGTCTACCACCAACTGTCCCCGCCGTCAACGGGCAGCAGGGAACGGTCCCGGAATTTCCGGAAAAAGGGAATGTAAAATTATTTGGAAAAATCTGTGCAAATCATCTTGACAAGAAATAAACTTTTATGATAAAAATAGAGCATGAAAGTAACATTTTTGCAGGAAAAACGCGGGCGCAGCGCAGGCAGGAAAGCCAGCTTTGCGCAGGCGCGTTTCTTTTTTGCAGAAAAAGCGAATTTCTGAACCCTCGGAAGGGGCAGAAAGGATAAGATATGTCGATTTTGGTAGATGATTCAAATAAAACAGCCTGCCGTGCAGCGGAGGCTGGACTGCAGCAGAAAAATTGTGCTGCGCTGGTGCGTCCGGCGGGTACGGGCAAAGGCTGCATCGTGTGGGAGCTGCTGGACGCCCACCCCGAGATGCGCGTGCTCTGGGTGGTGTCCTGCGCTGCCCGTCTGGAACTGCGCCGCGCCCTGACAAAGCGGCTGGGCCGGACGCTGGGCGGCCGGGTGCGGCTGATGAGCTGTGAGCAGCTGGCCGTGCAGAATGCGCTGGGCTGGGTGGCGCTGGCTGAGTTCCGGCCCGGCCTGCTGGTACTGGACGGCTGGAGGGAGATAAGCGCAAAGGACTGGACCGACTGTGTCCAGCCTCTGTTCCGCCTCTGCCCGGGGGCAAAGCTGCTGGCTCTGGGGGAGCCGGACGCTCCGGGCGACAGCTGCCGCGCTGCCGAGGAGATGCTGGCCGACGCCATTGTGGAGCCGCTGGCACTGGGCGGGGCGATGGCCGAGGGTCTGCTGCCCATGCCGGCCTCCTATACGGCCCTGCTCTGGCCGCTGGAAGATGCGATGGCCCGCCTCCGTGCTGAGGTGAAGAACCTCCATCTGCCGGGCTGCCCTGACCCCAACGCCGAGAAATATCAGGCTCTGAGCCTCGCCGTAGAGAAGCTTCCGCCGGTGGAACAGCTGCTGGCGCAGTGGCTCCCGGATGCTGCCGGGCGCTGCCTCGTCCTCTGCGAGGATGATGCAGCGGCGGCGCAGACCGCAGAGCAGGCCGAGAAGCTGTTTGGTGCAGGAACACATATTTATAAGGATGCAGAAGGCTTTGCGGCCGATGAAGCGGCCACCCTCCGGCTGCTGGTCTGTGCCAACGGCCCGGCGGTGCAGGCTCCTCTGGCCGGGATCTCGGGCGTGGTGCTGGTGCGCCGCAGCGCTGGACCGGCCGCATACCGGCAGATGCTGGCCCGCGCCCTTGCAGCCTGCGGCAGTGTGCCGGTGGCAGAGCTGAGCGCGGCCTTTGAGGCGCTGACCTGTGTGCAGCAGCTGCGGAAGGAGTGCAGCGCGGCGGGGGCAGAAGCCTTCCCGCTGGAAGAGCCCCTTTCTGCCTGCCGCCGGGCTTACCGGCAGCTCCGCCGCGCGCTGGACTCCGACTGGGAGCGCTATTATGCCGCCGCAAAGCAGATGACGGCAGAGGGAAAGACGCTGGACGTGCCTCGCTCCTACAGCTTCGGGGGCGTGGCCGTGGGCCGCTGGCTGGAAAACCAGCGCCTTGTCCGGGCCGGAAAGAAAAAGGGACGCCTCACCGCCGCGCAGGCTGCCCGGCTGGACAAAATCGGCATGAACTGGCAAAAGCGGCTTGAGCTGGCGTGGGAGAACGGCTGTGCTTCGGCCCGGCGGTACCGCGACAGCCACAGCGACCTGCTGGTGCCGGTCCATTATAAGGATAAGGACGGCTTTGCGCTGGGCGAGTGGATCGTCTATAACCGCCAGCGCTATCTGGGCGGGAACCTGCCGTCAGACCGCGTCGAGCGCCTCGAGGCACTGGGCATGGTGTGGGACACCGGAAGCATCCTCTGGGAGAAGAGTTATGCCGCCGCCGTCCAGTATTATCTGGAAAATCACACGCTGGAAATTCCCGTCAAGTATGTCACGCCGGACGGCATGGCGCTGGGCGTCTGGCTGGGCAGTCAGCGTGCCGCTTATAAAGAAGATGTGCTGACCGACGCCCAAATCGAAAAGCTGGAAGCGCTGGGAGTGGACTGGACGAACCGGAACGACCGCAAGTGGCAGACCGCCTACGAGGCCGCCGTGAAGTACCACGCCGCCCACGGGAACCTCGACGTTCCCACCGAGTACATCGACGAAGACGGCATCCTGCTGGGCAAGTGGGTGTCCCGTCAGCGGTACGCATGGCAGAACCCCGAGCGCAGCAGCGCCCGGGTGACGCTGGAGCGGAAAGCTCTGCTGGACGAGCTGGGCATGAACTGGGAAAAGACCGACTCGTGGCAGCACCGCTACGAGCTGGCCGTGGAATACAAAAAGGAGCACGGCAGTCTGGCCGTTCCGGCCCAGTATCGGACGGAGGACGGCATCTGGCTGGGCAGCTGGCTGTCCCGTCAGAAGCAGATGCTGCGGGAGGGCAAAAAGCTCTCCGCCGCGCGCCGCGCGGCCCTGAAAGAGCTGTTCAAGGGCGAAAAAGGCCGACGCCTCAGCGCCCCGGTGCCGCCCGCGTGCAGCGTGCGGGAGCAGAACTGGCTGGATAACTACCAGAGCGCCAGACTCTACGCCGAGAAGAAGGGCAGCCTCCTTGTGCCTGCCGGATATGTGGACGAGAACGGCTTCCGTCTGGGCGTCTGGATCTCGAACCTCCGCGCTGCCCGCAAGGCCCGGCCCGGCTCGTTTCAGGTGACGCCGGAGCATATCGCTCTGCTGGACGCCATCGGGATGCAGTGGGACGCCCGGGAGGCCAAGTGGGCCGGGGCGTTCCGCCGTGCCGAAGAGTACTGCGCCGCCCACGGCAATCTGCTGGTGCCGGTGAACTATAAGACCGAAGACGGCTTCTGCCTCGGCGACTGGGTCCGCCGGATGCGCGAAAACTACGCCTGTGCCGAGAAAAAGCTGACGGCGGAGCGCATCGCAAAGCTCGAAGCGCTGGGCATGGTCTGGACCGTGCCGCAGGAGGGCTGAGATATTGCATTTTAGGGCGGAGTGTGGTATACTTCACCTCGTCTGAATAGAAAACAGCAGGTGCCTGCCGCCGGGGCTTCGTCCCCGGTCGGGAGGGTAAAAGGGAAGCGGGTGCGAGTCCCGCGCGATCTCGTCACTGTGATAAGGGAGTCCGCTGCCTTGGCGCTCAGCGCCGGTCACTGGAGGCTTTGCCTCTGGGAAGGCGGCAGTGGGCGGTGAGCTTTCAGTCAGGAAACCTGCCCGCTGTTGGTACAGGAGCGTCCGGCTCCGGATCACGAGGAATTGGTCGTACCAAAAAGCCCGAAAGTTCAAAGGGTCTTTTTGCTGTGCCTTCCGCGCGGTGAAAAGGCTCTTTTTTCGTTTGAGCTGGCCCCCGTTTCGTACCCTTTCTATCGGAAACGTACATTCCACACAACAGAAAGGACTCAAACAATGCGTAAGGCAACCAACAAGAACTGGCAGCGCGTCACCGCCGCTGCCGCCGCACTGGCCCTGTGTGCCGGTGTGCTCACCGGCTGCGGTGCATCTTCTTCCACTGCCGCCGGCAGCACCGCCGCAAGCTCTGCTGCCGCCAGCGAGGTGAGCAGCGAGGAGGCTGATGAAATGGCAGCAAAGAATGTGGCGGACCTCATCGACGCCATCTATGTGCAGGAGCGCAACGAGAATACCGACGCTCAGTGTGAGGCTGCAAAGGCAGCATGGGACGCTCTGACCGACGCTCAGAAGGAGATGGTCGAGGGCGAGGAGGCTGACCCCGAGTACTTTGGCCGCGACACCGGCGATGCCTCCAAGGACGACGCCCGCAATCAGGACAACATCGGCGACAACGAGATCCTGGTCGTCAGCTTCGGCACCTCGTTCAACGACAGCCGCGCAGCGGACATCAAGGGCATCGAGGACGCCATCCAGGCCGCATATCCCGACTGGTCTGTCCGCCGTGCCTTCACCGCACAGATCATCATCAACCATGTTCAGGCCCGTGACGGCGAGAAGATCGACAACATGGAGCAGGCCATGGAGCGCGCTGTTGCCAACGGCGTGAAGAATCTGGTCGTCCAGCCCACCCATCTGATGCATGGCGCTGAGTACGACGAGATGATGGAGATGGTGGACAGCTACCGCGATAAGTTCGAGTCCGTCGCCATCGCCGAGCCTCTGCTGGGCGAGGTGGGCAGCGATGCCACCGTCATCAACGCCGACAAGGAAGCTGTCGCCAAGGCCATCACCGCCGAGGCCGTCAAGACCGCCGGTTTCGACAGTCTGGACGCCGCTGCTGAGGACGGCACCGCTTTCGTCTTCATGGGCCATGGCACCTCTCACACCGCAAAGGTGAGCTACACCCAGATGCAGTCTCAGATGGAGGCTCTGGGCTACAAGAATGTCTTCATCGGCACCGTCGAGGGCGAGCCTGAGGAGACTGCCTGCGAGAACGTCATCGAGGCTGTCAAGGCCGCCGGTTACACCAAGGTCGTCCTGCGTCCCCTGATGGTCGTTGCAGGTGACCACGCCAACAACGATATGGCGGGCGACGACGAGGATTCCTGGAAGAGCCAGTTCGAGGCCTCCGGCGAATTCGACTCTGTCGATTGCCAGATCGCCGGTCTGGGCGAGGTCGCTGACATCCAGCAGCTCTACGTCGCACACACCAAGGCCGCTGTCGATTCCCTGAACGGCTGATTCTGATTCTATGATTGCCCGGAAAGGAGTGCCTTTTCGGGCAATTTCTTTTTCGGCCTGCTTTGAATTCGGGCCATTGCGTGTTATAATCTTTTCTGTAAAATAGATACTTCGAGGTATATCATCATGAAACTGAACCATAAATTCGCTCTTCTGCTGGCCGGCGCTGTGCTGGCTGGTTCGCTCACCGGCTGCGGCGCATCCGGCACCCCGGCCAGCTCTGCCGCTTCCTCCGAGGCTGCGGCTTCCTCCGCCGTGAGTGAGGCAGCTTCCGAACCGACAGCAGAGGCTGCTCTGCCCGACGGCGTCTACACCGCCGACTTTGACACCGACAGCTCCATGTTCCATGCCAACGAGGCCAACGACGGCAAGGGGACCCTGACCGTGAAGGACGGTCAGATGACCTTCCACGTCAGTCTCGTCTCCAAGAAGATCGTCAACCTCTACGTCGGCATGGCTGCTGACGCCGAGGCCCACGAGGGCGACTGGCTCCAGCCCACCACCGACACCGTCACCTACTCCGACGGCACTTCGGATGAGGTGTACGGCTTCGACATCCCGGTGGAGGCTCTGGACGAGGACTTCCAGCTGGCCATCCTCGGCGCCAAGGGCAAGTGGTACGACCATACCGTCCGTGTCGCCAACGCCCAGCCTGCTGCGGCGGAAGCACCTGCCGACGGCACCTACACCTGTGATGTGACCCTCGAGGGCGGCTCTGGCCGCGCCACCGTGGAAAGCCCTGCGGCCCTGACCGTGGCCGACGGCAGGATGACCGCCACCATCGTCTGGTCCAGCCCCAACTACGACTATATGCTGGTGGACGGCGAGAAGTATCTGCCCACCAACACCGAGGGCAACTCTACCTTCGAGATCCCCGTCGCGGCTCTCGACACCCCGCTGGATGTGGTGGGCGATACCGTCGCCATGAGCACCCCGCATGAGATCGAGTATACGCTGACCTTCGCCTCTGCATCCCTGATCGAGGCAAAGTAACGATGAAACGCCGCAATTTCCTGAAAGCCCTGCCTGCCGCCGCCCTCACCCTTGCGGGCTGCGGGCAGCACAAGACCGCCCCGGCCAATACAGCATCCCTCGTGTTCGACCACAGCTATCCGCTGGACTATGCCGCCCAATTTTCCGCCGACTGCTATGAGGGCGGCTATGTGATGATCGACATCCCGGACGCCGGGCGGTTCCTCGTCGTCCCCGAGGGGGCCGCCGAGGTGGACGACCTGCCCGAGGACGTCGTGGTGCTGCGCCAGCCGCTGGATCATATTTATCTCGTCTCCACTTCGGTGATGGACCTCTTCGTTCATCTGGACGCCCTGGACAGCATCGCCCTCTCCGGCACGAAGGCCGAGGGCTGGTATGTGGAAGAGGCCAAACAGGCCATGCAGGAGGGCCGCATCGCCTACGCGGGCAAGTACAGCGCCCCGGACTATGAGCGCATCCTTGCCGCCGGCTGCACCCTCGCCATCGAGAACACCATGGTGCTCCACGACCCCGAGGTCAAGGAGCAGCTGGAAAAGTTCGGCGTGCCGGTCCTCGTGGAGCGCTCGAGCTACGAGAGCGGCCCGCTGGCCCGGATGGAGTGGCTCAAGCTCTACGGCATCCTGCTGAATAAGACTGAGATGGCGGAAGAGGTCTTTCGCCAGAAGGTGGAGCAGGTGGCCCCTATCCTCGAGCAGGAGAACACCGGCAAGACTGCGGCCTTCTTCTCCATCACCACAAATAACCTCATCACCGTCCGCCGCACCAGCGACTATGTGGCCCAGATGGTGGGGATGGCCGGCGGCGTCTACATCTTCGACGACCTCGAGGGGGAGACGTCGGCCCAGTCCACCATCAAACTGCCGCTGGAGACCTTCTACGCCCGGGCCAAAGACGCCGACGTCCTCATCTACAACAGTACCATCGAGGGCGTGATGGAGACCCGTGACCAGCTCATCGAAAAATGCCCGATGCTGGCGGATTTCAAGGCCGTCCAGTCCGGCGACTGCTGGTGTACGGCCCAGAGCCTCTTCCAGCAGAGTATGGAGCTGGCCGACCTCATCTCGGATATGAACCTCGTCTTCACCGAGGGCTCGCCCGACCCGGCGTCCCTCCGTTTCTTACAGCGCATCGTATAAAAGGAGCTTTGTCATGACCACTACCCGCCGCCTCAGCCTCGCGTACCTCGCCCTCACGGCGGGGGTCGCGGTGCTGTTTGCACTCAACCTGTTCTGGGGCAGTGTGTCCCTGACGCCTGGCGCGGTGGCGGCGGCTCTGCTGGGCCGGGGCGAAGATGCGCTGGCCATGGGCATCGTGCTCCAGCTCCGTCTGCCCCGGGCGGTCATGGTCGTGCTGCTGGGCGCGGCCCTCTCGGCTGCAGGCTACCTCCTGCAGACCTTCTTCGCCAACCCCATCGCCGGCCCCTTCGTCATGGGCGTGTCCAGCGGCGCAAAGCTGGCGGTGGCCCTGACGATGGTGGTGTTTTTACAGCAGGGGCTGCTCACCGGCTCGGCCACCCTCATCATCGCCGCCTTTGTAGGCTCGATGGCGGCTATGGCCTTTGTGCTGGTGGTGGCCCGGCGGGTGCCGCGGATGAGCATCCTCGTCATCTGCGGCATCATGATCGGTTATATCTGCTCGGCTGTCACCGACATCGTGGTGACCTTTGCTCAGGACTCCAACATCGTCAATCTCCACAACTGGTCGATGGGCAGCTTTTCCGGCATGACCTGGGCCAACGTGGGTGCAGCGGCCTGCGTGGTGCTGCCCGCGCTGGCGGCGGCGTTCCTGCTCTCGAAGCCCATGGCGGCCTACCAGATGGGCGAGAGCTACGCCAGGAGCGTCGGCGTACCGGTGCGGGCCTTCTCGACGGCCCTCGTGCTGCTTTCCAGCCTGCTTTCCGCCTGCGTGACGGCCTTTGCAGGCCCCATCTCCTTTGTGGGCATTGCGGTGCCGCATCTGGTCAAGAACCTGCTAGGCAGCGCAAAGCCCCTTTATGTCCTGCCGGGCTGCTGTCTGGGCGGGGCAGCGTTCTGCCTGCTCTGCGACCTCATCGCCCGCAGCCTGTTCGCGCCCACTGAGCTGTCCATCAGCTCGGTGACGGCGGTTTTCGGTGCGCCGGTGGTCATCTGGCTGCTGGTGCGCCGCCAGACACAGGAGGGCCGGGAATGAGCGATCCGAAATTCTACTGCTGCGCCGAGGACCTTGCCATCGGCTACGGCAAAACGCCCCTGATGGAGCACATCGGACTCGGTGTCGGGAAGGGGACCATCCTCACCCTCATCGGCCCCAACGGCGCGGGAAAATCCACCCTGCTCAAGACACTGGCAGCGCAGCTGGCCCCCCAGGGGGGCGCTGTGCTGCTGGACGGCAAAAATCTCGCGGACTACTCCGGCCCGGAGCGCGCCCGCAAAATGGCTCTGATGGTGCCCCACACCCGCCGCACCGAGCTGACCACCTGCTTCGAGATGGCGTCCGCCGGGCGCTACCCCTACACGGGGCGGCTGGGTGTCCTCTCGGCAGAAGATAAGCGTCAGGTCCATGCCGCGCTGGCCCTCGTGGGGGCCGAGGCGCTGGCGGGCCGGGACTTCAACCGTATCAGCGACGGCCAGCGCCAGCGCGTCCTGCTGGCTCGGGCCATCTGCCAGCAGCCGGAGCTGATATTATTGGACGAGCCTACGTCTTTCCTCGACATCAAGGGCAAGGCCGAATTGCTGGCCATCCTGAAAAGCCTCGCCCGGGACAAGAAGATGGCCGTCATCCTGAGCCTCCACGAGCTGGAGCTGGCGCAGAAAGTTTCCGACAAGGTCGTCTGCGTCTCGGCGGCGGGCGTCTCGGACGTCATGACGCCGGAAAAGGCCTTTGCCCGGGAAAACATCTGCAAAATTTATGCTCTGACCGATGAGCAGTACGCATTCCTCTACGGTGAGGCAAAAGCGCCGGAGGAAAAGCGCCCGCTCTTTGAGCACTACGTCCGCAGCGGCCAGAAGCTCCTGCGCTGCGGCTATACCACCGGCACTTGTGCGGCGCTGGGCGCGGCGGGCGCGGCACGGTTGCTGCTCACCGGCCGCACCCCCGAGACGGTGGCCCTCCGCACCCCGAAGGGCATCGTGGTGGAGGTGGAGCCTATCTTCTGCCGCCTGTCCGGCGAGGAGGCTGAGTGCGCCATCCGGAAGGACGGCGGCGACGATGTGGACGTGACCACCGGTCTGCCGGTCATCGCCAGTGTCGCCCTCCGGCCCGAACTGTCCGGCGAGGTGCGCATCCACGGCGGTGAGGGCGTGGGCCGGGTGACAAAGCCCGGTCTCGACCAGCCTGTGGGCGAAGCTGCCATCAACCACGTCCCCCGGGCCATGATAAAGGAAGCGCTGGAAAAAGAGGCCGAATCTGCCGGGTACGCGGGCGGCTTTGACGTCACCATCTCCATCGAGGGTGGGGCTGAGACGGCGAAGCGCACCTTCAACCCCCACATGGGCGTGGAAGGGGGCCTCAGCGTCCTCGGCACCAGCGGCATCGTCGAGCCCATGAGCCAGCAGGCCATCCTCGACACCATCCAGCTGGAAATGGGGCAGGCGGCGCTTCGGGCCGGAAGCCCCCGGCGGCTCATCCTCGCCCCGGGCAACTACGGCCTCGACTATCTCCACGAGAAGATGCCCGCCCTAAAGAATATCCCGGTGGTCAAGACCTCGAACTTCATCGGGGATACGATGGATATGGCGGCGGCATCCCACTTCGAAGAGGTGGTGCTGGTGGGCCACATCGGCAAGCTGGTCAAACTGGCGGGCGGCGTCATGAACACCCACTCCCGCACAGCCGACTGCCGCACCGAGCTGCTCTGCGCTCACGCCGCCCTCTGCGGTGCGTCCCGGGACGTCTGCGCGGCCCTGATGAACGCGGCCACCACCGACGCCTGCATGGAGATCTTAGACGGAGCAGAGATGAGAGAACCGGTGCTGTCCAGTCTGCTGGACGCCATCCAGCTCCACCTCGACCGCCGCGCCGCCGGGGCGTTCCGGGTGGGCGCGGTGCTCTTCTCGAATCAATACGGCCCGCTGGGCCAGACCAGAACTGCAAAGGAGCTGCTGGACGAATGGAAAAACGGATAGGCACTTTTTACGGCGTCAGCGTCGGCCCGGGCAATCCGGAGCTCATGACCCTGCAGGCTGTCCGCCGCCTCGAAAACTGCCCGGTCATCGCCGCGCCCCAGACCCCGAAGGGCGGGATGCTGGCGCTGGACATCGCAAAAGGTGCGGTGGAGCTGAGCGGCAAGACCATCCTGCCGCTGCGCTTCGCCATGAGTCTTGACCCGGCGGTGCAGAAAGCCGCCCACATCGAGGCGGCCCGGGCCGTGAAAGAATATCTCGACGCCGGGCAGGATGTCGCCATGCTCAACCTCGGCGACGTGTCCGTCTACGCCACCTTCGGCTACCTGCAGGAGATCCTGGAGGCCGAGGGCTGCAAGACCGTGATGCTCCCCGGCGTGACGAGCTTCTGCGCCGCTGCGGCCCGGCTGGGCCAGTCCCTGACGGGCGGCATGGAGCAGCCGCTGACCATCGCCCCGGGGCGCTGCGCCGCTGAGGTGCTGGCCGCACCGGGCGCAAAAGTGCTGATGAAATCGGGCCGTCAGCTGCCCGAGACGCTGGCCGCGCTGGCCGACGCCGGGCTTCTGAGCCGGAGCGCGATGGTCTGTAACTGCTGTCTGCCGAACGAGGAGGTCTGGCCCGACCTGACCGATTACGACCCGGCCCGGTCGGCGGGCTATTTCGCAACGATTTTGGTGAAGGAGGGGTAAGATATGGTCCATTTTGTAGGAGCCGGGCCGGGCGCGCCCGACCTCATCACCCGGCGGGGCGCGGCCCTGCTGGCCGATGCCGACTGCATCATCTACGCGGGCAGTCTCGTCAACCCGGCCCTGCTGGGGCTGGCGAAGCCCGGCTGTGTCCTCTATAACAGCGCCGAGATGACGCTGGAACAGGTGCTGGACACCATCCGTGCCACCGAAAAGGCCGGAGGCACCACGGTCCGCCTCCACACCGGCGACCCCTGCCTCTACGGGGCCATCCGGGAGCAGATGGACGCGCTGGATGCTGACGGTATTTCCTACGATGACACGCCGGGCGTGTCCAGCTTCTGCGGCGCGGCGGCGGCGCTCTGTGCCGAGTACACTCTGCCCAACGTGAGCCAGACCGTCATCATCACCCGGATGGAGGGCCGCACTCCTGTCCCTGAGGCCGAACAGCTGGCAAAGCTGGCCGCTCACGGGGCTACCATGGTCATTTTCCTCTCCATCGGGTTGGTGGACAAAGTCCAGCAGGCTCTTCTCGAGAGCGGCGGCTACCGCCCCGATACCCCTGCCGCTGTGGTCTATAAGGCCACCTGGCCCGAGCAGAAGGTGGTGCGCTGCACCGTCTCCACACTGGCCGAGGAGACCCGCAAAAACGGCATCACCAAGACCGCCCTCATCGTCGTAGGCGACTTTCTGGGCGAAAACTACGAGCGCAGCAAGCTCTATGACCCCGCCTTTACCACCGAGTTCCGGCAGGGGACGGAGGCCGGGCAGTGAGCCGGGCATATCTGGCCTTTACGGCAAAGGGCGAGGCGCTGGCCCGTCGGCTGGCGGAAGCTCTGCCCGGCAGCGTGAGCCGCTGCGGCGGAGACGTGACCCTGAAAGGCTGGACGGCGGAGCATTTTGCACAGGATGAGGCCCTGATTTTTGTGGGAGCTGTGGGCATCGCGGTGCGGGCCATCGCGCCCCACTGCAAGAGCAAGGCCGCTGACCCGGCGGTGGTGGTCGTGGACGAGGGCGGGAACTTCGCCGTGCCGCTCCTGTCGGGCCATCTGGGAGGTGCCAACGCGCTGGCCCGGGCGCTGGCAAAAGCGTGCGGCGCGGTGCCGGTCATCACGACGGCCACCGACGTCAACGGTCTCTTCGCCGTGGACCTCTGGGCCAAGGCCCAGAACTGCGCTGTCCTTGAGCTGTCTCTTATACACATCTGAC
>ENA-OZGN01000582-OZGN01000582.1-human-gut-metagenome-genome-assembly--contig:-NODE-582-length-12101-cov-4.376224_pt1 | contig 12101 bp, 7 predicted proteins | sample MGYA00245115_ERZ653655 | MGnify/ENA primary metagenome ERZ653655 (study PRJEB26926, sample SAMN06165105) | human gut metagenome | biome: ENVO:00009003; feature: ENVO:2100002; material: ENVO:00002003... | reverse complement strand
ATAAGCCTATGTGCGTATGTTGAGAATAGATAGCTGACTAAGGGGGCTGATAACTTGGCTAAAAAAGAACCTGCACAATATATCGTAGAACGGGAATTTTTAGGTAAATTTTCCGTAGAGGAATTGCTTGTCCGTATCGTGAAATCTCATGTAAAAAAAGGACTATCAAGAGGGTAAAACCCTTGAAAACAATGGAAAGAAGCCGTACTTTATGGTATAATATTATCATAGGTACGGCAGTTGAATAGGTGGAAAAATGATTTATCAAAAAGGTTCAAACTTATTTAACGTGGCTATTTATATCAGATTATCACGAGAGGACGGAGATAAGGAAGAAAGCGATAGTGTAGGAAATCAGAGAAAACTTTTAACAGAATATGTGAACAAGCATGATGACTTTATCTTATATGATGTTTATATTGATGACGGTTTTACGGGAACGAATTTTAATAGACCAGACTTTCATAGAATGATTGCTGACATTGAAGATAACAAGGTAAATTGTGTTGTTGTAAAAGACCTTTCCCGTTTCGGACGAGATTACATTGATACGGGGCGATATTTGGAAAGAATATTTCCAGAGCTTAATGTTCGTTTTATTTCTGTAACAGATAATATTGATAGTATGAAGCAGGCATACGATATGTTACTTCCTATTAAAAATATATTTAACGAACAGTATGCCAGAGATATTTCTAATAAAGTTCAAGCGACTGTAAAATCAAAGCAGAAAGCAGGAGAATTTATCGGAGCTTTTACAAGCTATGGTTATAAGAAATCTCCTGCAAATAAGAATAAACTTGTGATTGATGAATATGCGTCCGAAGTTGTAAAACGAGTATTTACTATGTATGCACAAGGAATAGGAAAACAAAGCATTGCCAAAATACTAAATGCAGAGGGTATCCTTTGTCCGTCGGAATATAAAAAGCTCAACGGCGAAAATTACAAAAATTGCAACCGTTTAGAGAAAACTTCTTATTGGACGTATTCCACGATTAAAGTGATGTTACAAAATGAGCTTTATATTGGAAATATGGTACAAGGAAAGAAACATCAACGTATGAGAAGCAAACAGCGTCCAGTTGAGAAAGAAAACTGGATAAGGGTTGAAAATACACATGAGCCGATTATAGACCGTCAACTGTGGGATAAGGTACAAAAACTGCTGACAAAGAAGCATAGGGATATTGACTTGGAAACAAATAAAAATATCTTTGCAGGCTTTATAAAGTGTGGCGATTGTGGTCGGGCAATGATGAAAAATTTCTGGCGACGTGCAGACGGAAGCAGGTCTTATTCATTCTATTGTGGAACTTACAAAAGAAGTGGAAAGGACTATTGCACTCCGCATACTCTCCCATTTCAAGTATTGAATGATATTGTGCTGGGCGATTTAAAGCAGATTATCCGCAATGTAGAGAATTTGCAGGAGCTTGTAAAATCACAATCTTTCACAGCAACAAAAATCAGAAAATCAACTGACATAGAACTGACAAAGTTAAAAACAGAACTTGAAAGAGTAAAGAAACTGAAAAAGTCAATTTATGAAGATTACAAAGACGAACTGATTTCTAAAGAAGAATTTCTTTCTTATCGAGAGGACTATCAACAAAAAGAAACGCTTTACTCCAAACAGATTGAAACGCTGGAAGAAAAGAAAAAAGAAAGTGTAACAGAAGATGTTTTTGAAACACCGTGGTTAAGGCGGTTGTTGGAACTGAAAGACATTGAAGAATTAGACAGAGATATTATTGTGGAAATGATAGACCAGATAACAGTTTATGAAAACCGCAAACTTAAAATCTCATACAACTTCGGAAATGAACTGGAACATTTATTTTCAAGCGTTTACTGTGAGGACTTGGAGAAAAAGGCTATCTAATCTCAATACATTTCTAACTCCCCATATATACTGGGGAATACATATCACAATTTGCGTAAACTACAACCAGCACATGGTGGAAGTGATCCCGGTAAGATTTCCACCTCCGGCGTCATGGAAAAGGATGTCAACCTCAGTATTGCAATGGCTCTTAAACAGCTGTTTGAAAACAGAGGCTTTACTGTTGTCATGACCAGAACCACCGACTGCGACCTCGCCCCGGATAATTCCAGGCATCCAAAGACAGATGATCTCACAAAGAGAACTGCCCTGATGTCTAAAAGCAATGTGGCAGTCAGCATCAGTATCCATCAAAACAGCTTTGAGGACAGTTCAAGCTGCGGTCCACAGGTATTCTATTATGAAGCCTCTGATGCAGGAAAAGAGCTCGCATCCTCTGTTCTTGGAGCTTTAAACACTTCTCTTTGTGTCGCAAAGCCACGAAGCATTAAGCCCAATAAAGAATACTTTATACTTAAAAAATCCACATCCCCGACCGTAATCGTAGAATGTGGATTCTTGAGTAATCCTGCTGAGACACTTCTTCTTACTGACAAAAACTATCAGGATGACCTGGCACATGCAATATATATCGGTGTTACAGACTATCTTGCGCAATCACCCTCTGGACATTTACAATAAACTGCTCTGCGATGTGATATAGTCTGGTTGTCTGGACACTTTCGCTGCCATCAAGCTGCTTTTTAGTCTCATTATCTGACATCTTAGACTCTTTTGCAGATATATCATGCTCCAGTGCCACATCTATGCGCACACGCTGTTCACCATCACTTATTCCTGCCTCAAACATAGTGATATTGTCTTCAAACAGCTTTTTAGTCTGCTCATCGTCTGTGACTATCATAGCAGATACTGAGTTTTCCTTTGCCTCAAAATATGCAGCTACCCTGCCGCATTTTTTATCCTCAAGGAATATGTCAACCAGTCCCTTTTTATCTTCACCTCTTACTATGCGAAGCTTCATACCTGTGACCCCGTCTGCAGTCTCTATTGGTACAATATAGTTTTCCTGTCTCGACATATTTGAAGCTATCCTTAGCTGACTGCATAATAGCTTCATCTGTCTGATGTCTATTGAACCTGTGTGCCTATCCTCTATAATCATCGAATCCATAACATGCTCTGCTGTATCAGCCAGCGTTTCCTGCGCCTGCGCAAGCTCCTTTGGATTTTTGACCGACTCAGAAAACCGTCTGAGAGTCTCATCCAAAAGAGCCCTTGCCGTAGCACTGTCTCCACGCTCCCAGAGATTTCTTACTGCCTCTGACGGATTTTTCATTAGCCGTGACGCAGCCATGAGGTTTACCGCGGTTGTTTTTACATCATATTTCTCTAGAAAAGCATATACGTTCTCAGGCACCGAAACTGCCTGATTGAACTGTCTTAGCTGTTCTGTGGCATATTGCTCTGACAGTGCGTTATCCTCGTCTGCCTCATATACAGCCTGCCTTAACTGCTCCGGAGTCATATCAAGCCAGCTGTCATACTGCACAAACTCCATTTTCTCAGGTGAAAGTGTATCAAGCACATCCCTTAGGCAGTTTGTATGATATGCGCTTTCTATCTGTGAGTCAATTTTAATGCCCCTGCTTACACTGTCCACTCCGGCAAAGGTATCGTCCACCTTATAGTCCATGGCACTCTTTCCTCGTACCCGGACCGCTGTAAGCAGATTTTTCATTGTAATATCTGCTCCCTGATTAACAAGTGAGCCTATCACAGCACCATCTGACTGCTCCACCTGTGAAATAAGCCTGTATATGCCTATATATGAGTCTCTTTCCTTCTCTGAGATTTCATTTTTCTTTTCAAGCTTCCAGAGAAACTCGCTGAATTTCTCATCCCTTTCGTCAGGATTTTCTGATTTTATCCGTCTGGCAGTGTCACTTATGTCACTCATGCTCATATCAAGCGGTGATATGCCTCTTTTTATCATCTCAATCGTCACCGCCGGTGTCATATCGCTGAATGCTCTCTGCACCTGCTCATCTACAGACTTTATCTGCTTTATATTGTCCTCTGTGATGTCGGTACTATTGTACGCAAGTATCCGCACAGCCCTGCGATTGCTTTCAGATGTATCTATCTGAAGTTCTTTAAGTATATCATCCACATTCTGAAATGCTTTTGACATACTATCTCCCATATCTGCCCGCGGTGATGTCATAAGAGTCTCATATCCTGAGGCTGCTGCTTCTAATGACTGCTTCATTGCTTTGCCTGCTGTATACAGCTCATACACAGTGTCATCAGCGGATTCCAGGGTCAGTACATACGCCGGCTGCTGCTTCATCTGATTGAAAATATCACAGACATTATTGTACATACGTACCCTATCATCAGATGCCTCTACACTGCTCTCACCAAACAGCGCTCCGTAGTATTTATTTTCCTGCTGCTTAAGCAGCTCCACTACACGTTCAATAGGCTCTGTGTCTATTGAAACTCCTTTTTTTATGAGTGAAAGGTTGGCTTCTGCTGTCATGGAAAGTCTCGCTTCCTCAAGCTTTCTTTGAGCTGTCACAAGCCTTGCTTCCCGGCTGTCTGTAATCGAATTATCCGCAGCTTTATTTGCTGAGGCTTGCGATGCTGCACTATCCTTGCCCCTTGCAGCTATAAGCTTTGACAGATTCTCTATCGTGACAGGTATGTTATCTGACTCTAATGTGACAATGTCATCTGCAGTCGCCTCACCTAATACATCACATGCTTTCTTTGCCATGTCAAATGTCAGGCCATCTTGTGACATAGTGGCTTCTGTAGCCTTTTTTCCCATTGCCAGTGCTTCTGTCACTGCCCTTGCATAAAAATCACTGCTCACATTTTCTTCTGCTGCGTTGATGCAGTCTACCTGATTCGCAAGCAGCACATTATCAGGTGTAACGGCTATATCTTCATCTATCAGCCATCTGCACTGATTCAGATTCTCATCACTACTGTCTATATGAGCTTCCTCTAATATCTGTTTAAGCTGTGGCTTAAGCTCCTCAAACAGCTCATCTGATATCTCCGTCATTTTGGTTTTCTGCCTGTAATCTTGTACCTGACTGCTGCTGTACGTAGCCTTGTATACATTGGAAACCGTCGGATTCATGTTATTTCTGACCAAATATGCCTTTGTCTCATTGGATATATTTGTAAGGCTCTTTGCCCGGTCTATGGCATCTGTACCTGCCTTTATATTGTCATCTGTAGCAGGAATATCATATGCTTTCATCTGATTGACAAGCATGGCCGCTTCAGTCTGGCTTCCCGTGATGTCTGTAAGCTGCTCCATGCTCAGATCATCTCCATATATGGATATATCTACACCTGCCTTTGCCAGCACTGCTTTTATCTTATCGGTCTCAGTGACAATGACATCGTAGCCGTCATCCTTTGCAGCTTTGTAATCATCACTCGTGGTAGTGCTTGCAGTGACAATCATATCATTTCGCCTGTTTTCTGAGGTCTGATTCATATCATTTAGCAGATTTTCTGCCATATCTGTGCCATTGTTGTTCCCGGCTTCGTTTTTCGCCTGTGGTCTTGCATATATCGTATCCGACATATCAACAGAATTTGACGAACCGACAACAGCCGCCTTTTTTGACATATTGTCACTGCTGTCTGTCTTTATGTAGTCTGACACACGCATACCCGCTGTCATGTCATTTATGGTTTTTGTGTCCGTATTTTTCGTATCTGTGCTTTTATTAATCAAATTCTCTATCTGCATATTTCCTGCTCCGTGCCCTGCATATATACCATCTCTGCAGCCTTTATTTATGGATATTTTTTTCTCATATGTGAGGGGGTGGTTCTGAATAGTTATCTTTTTATTATATATCGACATATAATACTCAAAAATAAAGACCGCGCCCTAAATTGGCGCGGTCCTTTACCCTGCTATTTACCGGTATATTAGTATTTAAATACAGCAACTCCGTAAGGCGCAAGTGGATAAGCAAATGAAAATGGTCTGCCGTCACACTCTGATTTGACTGCCTTATAGTCCAGCTTCTTATATGACTGTTTTGCTGCCTTGCCTCTGCCCTTTGCAGCCTTCTTTACAGGCTCTTGTACCGTTTTGCCTGTAAACTTAGGATCCTCACTATCTAAAACAAGCTGATATGTCTTGCGCTTTGGCACTCCGACTCTGTAATCAGGTCTCTCTACCGGTGTGAAATTGATGACAAAGAGCATATTATTCTTGCCATCCTTGCTCTTTCTGATAAAGCTGAAGATGCTTCTGTCTGCATCGTTTGCATTTATCCATTCAAAGCCTTCCCAGCTTGAATCCAGCTCATACAGACAGCGGTTTCTCCTATAGAGGTGAAGCAGCTCCTTTACCCAGTTCTGGATCTTTTTATGCTCCGGATTCTCAAGCAGATACCAGTCGAGTTCTCTTTCCTCACTCCACTCCTGCTTCTGTGCAAACTCCTGTCCCATGAAAAGAAGCTTCTTTCCACAGTGTCCCATCATAAATGCATATCCTGCCATGAGGTTCTTGAATTTATCCCCTTCTAAGCCCGGCATTTTGTTGAGCATAGAACACTTCAGATGTACCACCTCATCATGTGACAGTACCAGAATATATTTCTCACTCTCATTATAGCTCATCGCAAATGTCATCTTGTTGTGGTTATTTTTACGGAAATATGGATCCAGCTTCATATAATCAAGGAAGTCATGCATCCATCCCATGTTCCATTTGTAGCTGAAGTTCAGTCCGTCTTCCTCTACCTTGCCTGTTACCTTTGGCCATGCGGTAGACTCTTCGGCTATCATTACAGTTCCGTGATTTCTTCCAAGTATGAGTGTATTGATATGCTTGAAAAACTCTACTGCCTCGAGGTTCTTATTTCCTCCAAACTTGTTTGGCACCCACTGTCCGTCGTTCTTTCCATAGTCAAGATAAAGCATTGACGCAACTGCATCCACACGGAGTCCGTCTACGTGGTAATTTTCTATCCACATAAGTGCACTTCCGATAAGGAAGTTCTTTACTTCATTCTTACCGTAGTCAAATATCTTTGTGCCCCAGTCGGGATGCTCTCCCTTTCTTGGGTCTGCATACTCATATGTGGCTGTTCCGTCGAAATTGGCAAGTCCATGCGCATCCTTTGGGAAATGTGCAGGTACCCAGTCGAGGATTACTCCGATATTATTTTTATGGCACTGATCAACAAAGTATGCAAAATCCTCAGGCTCTCCATACCTCGATGTAGGTGCATAGTAGCCTGTCACCTGATATCCCCATGAGCCATCAAACGGATACTCTGAAATACCCATAAGCTCAATATGTGTATATCCCATAGTTTTCACATAGGATATGAGTGATTTTGCAAGCTCCCTGTATGTATAAAAGCCCTCATCATCCCTGCCCGGATGTCTCATCCATGAGCCCGGATGACACTCATATATAGCCATAGGTGAAGAATATACATCAGCATCTGACTTTGCTGCTCTCTTATCCATCCACTCTTTGTCAGTCCATGTGAAGTGCTCGATATCTGTGATGATTGACGCTGTTCCCGGACGAAGCTCTGCGTAGTTTGCGTATGGATCCGCCTTGTACAGCTTATCACCCTGTTCAGTGACTATAATAAACTTATACATCTGACCCTTTTGCGCTCCCGGTACAAAAAGCTCATACACTCCCATGGTTTCCGGCTCTACACGCTTCATCTCATGACTGGTCTCATTCCAGTCGTTAAACTCACCAAACACGTATACTTCCCTCGCATGTGGCGCCCAGACGTCAAAGCACACTCCTTTTTTTCCTTTACGCTCAGCTAAGTGAGCACCCATCTTCTTGTAGATATCATAGTGTGTTGCCTGACCAAACAGGTAACAATCCATTGCTGTAAAATTACACATATATATACCCCCCATAAGTATTTATTTTTCCCTGAAATGATCCTCTTTGAGTACAATTCGGTCATCATCTGTATATCGCCTGGCTGTCAGAATACTTATAGCCTTCTTAAGTCCGCTGTGAGCCTCCCTGTCTATGGCCTCGTCAATTATATCCTTGACCTCTGTCAGAGTGGTAGCCTGGTCTATCCTCTCAATATTGCTGATTCTGTTATGCAATGCCAGAATAGCCATCTCATCTATCTTGTACCCAAGCTCTGCAGAGTACGATTTGGCAAACAATACGAGTTCATCATTTGTAAAAATAGGAACCGATATCTTTTCCGTGAACTTGGATGCAAAGCCCTCATCCATTGAGAGAGCCTTCTTTATACCCTTTGATGTATCCTCAAGTATATAGAGTGTTCCTGTAATATCATGCTCCATCAAAAATGATAGCTGGGCAGCTATGCTGCGGTCGATATCACCGGCTCTTTCTATGATGAGACAGCCTCCTGTTATCTTTCTGACTACCTGCTGCACATCCTTTTTATTGAGTGCGGCAGCATCAATCTTGCCCATCTTTCCTGTAAGCTGTTCACCATCTTTTTGTAATACCTTTATAAAGCTTGTAGCAAGCATTGTCTTTCCGCAACCCTGCTCTCCCTGTATAATGAGGTTGCCTGTGGATGCGTTTTCTTTCCTGTTGAAATGATCAAGCACTGCATTATATGCCTTGCAGATCTGATCCTCCATACCCTTTACCGGTATGAAATATGAAAATATAGCTTTCTGTTCGCTTGTAAGCTCTTTTATATGTTTTGTTTCTTTCAATTTCGAGTCATCTTCTTCGCTGTCTAAATCCTCCGGCAATGAAATATCCGGCATTTTTCTTGTCTTAGCCATATCCAGCTTCTTCTCCAGTCCCGGATTTTTTGCTGTCATCTTGGCTATTTCCTGCTCGATAAATGATGTCACATGATCAAAATCTCTCTTCTCAGAAACGTTTTCTTTCTCCTGTGAAGCCTCATCATCTGATGTATCATCATCGACATTTAACATATCATCTGTTATTTCAGGCATCATGGTAGTCGGCTGCATGAGTATCTCGTCTTTCTCAGACTCCTCTGCCATAATTATATCCTCCGGCTCTCCAACCGGTTCCTTGACTTCATCTGCAGCATCTTCAGGTGCTTCCTGCGACTCCTGTGCTTCGTCTATAGCCTCTTCCGGTGCTTCCTGCGGCTCCTGTGCTTCGTCTATAGTATCTTCCGGTGCTTCCTGCGGCTCCTGTACTTCATCCACAGTCTCCTCTGCATAAAGCTCCTGCATATCCGGTTTCTGCTCTTCTTCAGGCTCCTTCACGGCAGCTTTCTGCTCTATAATATCAACCGGGACCTTCAAATACTCCTCCTCAAGAAGTTCCTTCGGAGTGACACCTGCATCCAGCTTTGGAATGACATCATTTAGTCTCTCCATGATGTCTCCTGCCTCCTGAAGTGCTCTTGCCTTAGCTGACTCAAGCTTCTGCTGCTCAGCCTCTTTAAGGGCAATTTCAGCCGCATGTCTGGTCTTTTCCCATTCTTCAAGCACATCCTGTATAGACATCTGTCCTGTAATCTGATGCTCAAGCTGAGTCTTTTCACTCATGACCATAGACATCTGTCCGTCAGCGTCTTCACCCAAAAGCTCCTTGAAATTCAACTTAAGTGAACCATCTATCTCTTCATCTGTAGCGATATGCTCTGTCTCTTCCGGCTGCTGTACATACTCTTCCTGCTCCTTTTCGAGCTTGAGATAAGGAATATCCTCAACTATCTTTTTGATGGTATCCATCGTATCAGCAACTTCATTCTTGCCCTTGGCCTCCATGATCTGCTGCATACCCTTGGCAATCTCCTGCTGTAAATTTACAGTATTGAACTTCTCCTGATTTACAGTAATCTGCGGAATAGTTACGTCATCATGCACTATCTCTCCGCCCTTTACCATCTCCATGGCACCTATCTCAGTGACCTCAGCCTCATCCTTTATCTTAGCCGGCTTTTCCTTCTCTGCCTTGAATCGTCTGTACTTTTCCTCCTGAGCCTTGGTAAGTGGCTGATAAAGCATCTTAAGCTCCAGCGCACGCTCCACATATGGTCCGTCTCCGAACCACAGAATGAGCTCATCGCAGGCATCTATACACTTATCGGCTTTTCCGGCCTTGTGGTATAGATATGCAAGCTCATATGCCCACTCCTCAGTGTATTCTTCATCCTTGTACTCTTCAAGAATAGTGATAAGCTCATCAAATGAAGCTCCCTGCCCTTTTTTGATGGCATATCTTAATACATACTTCATATCATCATGAGGCGCTATCTCAACAAACTCATCATAATACTCTGTAGCAGCATCATAATCCCCCATCTTGATGGCGACCTCAGCCAGTCTGTATATAATCATCCTGCCGATTGGTGAACGGTCATAGGCCATTAAAAGTATGTCCCTTGCATCCTGGTATCTTTCGGCCTTCTCGTAGATTTCGCCGATTTTAACGAGTGTATTTACATTTTTAATTTTGTTCCAATTTATGCTATCCGCAATCTCTGCTGCGCTCATATAGCCCTCCTCGGCGCTTAGGGCTTTTATCTGATCCAGCTTGAGATTGTATTCGTATTTATCCACTTATTTCACCTACTCGTATTTAAGCTTATTATTTTTGGTATCTACGCCTGTTGTCTTTGTATAATCCCTTGTGTCCTCAGGAAGCTTCTTTTTCCTGAGAGCATAATTAACAACTCTTTTCACAATATAGTATATCACAGCAAAGGTTGGAACACCAAGTAACATTCCAAGAAAACCAAACATTCCTCCGCCGATTAGTATGGCAAACATAACCCAGAAGGTCGAAAGACCGGTAGATGAGCCAAGTATCTTAGGCCCTATTATATTGCCATCCACCTGCTGCAGCACGACAATAAATATCAGAAGATAAAGCGCATGCCACGGACTCTGAATTACTACTATGAGTAACGATGGAATTGCACCGATAAACGGTCCGAATACCGGAATCACATTTGTGACGCCGATAATCACTGCAACGAGCACCGATGATGGAATCCTTAAAATCAGACATCCGAAATATGCAATCACACCTATAATCAGTGAATCTATAATCTTACCGCTTATGAAGCCTCCAAAAATCTCATTTGTCTTTCTGATCGTCTCAATGATGATATTGCCTGTCTTTGGCTTGCAGACAGCATATATTATCTTTTTGCTCTGTCCTGCGAGAGTCTCCTGAATACTCATCACATAGACCATCACGATTATTCCGATAATAAAATTAAATAAGCCTCTGACTACCGAAATCACACCGGTTGTAATCTGTGCAACATACTTCTGTGCCTCAGGAATCAGCTTTTCTGTGGCATAATCCTCAATGTAGTCGGTTGCATTCTGTAAACCTGTGCTCGCGAGCTCAGCAATTTTGCTGTCCCCGAAATTGCCGTTCTTTATCATGTTGATGAATGCCGCAACATCATTTGGCAGTGTCTTCATAAGTCCTGATATACTTGCTATGACAGAAGGCACAATAGCCGCAATGAGGAGCGAAATAATCGCTACAAGAATAATAACCGAGCCTGTGATTGCAAGAGCTCTTGAAACCTTTCGCAGCTTGCTTTCGCTTTTCATCTTTTTGGAAAGAAGCTTTTTAAAGCATCTTTCCAGCCACAGCATGACAGGATTCATCAGGTATGCAAGCACAAGTCCCATTATAATAGGCATTGCTGCCGCAAGCAGCTTGCTCCATATGCCTGCAAAGCCCTCAAATCTGTACAGTGCAAAGAAAAACAGTATACTGACTGCAAACGTGACAAATACCATGACACCTATTCTGATCAGATGGGGCCATTCCTCACGCCCCGGGTGCGAATTCTGCTTCGCACCCTTATCTGCATTTATCTCAATGTTTGATTTTTTACCAGCTTTTCCGGTTTCTTCCATCGGATTAAACTCTCCTTATTTACGATTATAGTTGATGAGACATCCCTTTAATATTATCTCTCTTTCATCATCTGTGAGCTCCCCCATCTTCAGTGTAAATGGCTTTAATTCACCATCCTTGACAACATATGCCTCAAACTCCGTCTTTGCATCCTCGATTTCCTTCTTGATTCCCGGAAGGAAGATATAGTCGAGGTTGTGGAACGGAAGCTCTCCCTCATCGATGATGAATGGAAGCATTCCCCAGTTGATAAGGTTTGAACGGTATCTCTTTGTGGCATACTCGTTTGCGATATTTGCCCAGCCTCCGAGTACCTTCTGGCAGCTGGCAGCCTGCTCTCTTGCTGAGCCTGTCTCTTATACACAT
>ENA-OZGN01000557-OZGN01000557.1-human-gut-metagenome-genome-assembly--contig:-NODE-557-length-12456-cov-4.170148_pt1 | contig 12456 bp, 10 predicted proteins | sample MGYA00245115_ERZ653655 | MGnify/ENA primary metagenome ERZ653655 (study PRJEB26926, sample SAMN06165105) | human gut metagenome | biome: ENVO:00009003; feature: ENVO:2100002; material: ENVO:00002003... | reverse complement strand
ATCTTAAGCACTTCTTCGCCCTTTGAGCGTATATCGTCCTTGAAGCGTCTGTCCTCCTCATAGGCGGCTTTGAGCGCAACGCCTATTTCCGCTCCGCCTATACCGAGCGGCATGAACTCCTCGATAAGACGTTCAAGCATTCTGTCCTCGTCATATATAGGCAAAAACGGGTTCATAAAAGTTATATCATCTGCACGAAGCTCGGGTACGGAGTTCTTTATAACCTCGCTGTATGTTGCGACAACGGGGCAGTTATAATGGTTATCTCCTCCGCCGCCGTTATCCATTTCATAAGGAAGCGCAGGGTAGAATATAAACTTCACACCCTCGTCAAGAAGCGACATTATATGTCCGTGTGACAGCTTTGCGGGATAACATACCGACTCCGAGGGCATCGTTTCTATACCTCTGTCGTATATCTCACGGCTCGATTTAGGCGACAGCTTTACGCTGTAGCCGAGCTTTGTGAAAAGCGTGAACCAGAACGGATAGTTCTCGTAAAGTCCGAGTACACGGGGAATGCCGACCACACCTCTCGGTGCTGTTTCAGGGTCGAGCGGCTCATAGTCGAACAATCTCTTGTATTTATAGTCGAACAGGTTGGGTAAAAGCTCCTTGCTCTTGCTTCCGAGGCCTGCGCCACGCTCACAGCGGTTGTTCGTTATGTATCTTGTTCCGTCTGCAAACTTACTGATAGTGAGCAGGCAGTTATTTGAACATCTGCCGCAGCGTGCGGTTGTTTTCTGAATAGTAAAGTTTTCGAGCTTTTCAAGCGGGGCTAACGTACTGCCCTTGCCGTCGTCACGGGACAGAGCGACAAGCGCACTTCCGTATGCACCCATAAGACCTGCCTTATCCGGACGTACTACCTCACGTCCGCAGGTAAGCTCAAAGGCACGAAGTACCGAGTTATTAAGGAACGTACCGCCCTGTACTATTATCTTTTCGCCCATCTGCTTCGGGTCACGGATCTTGATAACCTTGAACAGAGCGTTCTTTACTACAGAATAGGAAAGTCCTGCGGATATATCCGCAACGCTTGCGCCCTCCTTCTGAGCCTGCTTTACACGGCTGTTCATAAATACTGTACAGCGTGAACCGAGGTCAACGGGGCTTTTTGCGGAAAGGCCTATCTGGGCAAATTCTTCGGGCTGCATACCGAGCGCATTTGCAAAGTTCTGGATAAACGAGCCGCAACCGGATGAGCAGGCTTCATTTAGAAGTATGCTCTCTATTTCTCCGTCCTTTACACGCATACACTTCATATCCTGTCCGCCTATGTCGAGGATAAACTCAACGCCGGGCAGAATCTTCTCAGCGGCCTTGTAATGCGCCATTGTTTCAATCTCGCCGAAATCAACACCAAGCGCCGCCTTTATAAGATGCTCGCCGTAGCCTGTAGCGGTTGATTTTGCTATATATGCCTTTTCGGGCATTTTCGAATATACGTCTTTTACTATCTCAATCACGGATTTGAGCGGATCGCCCATATTGTTTCCGTAGTGGGAATAGAGAATATCGCCGTCTTTATTTATAAGAGTAGCTTTTGTTGTGGTAGAGCCTGCGTCTATACCAAGATAGCAGGGGCCTTCGGCTTCAGACAGTTCTTTTACAGGGATAACCGCCTTTGCGTGTCTGTCGCAGAATTCTTTAAGCTCCTGCTCGTCTTTGAACAAGGGCGCAAGTCTTTCTACCTCGTGTACCTCGACATCAGCAAGCGCCTTAAGATCGTCCCTCAGCTTGTCCACAGAAAGCTCCTCACGGTTTTCCGCAAGAGATGCGCCCATAGCGACAAACAGATTTGCGTCTGGCGGGAAAACTATATGTTCATCGTCAAGCTGTAACGTTTCGATGAAACGCTTTCTAAGCTCCGAAAGATAGTGAAGCGGTCCGCCGAGGAACGCAACGTGTCCTCTTATCGGCTTGCCGCAGGCAAGTCCGCTTATCGTCTGGTTTACGACCGACTGGAATATTGATGCGGCAACGTCGCTCTTTTTAGCGCCGTCATTAAGCAGCGGCTGTATATCCGACTTTGCGAAAACACCGCAGCGTGACGCAATGGGGTATATAGTTGTGTAGTCCTTTGCAAGCTCGTTTATGCCTGTTATATCGGTATTCAGAAGTGAAGCCATCTGGTCGATGAACGCACCTGTACCGCCTGCACACGAGCCGTTCATACGCTGTTCGATACCGCCTGTGAGATATGTAATCTTTGCGTCCTCGCCGCCAAGCTCTATAGCTACGTCTGTCTGAGGAATGAATGTCTGTATCGCCGTTGTTCCTGCGGAAACCTCCTGTACAAAGGGTATTCCGAGCCAGTGCGATACCGAGATACCGCCCGAGCCTGTTACCGCAACGGTCACATTCTTCTCGTCTATGGTTTCAAGGCATCCGCCGAGAACCTCTGCAATTGTCTTTTTTATATCCGAATAATGCCTCTGATAATTCTTGTATACGGCATTATTTTCATCGTCCAGCACCGCAATTTTAACGGTAGTTGAACCTACATCAAGTCCTATATGCAACATCTGTTTTTTTCCTTCCGGGAATTTATACGGCTATATGCCGATTCTGACTGTAATTATGCCACGTTCCGTTTAACGTAATATTAACTTTTCGGGAACGCCACACATTCAAAATTATACACTATTTACGCAGGAATTTCAAGATGTATCGCAGAAATTATATTAAATAAGTGTAGTTCTGCCCGCATTTTCTGAATTTTGAGTAAAATTACCGTAAAACGCTCTTATTATTTGGATAGTTTTAAGTGCCGTTATTTCTTGACTTTTGAGATTACAGCGGATATAATGATATTGTGTATATCTGTGTCGATATAAAGACACACCGATCACAGAAAGAAAGGAAACTTAACGCAAATGGCAAAGATGAATCCGGGCTTTTTAAATCTCAAGAAAAGCTATCTTTTTATCGAAATAGGCAAGAGAGTAAGAGAGTACATTGCCGCTCACCCCGATAATAAAATTATAAAGATGGGTATAGGCGACGTTACACAGCCTTTGGCTCCCGTTGTAGTTGAGGCTATGAAGAAGGCCGCTGACGAAATGGGCGTAAAGGAAACATTCAGAGGTTACGAGGACAGCGGTAAGGGCTACGACTTCCTTCGTGAAGCGGTTGCAGGCTATTATAAGAGCTTCGGCGTAACCATTTCTCCCGAAGAAGTGCTGATAAGCGACGGTGCAAAGAGCGACTGCGGCAACATAGGCGACATCTTCAGCGAAAACGAGGACGTTGTCGTAACAGACCCCGCATATCCTGTATATGTTGACTCAAACGTAATGGGCGGAAGAACAGTTCATTATGTAAACTCTACGGAAGACAACGGATTTGCCGCTATGCCCGACGAATCCATGAAACCCGGTCTTATCTATCTTTGCTCACCCAACAACCCCACAGGTTCTGTTTATACAAAAGAACAGCTCAAGGTATGGGTAGACTATGCTATAAAGAATAAATCGGTAATCATTTTCGATGCGGCTTATGAAGCGTTTATCTCCGATGAAACACTTCCCCGCTCGATTTTCCAGATAGAAGGAGCAAGAAAGTGCGCTATAGAGATATGCTCGCTTTCCAAGACAGCAGGCTTTACCGGTACAAGATGCGGTTATACCGTTATCCCCGAGGAGCTTATGCTTGAAACTCCCACAGGCGAAGAAATCAGCTTTATGCAGTTATGGTGCAGAAGACAGGGAAGCAAGTTCAACGGCGTTTCCTATCCTGTTCAGCGTGCCGCTGAGGCTGTATTCACAGAGGAAGGCTACAAGCAGACAAGAGCTACAATAGCTTACTATATGCAAAACGCAAAGGTTATGAGCGAAACGTTTGACGAGCTTGGAATCAAGTATACAGGCGGCAAGAACAGCCCGTACATCTGGTTCAAATGCCCCGACGGAATGGACAGCTGGACATTCTTCGACAAGCTCCTGAACGAAGCCGAGGTTGTCGGCACTCCCGGCGCAGGCTTCGGAAAGAACGGCGACGGCTGGTTCAGACTTACTGCATTTGGCACTCACGAAAACACGGTTGAAGCTATGCAGAGAGTAAAGAAGCTCCTTTCAAAGTAAGAGGCGATATGGTCAGAATATCGGACTGCTCATCCAAACCGGTAAGGATACTGTCATATACGCTCATCATCACAGGTGCGGCGGTACTGGCAATGTTCATAATACCGCTTTTCAGCGGAACGCTTAACACAGGCTCTTATTTCGGGTTTGTTATAGGCGGTGTAACTGTGCTTCTCGGCATATTCACCCCGAAGCTGTTCAGCAACGCAAAAAAAGCTGTGAGATATATCTTCCGTGCCGTGCTTATCATATACGGTGTGCTTGCGGTATATGCGATAACGCTCTCGGCTTTTATGGTCGCAAATATGAACGACGCACCCGAAAAGGACGGCTCACGCACGGTAATAGTGCTTGGCTGTCAGGTAAGACGTGACGGTCCGAGTCTTATGCTCAGACGCCGCCTTGACGCAGCCTGCAGCTATCTGTCGGCGGATACTAAAGCCGACTGCATCGTTTCCGGCGGTAAGGGCGATAACGAGCATATCAGCGAGGCCGAAGCTATGTATGAGGCACTCGTGAATGACGGCATATCGGAAAACCGTATCACAAAAGAGGACAAGTCTTCAAGCACCTACGAAAACCTGTTGTTTTCAAAACAGATACTTGAAGACAGTGGGAAGCCGCTCAGAATAGCCATCGTGACCGACGGCTTTCATCAGTGGCGGGCAAGGCTCCAAGCCGAGAGTTTTGGCTATGACGTTAAATGCGTCAGTGCCGCTACGCCGTGGTATCTTGTTCCTGTTTACTGGGTACGGGAATGGTTTGCGCTGAGCTATCTGTTTGTATTCGGTGCTTAAAACGGGTAAATATTATTATGATATAAATTCAGAGGTCAGGAAGGAAAAGAAATATGGAAAAAAATATTTCAAAAGCAAAAGTTCTTGTATGCGATGACTCAATGATGGTCAGAAACAAGATGAAAAAACTTCTTACCGCATACGGCTTCACTCAGATTTTTGAAGCAAGCGACGGTGCGCAGGCAGTTGAAAAGTTTGCAGACATCGTACCCGATGTTACTTTTATGGACATTGTAATGCCTGAGCTTTCGGGAGTTGAAGCACTCAAGCTGATCAAGACAAATTCGCCCGACGCCGTTGTTATTATGGCTACATCGGTCGGCACCGTAGGTAATCTCTCCGAGGCTATCAAGCTCGGCGCTAATGACTTTTTACAGAAACCTGTTGACGAAGAACAGCTTTACAAGCTCCTTGACAACTATTTCAAAAAGGAGGCTTAAGCGATGTTCACACAGTTTTTCGGCAGCTATCTGTTAAACAGGAAAATCGTTTCACCCGCAAATCTCCGTGTTGCACTCGAAAAGAAGGACACAACAAGAGTAAAGCTGGGCGTGCTTGCCATCAACGCTGGCTATATGACGGCAAAGCAGGTTGATGCAGTACATAAGAAGCAGGCAACAGTAGACAAGAGAATAGGCGATATTGCCGTTGATATGGGCTATCTTACCGAAGCGCAAGTCGAAGAGCTTCTTTCGAGCCAGAAGACCGGATGCCTTTTACTCGGACAGGCGCTCGTTGATATGGGCTGTCTTACAAACGAGGAGTTTGAAACCGTTCTCAACGACTACAAAAAAGAAAACAGACTTACCGACAAGGACTTCAGCAGCGAAAGCAACGAAAAGACAGAAAACGTTATTTCTTCTTTCTTCGCTATCGAGGGCGAATACAAGGATTATTGCTCTGAATATGTAAATGTTCTGTTCAAGAATCTTATCCGTTTTGTAGGCGATGATTTTACCCCCTTACAGTCAGCCGTTACAGACAGCAACGATACGGCGGTGATACAGGAGTTTTGCGGCGATTTCAACGCAGTATCGGCTATAACAGCCGACAACAAGGCGGCCGCAGTATTTGCAAGCCGTTTTGCAGAGGAAGAAATAACCGATATGGACTATGCAAATGACGCTATCAGCGAATTCTTAAACCTCAGCAACGGTCTTTATAACGTCAATATTTCCGAAACTACAGGCAAGGAAATAGGACTTAATCCGCCGGAAACGGCCACATCATCGGCTGTAAGCGGTATAAAATCGAAGTTCACGCTTACAATACCCGTAGAATATACGTTCGGCACAGTTGTATTCACGCTTGCCGTAATATAAAATCTGATATAAAGCGGACCCCCGTATAAGACGAAAACCTTATTCACGGGGATAAGTCTGTGTATTTTAAGTAAAGAAGCTGTAATCCGGCTGTAATATCGCTGTTACAAAGATGTAACGGCAAAGTAAGACGGATACGGCATAAGAACAAAAGAAAACGCTTGCCGCATATCCGACGGCAAAGCAAAAAAATCAAAAGAAGACAAGTCTGGAAAGGAAAACTATGGATATTTTCGGCATTCTGACTATGGTCGGAGGACTTGCGCTGTTCCTGTTCGGTATGAACGCAATGGGACAGGGCCTTGAAAAGCTATCGGGAAGCCGCCTTGAGCGAATTCTCGAAAAAATGACCTCCAACCCTTTCAAAGCCATCATGCTCGGAGCTTTAGTCACAGCGGTAATCCAGTCATCATCGGCAACCACAGTAATGGTAGTCGGTTTTGTAAACTCGGGTATTATGAGGCTGTCGCAGGCTATCGGTGTTATTATGGGTGCCAATATAGGTACTACTATGACATCGTGGCTGTTGTCACTGACAGGAATACAGGGTGAAAGCATTTTCATGCAGCTGCTCAAGCCCACATCTTTCACGCCTATACTGGCGATAATCGGCATTTTCTTTATAATGATGTCAAAATCCAGCAAGAAAAAGGATATAGGTACTATCCTTATGGGTTTTGCGATACTTATGTTCGGTATGGAAACAATGAGTTCCGCCGTTGCGCCGCTGGCTGACAACGAACAGTTCAAGAGCATTCTCACTATGTTCTCAAATCCCGTGCTTGGCGTTATTGCAGGCGCTGTGCTTACAGCCGTTATTCAGAGTTCGTCTGCGTCTGTCGGCATACTGCAGGCTATGTGCGCTACGGGAGCGGTTACTTACAGCACTGCCCTGCCGATAATCATGGGACAGAATATAGGTACCTGCGTTACCGCACTGCTTTCTGCAATCGGTGCAAACAAGAACGCAAAGCGTGCCGCACTTGTTCACCTTTACTTCAACCTCATCGGCACTATAGTATTTATGGTACTGTTCTATATTATAAACGCTATATTCCCCTTCGAGTTCTTTGAACAACCTGCAAACCAGGCAGGCATAGCGATAATGCACAGCGTATTCAATATCTTTGCAACGATAGTCTGGTTACCGTTCATGAAGCTGCTCGAAAAACTCGCATATATCTCAGTGCGTGACAAGAAGGACGATAGCGCTCCGAAAGACGAGTTCCAGATACTTGATCCCCGTTTCCTTGCAACTCCCTCAGTTGCTCTGGAGCAGTGCAAGTCAATAGCTGTCAGAATGGCAGACTGTGCAAGAGATACATTGAAGCTCTCAATGGGGCTTATGTCCAAATATAACGATCGCGATGTCGAAATAGTAAACGAGAACGAGGAAAAAGTCGATGTCTATGAGGACAAGCTCGGCAGTTACCTGTTACAGCTGGGTTCCAAGAACCTTACCCCCGGCGACAGCCAGACGGTAAATATGCTGCTGCACTGCATCAGCGACTTTGAGCGTATATCGGACCACGCTGTCAATATTAGTGAATGTGCAAAGGAAATGCATACGAAAGGCCTTTCGTTCTCGAAGAAGGCTATTGAGGAAATACACATTTTCAACGGTGCTTTAAACGAAATACTCGATACCGCCATTACGGCGTTCGAGCACGGCGACATTGAACAGGCAAAGTCGGTAGAACCGCTTGAAGAAGTAATCGACAATCTGCGTACCGAGATAAGAAACAGACACGTCAAGCGTCTGCGTAAAGGCAAATGCACCATTGAAATGGGCTTTGTACTGACTGACCTTATCACGAATTACGAAAGAGTGGCAGACCACTGCTCCAACATTGCCGTCTGTATGATACAGATACATGACAACAGCTTTGACACACATAGCTATATAAGCGACCTCAAGGCTACAAACAACGAGGAGTTCCGCAGAAAGTTCACTGTTTTCAGTGAGAAGTATATGCTCCCCGACGCAAAGAAAACAGATTAATGCTTACCGCCGTGATTTTTTCACGGCGGTTTTTCATATTTATACCTGCTGTTTTCGATTGACAAAAGGGCAGTATTTGTGTTATATTAAACTTGATATAAGCTCAGCCCTATTTCAGAAAGGTTAAACTATGGAAAGACGAGATAAGATAAATTACTACCTTGACATAGCCGAAACGGTATGTGAGCGTGGAACCTGCCTGCGCAGGAATTTCGGTGCAATAATAGTACACAACGATGAGATAATCGCCACAGGATACAACGGTGCGCCGAGAGGCCTTAAAAACTGTTCCGACCTCGGAATATGCACCCGTGAAAAGCTGAACGTTCCGAAAGGTCAGCGTTATGAGCTTTGCCGCTCGGTTCACGCAGAGGCAAACTGCATAATCAGTGCTTCAAGGACGGATATGATAGGTTCTTCGCTTTTCCTTGCCTGTCACGATATGACCTCAGGCGGCACGCTCTGCGGAGAGGTTGAGCCTTGCTCAATGTGTAAGCGTCTTATAATAAACGCAGGTATCAAGGATGTATTTATCCGCACCTCAGCAAACGAATACAAGGTCATCAATGTTGAAAGCTGGATAGAGAATGACCCCAGCCTTGACGGCTCGGGCGGATATTAAGAGGTGATTTTACGCTCACAAAAAAGACAAAGAAAAGAATAGCTATAGGCTGTGCCGCAGGAGTTGCGGGAGCGGCTCTTGCCGCTTTTGGACTTGTCGCCTGTGATATGCGGCTGCAGACAACGACCTACGAGATAAAAAGCGGGAAAGTATCATTGCCTGTACGCATTGCATTTGTTTCAGATCTGCACAACAGCCTTTTCGGGAAAAGTCAGTCGGAGCTTAAAAATGCGATAGACGGTGCAAAACCCGATATAGTCGTATTCGGCGGAGATCTTGCGGATAAAACGCAGGACGACCTGCCCGAAAATTCATACATTCTTGTGAAATATCTCGTAAAGCGTTATCCGTGCTTCTACACTATCGGAAACCACGAAAATGCAAGGGGCGACAGCGCAAGGATAAAACAGCAGATGTCGGACTTCGGAGTTACCGTGCTTGAAGGAAACGGTACGGTCATTAATATCAACGGAAACGAAACCGAAATCTGCGGAATATACGATGCTCACACCTATGACGAGGTAAACGGCGAGCTTGTAAACCAGCTTGATGCCGTGACTTCGGAAAAAGACAGCAAGCGTACAAGAATACTTATCGCTCACTTTCCCGAACAGATAGACGAATACTTAAAGGGCAACTTTGATATAGTTCTGTCGGGTCACGCTCACGGAGGTCAGTGGAGAATACCCGGACTTATTGACGGCGTTTTTGCGCCCGGTCAGGGAGTATTCCCGAAATACACGGCAGGCGTTTATATGCACGGCGACACCGCCCATATTGTCAGCAGAGGGCTTTGGAAGCCGTCGACATTGATAGCGGTACCGAGGATATTCAACCGCCCGGAGCTTGTGTTTGTTGATATTAAAAAATAGCACAAAAAACGGATACTCTTTTGAGAGTATCCGTTTTTATGTCAATAGAGTATCTTAGCGCTTTTATCAATCTCCGCCCTCGGCGGTGCCGTTATAAATCTTCACCAGCTTTTCGCCGATCTTCTTTATATCCATATTTTCAACAGCCTTGCGTCCGTTCTCACGCAGTGACGGGAGCTTGCCCTCATAAATCTCCTTTATCATACGCTCGAATTCGTCCTTATCCTTTGCCTTATAGCAATCTGTACCGCCGTTTAACCAGTCAAATACCGGTATGTCACGGACAATAACGTTTGCCTTTGCCGCAAGCGCCTCAAGAAGCACTATGCCCTCTGTTTCCTCTAAGGTAGGGAATATATACACGTCACAGCCGACATAAGCCTGTTTCAGCTCATCGGGCTGTACATAGCCAGCAAATGTCAGATTCGGCAGCTTTGTCTTTACCGCCTTTCTTATCTTGTGCGGTACGCTGTAAAGCGGAGTTTTGCCGAACCAGATAAACTTATAGTCGGGCATATCCTTTGCCATCTGAACAAAATCGAGAAGACCCTTACGCTCAAAGTAAAGTCCTACGGAGATTACGACCTTGTCATCGTCCTTTAAACCGAACTTTTTGCGGAATGCCTCCCTGTCGTTTTCCTTAGGCTCATATCTCGCAAGGTCAATACCGTTGGATACGGCATAGATCGGAGCGGTCAGCCCATAGCCTCTTATCAGCGACTTTGAATACTCGGTCGGGGTCACTATAACATCGCCCCTGCGGTAGCAGCTGCATATCCACTTCTTGAAAAGTCCCGAAATAAGATTCGAGCCGATGAACGAATTGCGGAAGTCCTCCTGCGTTGAGTGAGCGTGGTACACCACTCTCTTGCCCGCCTTTTTTGCTTTTTTCGCAAGATGCTTAGATTTCAATCCGAGCGTATTTATGTGAACAACATCATAGCTGTCCTTAGGGTCGAGCGTATATTCTATGCCGTTAAGCTCCATTGCTCTCTGCTGGTGCATAATCGCTCTGCCAAGACCGGATATTTTGATAAGGTTCATACCTTCTGAAAACAGGAGTACCTTCATATTAGTTTCCTTCCATATAATTACTGTGTGCGTAAACGTATAACAGATATTTTATCATAATTGCCGGGTATCGTCAAGTAATATCAGGAATGATACCTTTCAAGGAACTGACGTGTACGCTCGTTTTGGCTGTTGTTGAATACCTCGTCGGGAGTGCCGTTCTCAATAACATATCCGCCGTCCATAAATATTACACGGTCGGAAATCTCGCTTGCAAACTGCATTTCGTGAGTTACAATAACCATAGTCATCTTTTCTTCCGCAAGGCTCTTTATTACCTTTAATATCTCGCCGGTAAGCTCAGGGTCGAGCGCAGATGTCGGCTCATCGAAGAAAAGAAGCTCGGGGCTGAGTGCAAGCGCTCTTGCGATAGACACACGCTGCTGCTGACCGCCCGACAGATTGCATGGGTATTCGTTTGCCTTATCCGCAAGTCCCATTTTGCCGAGCAGCTCCATAGCCGTCTGTTCCGCCTGTGCCTTATCCTGCTTTAACACATGGACAGGTGCCTCTGTGATATTCTTCAGCACCGACATATGCGGAAACAGGTTGAAGTTCTGGAACACAAGACCGATTTTAAGCCTTATATCGTGGAGCGTTTTGTTATCGGCATATACCGCCTTGCCGTTTTCATCGTTTCTTGTCATAGTGATGCCGCATATCTCGCACTCGCCGCTGTCTATCTTCTCAAACTGATTTATACAGCGCAGGAGCGTTGATTTTCCGCTTCCCGACGGGCCTATTATAGATATTACCTCGCCCTGCTCCACATTGAATGAAATATCGTTTAAAACTTCGAGCTTTCCGAAGCTCTTTGATAGATTCTTTACACTGAGTATTGACATTCCGCCTGCTCCTTATCTGTAGTAGTTCAGTTTCTTTTCGATAAAGCCGAACAGCGCTGTCAGCACAGTAGCCATTACGAAATAGAAAACACCTGCAATAAACAGCGGAACAAGCGAGCTGTAGTTCATCATCTGCTGTTTTGCCGCAAGCATTATTTCCGAGTAAGCAACGACATTTGCAAGCGACGTATCCTTTACAAGCGTAATTACTTCGTTTGACGACGCAGGAACGATACGCTTTATTACCTGTGGGAGAATTATCCTGAAGAACGTCTGTGCCTTTGTCATTCCCAGAGCCGCCGCCGCTTCATACTGACCTCTCGGTATAGATTCTATGCCGCCTCTGAATATCTCGGCAAAATATGCCGCATAGTTAATGACAAAACCGATGAAGGTAGCCCACAGACGGTAACTGCTGCCGACTTTGATACGGAACAGATAATACGGTCCAAAATACACCACCATCAGCTGCAGCATCAGCGGCGTGCCTCGCATAATCGAAATATATACTTTTACAATCGTCTGGATCAGCTTGTTCTTCGACATACGCCCGAACGCGATCACGAGTCCTAACGGAAGTGAAAATAGCAGTGTGATCACAAAAATCTGTGTGCTGACTGCCATACCACCCGCAAGCTGTGTAATCATCTGCTGGAGTGTCATCTTACTCATAATTATCCCATACCTGCTTTCTAAAATGTAGATTCGTTACTGTTCACGCATACGTGCCCGGTAACGGAATGTGCTGTGACTTCACATTTAAACACATAAACCGCGAATGGGGACTGCCATGAAATCATTCACAGCCGTCCCTATTCCCTGTCTCTTATACCCATCTCC
>ENA-OZGN01000552-OZGN01000552.1-human-gut-metagenome-genome-assembly--contig:-NODE-552-length-12496-cov-5.339040_pt1 | contig 12496 bp, 9 predicted proteins | sample MGYA00245115_ERZ653655 | MGnify/ENA primary metagenome ERZ653655 (study PRJEB26926, sample SAMN06165105) | human gut metagenome | biome: ENVO:00009003; feature: ENVO:2100002; material: ENVO:00002003... | reverse complement strand
GGCAGCGTCAGATGTGTATAAGAGACAGGTATGCCGTCGGTATGGTGGGCAGGGTGGAAGAAAACCTCCGTCCGGAGGAGGATGCCCCCTCCATCACCGAGGAGATACAGACCCTCGAGGAGTACAAGGGCGATGTGGTCAACATCCTCGTCTGCGGCATCGACTATGAGGAAGGCCGCAACTACTCCAACGACCCCACCTCCAACGACGGCATGACGGACATGATCCTCTACTGCCAGTTCGACATCAAGGGCGGCGCGCTGCGGATGCTGCAGATCCCCCGCAACAGCATCGTGTGTACCAAGAGCCGCAAAGTCGCCCTCTCCAACGGTAAGACCTACGCCGCCACCAACTACCAGATAAACTCCGTGGCTCTCTCCAACGGCGGCAGCGTTGCCGCTCTGGCGGAGGTCATCTACGACCAGTACAAGCTGCCCGTCGATTACTACGTGACGGTGGATATGCAGGCTCTGGTGGAGATGGTGGACAACTTCGGCGGCATCGAGGTCTATATCCCCCACGATATGTCCTTTGCGGGCAGCGCCCTCAAGCAGGGCTACCGCAATCTGGACGGCACATCGGCGGAGTTCTTCGTCCGCTGCCGCCACGGTCAGGGCTACTCCAACTCCGACATCGACCGCCTGAACATGCAGCGCTACTTCTACGCCGGCCTGTTCAAGCGGGTGCGCAGCATGGGCATCACCGATGTGCTCAACCAGCTGCCCCTCGTCTTCAACAACTATATCCACACGGATATGGACCTGACCACCATCGCAAAGATGCTGGTGTCCTTCACCCGCATCGACAGCGCCAACATCATGCTGGCACAGACCCCCGTCTTCATGGGAGTGCCGAATGTCGGCGTGACCGATACCTTTGACGGCTACTCCTGCGTGGTGCCGGACGCCGGCTCCATCGCAGAGCTGCTCAACACCTATTTCCGCAGCTATACCGGCCCGGTGAGCGCCAGCGAGCTGAACCTCGTGACCAACGACTGGCCCCACGGCACCGCCTCCACCAGCGCCAACGTCCAGTTCGTGGGCCAGCTGGATAAGGAGTCGGACGACGCTATCCTCGGCGGCAACACCGACGTGGCGGGCGCTACCACCACCGACGGTCAGCCGGCCGGACAATGATAAGGAGAAAAATCTATGGATAAAAACATCGACAGCAAGACCCTTGCCATTGAGATCGCAAAAATCCTCGACAAGAAGAAGGCTCAGGACGTGCGGGTGCTCAAGGTGGACAGCCTGACCGTCCTCACCGACTACTTCGTCATCGCCTCCGGTACCTCCACCACGCAGGTGGGCTCTCTGGCTGACGAGGTGGAGTATGAGCTTTCCCAGAGCGGCATCGAGCCCCACACCACGGAGGGTTTTGACTCCAAGAACTGGGTGCTGCTGGACTATTCCAGCGTCATCGTCCACGTCTTCGTCCCCAACACCCGCACCTACTACGATTTGGAGCACCTGTGGGCCGACGGTGAGCCCATCGACATCTCGGAGTACCTGACCCCGGATAACAGTCTGTAAGAAAACAGCTCGGATGCCCTGAGTCAACCTCTCAGTCTCGCTTCGCTCGACAGCTCCCCTAGCGAGGGGAGCCTCTGGCGAAGAGATAAAGCTTTACGGAATGCCAAAGCCTCCCCTCGATAGGGGAGGTGGCACGCCGTAGGCGTGACGGAGAGGTTTCACCGTTTACACTATAATCTTATCACAGGAATTGTCCGTTGGGAAGAAACAGATGGGAGAGAAATGGGTCAATTTTTGGTTTTTTCTCGTGAAAAGTGCTAAAATTCAACTTAATTTTTCGTCGTTTTGACGGCAAAAGTCGTACTTTCGCCCCATTTTTGCCTGCCTTGCTGACCGAAACGCCGTCATTGACGAAATTTGTGAAAACGTGTATCATGGGTAACAGCATCGCATTTTTCAACTTTTGTCTTTTAAGGAGGTCCATGCCATGCGCCCTCTCATCATCGCCCATCGCGGCGCGTCCCATCTGGCCCCCGAAAACACGCTGACCTCGTTCCGTCTGGCAAAGACGCTGGGTGCGGACGGCTTCGAGTGTGACGTTCAAATCACCAGGGACCGTCATCTCGTGGTGGCCCACGACTACCTCACCGACCTCAAGACCGGCGTCCACGGCAACATCCCGGATATGGACTTCGACGACCTGCGCCAGCTGGATTTCGGAAAATGGAAAAGCCCGGAGTTCGCGGGTGAAAAGATCCCCACCCTCGAAGAGGTTCTGGAAGTCGCGCAGGACTTCAGGATGATACATATTGAGTTAAAGCCCTACTTGGACCGGGACGAAGAGATCGTGGACCGGATCATCGACGCCGTCCTTGACGCCGGGCTGGAAGAAAAGGCTGTGCTCACCTCCTTCGAGTACGGCGCCCTCCGCCGGGTGAAAGAGCGGATGCCCCAGATGGCCACCTGCGCCATGACCCTCAGCCCCGAATCCCAGCTCAGCCAGCCGGCCACCTTCTGGGAGAAACTGGGCCTCAAGAAGACCGACCCTCTCGTGGAGAAGCTTTCCAGCCCCCAGGCCCTCAGCGAAGCGGCCGCTCTGCTGGAAGACCCCAGCAGTCTGGACGAAGAGAACAGCGTCCTCATCTACTACCTGAAAGACCGTCTCGATTTTCTCTACTCCATCTTCCCCGGCATGAACCTGGCCGAAATTTTGCAGCAGTATTATTATCAGACGGATTTTGTGAACTATGTGGCCCAGTTCGGCTTCCCGGTGGATTACGTCGGGCCGGAGTACCACGCCTTTTTCCGGGACAAAGACCTTATCCCCAATGCCCACGCCCGCGGCTTCAAGGTCGCGCCCTGGCCGGTGGGCGTGGAGAGCCGGGACGACCTGCGCCAGCTGTTCCGGCTGGACCCGGAGCTTGTGGTCACGAATAAGCCCGAGGTAGCCGTTTCCATCCTCACCGGGCTGGGCCAGTGGGACGAATCATCCAAAGAGGGTTGACAGCCCTCTTTTTTTGGAGCATAATAGTCCTGTATCGAACAGTTTTATGTGAAACAGTTCGGTGCTCGAACATTCACAGCAAAAGTCAAACCAGAAGGATGATACTATGAACCAAGCCTTTGAACCCGCCTGCACCCCCATCGCGCCGCCGTGGGAGGCGCCGCAGGTCATCCCGGCCCAGCTGCGCCGGGTGAACAACCTTATTTTCCGCAAGATAGGCCAGATTGCCCGCACCAATGGCGTGGAGGCCGTGACCCCCATGCACGGCTGGATCATGGAGTATCTTTACCGGCACTCCGAGACCCCAGTGTTCCAGCGGGACATCGAGCGGGAGTTCTCCATCACCCGTTCCACTGTCACCAACATCCTGCAGCTCATGGAGCGCAAAGGCTACATCACCCGCCAGAGCGTGGAGCAGGACGCCCGCCTCAAGCAGCTGGTCCTCACCGAAAAAGGCCGCCAGTTCCACGAGGACACCATGCGGGCCTTCCACCAGACCGATGAATATGTGGCCGGCCTGCTCACCGAAGAAGAGAATACCGAGCTGCTGCGGCTGCTGAATAAACTGTATCTGGGACTAAAGTGAAACAAATATGAACTTTTTCCGAAACTTTGGAAAAAGCATTGACTTTAATATTGTTTTGTATAAAATTGTTCCGTACCAAACAATTTATCAAAGGAGGCTCAAAGTATGATAAAGAAGCTTGCTTCCCATCTGGGCGAATACAAACGCGCCGCTATCCTGACGCCGATGTTTTCCGCACTGGAAGCAGTCATGGACATCCTGCTGCCCACCATCATGGCGTTCATCATCGACCTTGGCATTGAAAAGGGCGATATGAACGCCATCGTCAAATACGGCCTGCTCACCTTCGCAGTGGCGGCCATCGCCCTGCTGCTGGGCGTTCTGGCCGGCAAGTACGCCGCCGAGGCGTCCACCGGCTTTGCCGGCAACCTGCGCGATGCGATGTATGAGAATATCCAGCATTACTCCTTCTCCAACATCGACAAATTCTCCACCGCCGGCCTCGTCACCCGTATGACCACCGACGTGACCAACCTGCAGAACGCTTTCCAGATGATGGAGCGCATGTGTGTGCGCGCCCCGGTCCATCTGGTGTTCGCACTCATCATGGCGTTCAGCATCGGCGGCCCTCTGACCCTCATCTTCGTGGTGGCCATCGCCTTTCTGCTGGCCGTGCTGGCAAGCATCATGGTCCCCACCTTCAAAATTTTTGACCGTGTTTTCAAGAATTACGACAACCTGAACTCCTCCGTGCAGGAGAACGTGTCCGCTATCCGCGTGGTCAAGAGCTTCGTCCGCGAGGGCTTCGAGAACGAGAAGTACACCAAAGCCTGCGAGGGTCTGTATCAGCAGTTCGTCAACGCAGAGAGCCGTCTGAGCTTCAACAACCCCGCCATGCTGACGGCTATTTACGGCTGCAACATTGCCCTGAGCTGGTTCGGCGCAAAGTACATCCTGCACGGCGCGCTGACCACCGGCCAGCTGAACGCTCTGTTCGGTTACATTATGAACATCCTGATGGCTCTGATGATGCTGAGCATGGCTTTCGTCATGATCTCCATGTCCGCCGCTTCCGCAAAGCGTATCGTGGAAGTCCTGGACGAGAAGACCGACCTGCCCCCCGCCAAGGCTCCCGTGCAGGAAGTCAAGGACGGCAGCATCCGCTTCGACCACGTCACCTTCAAGTACAAGCACGGCTCCGGCCAGCCTGTCCTGAACGACATCACCTTTGACATCAAGCCCGGCGAGACACTGGGCATCATCGGCGGCACCGGCAGCGCAAAGTCCAGTCTGGTGCAGCTCATCCCCCGCCTGTACGACGCCGAGACCGGCACTGTCAGCGTGGGCGGCGTGGATGTCCGGGATTACAATCTCGACGTCCTCCGCCACGAGGTCTCCATGGTTCTCCAGAAGAACGTCCTGTTCTCCGGCACCATCCTCGACAACCTCCGCTGGGGCAGCGAGAACGCCAGCGAGGAAGAGTGCATCCGTGTGGCGAAGCTGGCCTGCGCCGATGAGTTCATCGAGCGCTTCCCGGACAAGTACAACACCTGGATCGAGCAGGGCGGCTCCAACGTGTCCGGCGGCCAGAAACAGCGTCTGACCATCGCCCGCGCCCTGCTGCGCAAGCCGAAGGTCCTCATCCTCGACGACTCCACCAGTGCCGTGGATACCGCCACCGACGCAAAGATCCGGAAGGCGTTCCGTGAGGAGATCCCCGGCACCACCAAGATCATCATTGCACAGCGCATTTCCTCGGTGCAGGATGCCGACCGCATCCTCGTGCTGGACAACGGCCAGATCAACGGCCTCGGCACCCACGAGGAACTGCTGAAGAACAACGCGATCTATCAGGAAGTCTACAACAGCCAGACTCAGGGCGGCGGCGACTTCGACAAGCAGGGAGGTGAGCAGTAATGGCAGAACAGAAAGCAAAAGTCGTCCATGGCCCCGGCCCCCGCGGCATGGGAGGCCCGCGTCCGAAGGTCGAGAACCCGGGCAAGCTGCTCAAGCGCATCATGGCAGAGGTGTTCCAGCACTATCTGCCTCACTGCATCCTCGTGCTCATCTGCATCGTGGTCAGCGCGCTGGCCAATGTGCAGGCAAGCCTGTTCCTGCAGACCCTTATCGACGACTATATCATCCCCATGACCCAGCAGCAGGACCCCAGCTTTGCACCGCTGGCCGGTGCGCTGGTGCGCGTCGGCTGCATCTATGTGGTGGGCATCCTCGCTGCATGGCTCAACGCCCGCATCATGGTCAACGTCACCCAGGGTACCCTGCGCAACCTGCGCACCCAGCTCTTTACCCACATGGAGAGCCTGCCCATCAGCTACTTTGACACCCATCCGCACGGCGACATCATGTCCGTCTACACCAACGACGTGGATACCCTCCGCCAGATGCTCAGCCAGAGCATCCCGCAGCTGGTGTCCAGCGCCATCACCATCGTTTCCGTCTTTGCCAGCATGTGCATGCTGAGCTGGCAGCTCACCATCGTCACCATACTGATGGTGGCCCTGATGCTCTTCTGCTCCAAGAAGATCACCCAGCAGAGCGGCAAGTACTTCATCGCACAGCAGCGCGACCTCGGCAAAGTGAACGGCTACATCGAAGAGATGATGGAAGGCCAGAAGGTCGTTAAAGTCTTCACCCACGAGCAGAAGGCCCTCGAGGGCTTCCGCGAGCTGAACGACAAGCTCAAGGACAGCGCCAAGCAGGCCAACAGCTTCGCCAACATCATGATGCCCGTCAACGCTCAGCTGGGCAATATCAGCTACGCCATCTGCGCTCTGGTGGGTGCAGCCATGGCCATCACCGGCATGGGCGGCGTCACGCTGGGTACTGTCATGGCGTTTCTGTCCCTGAACAAGAGCTTCAATATGCCCATCAGCCAGGTGTCCATGCAGGCCAACAGCATCATCATGGCACTGGCCGGTGCAGAGCGCATCTTCAAGATGATGGATGAGCCCAGCGAGACCGATGAGGGCTATGTCACCCTCATCAACGCCAAGTACGACAAGGACGACAACCTCGTGGAGGCCAACGAGCGCACCGGCATCTGGGCCTGGAAGCACCCCCACCACGACGGCACCACCACCTACCACAAACTGGAAGGCGACATCACCTTTACGGACGTCGATTTCGGCTATGTGCCGGGCAAGACCGTCCTGCACGACATCAACCTCTATGGCCGTCCGGGCCAGAAGATCGCCTTCGTCGGCTCCACCGGCGCCGGCAAGACCACCATCACCAACCTTATCAACCGCTTCTACGACATCCAGGACGGCAAGATCCGGTACGACGGCATCAACATCCATAAAATCAGGAAAGCCGACCTCCGCCGCTCTCTGGGCATCGTGCTGCAGGATACCCACCTGTTCACCGGCACGGTCATGGAGAACATCCGCTATGGCCGTCTGGAGGCCACCGACGAGGAGTGCATCGCCGCAGCCCGTCTGGCCAACGCCGACGGCTTCATCAAGCGCCTGCCCGAGGGCTACAACACCATGCTGACCGGCGACGGTGCGAACCTGTCGCAGGGCCAGCGTCAGCTGCTGGCCATCGCCCGCGCAGCCGTTGCTGACCCGCCGGTGCTCATCCTCGATGAGGCTACTTCCTCCATCGACACCCGCACCGAGGCTCTGGTGCAGCGCGGCATGGACGGCCTGATGTATGGCCGCACCAGCTTCGTCATCGCCCACCGCCTCTCCACTGTCCGCAACGCAGACTGCATCGTGGTCCTGGAGCAGGGCCGCATCATCGAGCGCGGCAGCCATGACGAGCTCATCGCCAAGAAGGGCAAGTATTACCAGCTCTATACCGGTAATCTGGCCGAGAACTAAAGAATAACGCAAAGAGGCCCCGGCAGCAGCTGCCGGGGCCTCTTTGCGTTATATCAATCCAAATCGTGCTTCTTACAGAACTTCCTGCTCACCCAGTACATCCCGGCCCAGATAGCGATGGCGAGGATGAGATACACCGGATTTTTCAGCGAGCTGACCAGCGACTGGCCGAAGAGCGCCATCATGGCCACCATAACAGCCTTGCCCGCCAGAAGGGTGAGCAGATAGCGCTTCTCGTCAAAATCCGAGATACCAAAGGCCAGATGCAGGAACGACGTGGGCGTAAAGGGCAGGACGGCCAGCATGAAGAGGCTGGCCGTGTCCACATGGCTGACCCACTGCTGGGCCTTTTTCAGCTGTTCGGAGCGAGAGGCCAGCTTCCAGAAAAAGCGTTTGACCACCCGCCGCCAGAATAAAAACACCACCGTGCCGCCTGCGGCCACACCGAGCCAGCTGTAGACGAAGCCAAGAAATCCGCCGTGGGCCGCGATATTGAGGGCCACGATGGCGATGAGGGGCAGCGGCGGAAAAATGGATTCCAGCATCGCCAGCAGGATAGGGACCAACGGCCCCAGCCCTTCAAAGCCCTCTAACAATGCCTCCCAGAATTCCAGCGTACCCAGCTGGTGGAGCCAGTCGATGAGCGTCGTTTCCATCGTGCTCGTACCATCCCTTTCGTTTCTGCCTGATGTTTCTTCTTAGTATATCCAGCATCTATGACCGGGATATGAACAAAATCTGAGCATTTTTGCCTTATTCTTCCTGTCTCTCCTTACAATACGAAACAGCGTCGTTCTTTCCTGCACGATATTTTATTCTTCTGCCTCAGAAGATGTGCCGGGCAGCCTCTGCTTCGGCGGCCTGCCGTTCGGCCTTGAGGCGCTGACGCTCCAGATACTGGGCTTTCTGCTTTTTCCAGCGGATCAGGCTTGCATCGTCCGGCATCTGGACGCAGCGGGCAAAGGCCCAGTGCAGGCCGTCCCGGCGCGACATCCGGTATTTCTGGAACACGCCCCGGCCTGCCTCGCCGCCCCGGCCCTTACAGACGGGACACTGGGACAGCGTATACCAGCCGCTGCTCCCCTTTTTCAGCCAGACGTCATCCGGCTGCAGGGCCGTGCCGCAGACCGGGCAGGCCATCGTTCCGATGACGGGGTCCAGCTTCCACATGGACTGGTCCAGATAGCCCCGGAAGACCCTGAAATCCCGGTAGTCGCCCGGCGTAGGACAAAGGCTCTGGCGCAGGGTGTCCTCCTCGCTGGGGTAAGCGGCCAGTCCGGCCCGCAGGTCGAGCATACGGCAGAGGTCGGCGGTATAGAGGGTGTCGGACAAAGCGTCGTGGAAGGGGCGTTCCAGCGGGATGCCCATCCGGGTGACGACATTTTCCAGCTTCATCCCCTCGCCTTCCTTGCGGGGGTACTCCCGCAGAAAGAGCTGCTGCAGGTCGTACCAGACCGTCGGGCGGCTCTCGTCGAGATTGCAGAGGAAAAGGTTCTGCTTGAGCACCGGCACGTCATCCATGCCCCACTCGGCGAACTCGGCGTCCGGGCCGCACCACTTCATAAAACGGCGGAGGCCCTGGATGATGGGTTCACCCTTGTCGAGGTCCTCCTGCGTCAGACCGGTGACTTTGGCGATGTGGTGCTGCAGGCAACGGAAGATGCGGGGACGCAGGTGGATGGAGAAGGTATCCAGCACGTTGGCGTCCTCGTCGATCTTGACGGCGCCAATTTCAATGATCTCCCCCCGGAACGTCTGCTGGACGCCGTGATAATTAAAGATAAACGGCTGATAGCCGATGTTCCACTCCAAATCGAATAAAACTAAGTTGCGCGGCATTTGTGTCTGGTATCCTTTCAAAAAATGAACTTCTCAATGGCCTCAGCCACGCCGTCATGGTTGTTGTCGGCGACAGTTACATAGTCCGCTGCCTCCTTGACGGGGGGCTCTGCATTCTGCATGGCCACACCCACGCCGGCAAAGCGTATCATAGAGCGGTCATTGAGGCCGTCGCCGCAGGCCATGAGGTTGTCGCGGGTCAGCCCCCTGCTTTCCAGCAGACTTCCGAGGCTCACGTCCTTGGCGACACCCAGCGGCACAGCCTCGATGAAGAAGGGGCTGGACGGGTAGAGGTCGATCCGGCCCTCAAACACCTCCCGGCCTGCCGCCAGCACCTCGTCGCGGCGGGCGGGGTCGAGGGTGATGAGCATCTTGCAGATGGGATAATCCACATAGGCGGCGAGGTCCTCCACCTTCTGCATGGGCAGCTTGCAGGTAAAGCACTCCTTCAGCGCCCACTCGTCCTCGGGGTTCTCCGAAACGACACCCTGCTTATTATAGGTAATGATGGCCACGCCTTGCTCCCTGGCGAAGGCACAGAGCTGCGGCACATACTTTGCATCCAGCTGCTTGCGGTAGAGCGTCTCGCCGGTAGCACAGTCGATGATGGCACCGCCGTTATACGAGAGGATGCAGCCGCTCTTTTTATCCAGTCCCAGCTCCTTTGCCAGCGGCATGATGCCTGCCGTGGGACGGCCCGAGGCCAGCACGATGGTCACACCCTTGGCAGCAGCTGCGTCCAGCGCTGCGCGGGTGGCGGGGGTAACGACCTTCTGGTCATTGGTCAGGGTGCCGTCGAGGTCGAGCGCCAGCACACGAATATCTTTCTTTTCCATATCCAGCCTCACTTATTTTTACAGGCCAGAACGTCCCGGCCCTGTCGCTGTTTTTGGTCATATAATGTTTATTGTACAACGGATGCAGCGTCCTGCGCAAGACTCTGGCCGAGATTTCTCCGAAATTCCCGGTTTGTTTGAAAATACAAACTGTAGTTTGCGGCAAAAAACACGTAAAGATAGGCATTTCTAACTACTCATCGTACAATGTTAGCAGATATAAACATCGTCAAAATCCCTTGAAATTTCCAAAAACCGCGTTATAATAACGGCAGAAACACTTATCCCATGCCCTTTGGGGTATGAGGGAATACGATAAAAAGGAAGGTATACTACTATGGTCGATATTAAGAAGATTGCTCTGTTCGCTGCCGGCACCCTGTTCGGTTCCGCTGGTTTCAAGCTGCTGTCCAGCAGCGATGCCAAGAAGGTCTACACCCAGACCACCGCTGCTGTCCTGCGCATGAAGGACTCCACCATGGAGACCGTCAGCAAGGTCCAGGAGCAGGCCGGTGACATCCTCGAGGATGCAAAGGCCATCAACGAGGCCCGCGCTGCCAAGGCTGAGGCTGAGGTCATCGAGGACGCTGCTGAGGCAGAGACCACCGAGACCAACGAGTAATTTTGCAGTCTCTGAGCCGCCTGCGGGCGGCTCTTTTTATGGTTATTTTTTGCAATACGCAGAGGATATTCTGATATGAAATGTACTATTCTTCATGAGAGCCGCGGCCGTCTGCGGGTACACGTCTGCAATGTGCGGATGACCCTGCACCGGGCCGATGTGCTGGAAGCCTATCTGAACCACCACGACGCTGTGAGCAAGGCCAAGGTCTACGAGCGGACGGGCGATGTGGTGGTGTATTACACCGGTACCCGCAAGGATGCCGTCGCCGCCCTGAGCACCTACCGTTTCGACGACCCCGAGCTGGACGCACTGGTCACCAGCGCCGACAGCCGCCGCATCAATCAGGAATATCAGGAAAAGATGTATAACCTCGTGGCAGGCCGGGTGCTGCGCAATCTGTTCCTGCCCGCCCCGCTCAACGCCGCCTACACCGTATTCCGCTCCATCGAGTTCCTCTGGAAGGGTGTGTGCTGCCTGTGGCGCCGCAAACTGGAAGTCGAGGTGCTGGATGCTTTGAGCATCGGCGTTTCCATCCTGCGGGGCGATTTCGCCACCGCAGGCTCCGTCATGTTCCTGCTCAACGTCGGCTCCCTGCTGGAGGAGTGGACCCGCAAGAAGAGCCTCGACGACCTGGCCCGCAGCATGGCCCTGAATGTCGATAAGGTCTGGGTCCGCGCACAGGGTACCGAAGTGCTCATGCCGCTGACCAAGGTCCACCCCGGCGACGAGATCGTCGTCCGCTCCGGCAACATGATCCCGCTGGACGGCACCGTCATCGAGGGCGAAGCCATGGTCAACCAGTCCGCTCTGACCGGCGAGTCCATGCCGGTGCGCAAGACCATCGGCGCCACCGTCTACGCCGGCACTGTGGTGGAAGAGGGCGAATGCGTCCTGACCGCCAGGGCCGAGGGCGGCGCGAACCGCTACGACAAGATCGTGGCCATGATCGAGGAATCCGAGAAGCTGAAGTCCAGCACCGAGAACCGTGCGCTGGCTCTGGCTGATCGTCTGGTCCCCTGGTGCCTCGGTGCTACCGTCGTCACCTACGCCCTGACCCGGAACGCCACCCGCGCCATCTCCTGCCTGATGGTCGATTTCTCTTGCGCCCTCAAGCTCTCCATGCCGCTGGCCGTTCTTTCTGCCATCCGCGAGTGCGGCGCAAGCCATATCACCGTCAAGGGCGGCAAGTACCTCGAGACCCTGTCCAAGGCCGACACCATCGTCTTCGACAAGACCGGCACCCTGACCCGCGCTACCCCCAAGGTGGTCAAGGTCGTCCCCTTCTCCGGCTGCAGCGAGAGCGAAGTTTTGCAGCTGGCCGCCTGCCTCGAGGAGCACTTCCCCCACTCGATGGCCAACGCCGTCGTCCGGGAGGCCAAAGAGCGCGGCATCTCCCACGAAGAGATGCACTCCGAGGTGGAGTATATCGTGGCCCACGGCATCGCCAGCCGCGTCAGCGGTGAGCGGGTCGTCATCGGCAGCCACCACTTCGTCTTTGAGGACGAGCACTGCACCATCCCCGAGGACGAGCGCGAGAAGTTCGATAACCTCGAGCCGGAGTATTCTCACCTCTATCTGGCCGCTTCGGGCCGTCTGGCCGGCGTCATCTGCATCGCCGACCCGCTGCGTCCGGAAGCTTCCCGCGTGCTGCGCGCTCTGCGCGGCCTCGGCATCACCAACACCGTCATGATGACCGGTGACAGCGAGCGCACCGCCGCCGCCATCGCAAAGCAGGTGGGTGTGGACCAGTTCTTCGCCGAAGTCCTGCCCGAGGACAAGGCTGCTTTCGTCCAGAAGGCCAAGAGCGAGGGCCACACCGTCGTGATGATCGGCGACGGCATCAACGACT
>ENA-OZGN01000546-OZGN01000546.1-human-gut-metagenome-genome-assembly--contig:-NODE-546-length-12653-cov-4.762581_pt1 | contig 12653 bp, 9 predicted proteins | sample MGYA00245115_ERZ653655 | MGnify/ENA primary metagenome ERZ653655 (study PRJEB26926, sample SAMN06165105) | human gut metagenome | biome: ENVO:00009003; feature: ENVO:2100002; material: ENVO:00002003... | reverse complement strand
GAGATCTAGTACGGTCTCGTGGGCTCGGAGATGTGTATAAGAGACAGGAAAAATATCACCGTCCATCTCGGCAGGCCCGCCGCCTCGGCCCGGAACGTCACCGTCTCGTTCCGCAGCTATATCGCCAACGTGGCGTCCAGTGAGGTGTATCCGACCTGGGCTGACGAAAATAGCCCAGCGGGGCAGTCGAACTGTCTGCCGACTCAGAAATTCCATTCGATCGTTATTTTTTGTTCTCCGGTAAGCGTATCTTTTGGGCTGACAATAACACGATGGACCAACAGTACAACAAGTTCGCGGGTCAGGCACGAAACCTGTGCCAGTTCACGGACACGCTGCATCTGTGTCTGGACTCCACCGGTTTCTTCCTGCTGTTGTTCCAGTTCCGTTTCCAATGTATCGATCCGGATCTCTGCCTTTTTCACTTCTTCCAGAAAGGTCTGGTTCATTTCAGAAAACTGAACGGCATCAATTAAACCTGACACCTTATCCAGATACAACTCCTGCATGGCCTTGCGCCGCCGGGCTGCTTCGCTCTTCAACCGTTTCAGCTCGTCACGCCTGGCCTGCTCTCGCTGCCGGACGGGGTCATCCTGTTCTGGAAGGGTAACTTTTTCAGGGTCAAAATAGTCTGCCGCATACGCCCGGATACGTTCCAGTACAGCATTCTCCAACGCGTCCATATCTGTACAGGTCCTGTTGCCGCACACTTCCGGTGCGCGCTGGTGCATCCGGCAGCGAACATAGCGTCTTTGTGTTCCATCCGCTCTCGACTGACGGCCAGTTTGCTCCATGCAGCTGCCACAGCATCCACAAACCACTTTTTTTGCCAGCGGATGGATCGTTCCCTTCTCGCCGCTCCGGGTGCGCTCCTGCATCATCCTCTGGACCGTTTCAAACATTTCTCGCTCAATAATAGCTTCATGCGTATTTTCTACAACGATCCACTGCGATTTTGGAAGCCAAATCGTCTTTTCAGACTTGTAACTTATCTTTTTATGCTTTCCCTGCACCATATTTCCGATATAAAGTTGATCATGCAATATTTGATATACGGTGGGACTGCTCCAAAGAGCCGCATTTGTATTCTTTAATGCACTGCGGTAATGGATGCCATGCAGCTGCTTATAGGCTGTTGGGCTTGGAATTTTTTCGTCATTCAGGATGCGTGCGATCTTGTGTGCGCCGATCCCGTTAAGAGCCATGGAAAAGATCCGCCTTACCACTTCGGCTGCTTCCGGGTCGATGATGAGTTTTCCTTTTGCATTTGGGTCTTTGCAGTATCCATACCGTGCAAAAGAGCCGATGAACAGCCCCTCTTTCCGCTTGTGGTCAAGCACCGAGCGGACATTGGTGGACAGATCTTCCAGATACCACTCGTTGATCAGGCCGTTGATCTGGCGGGATTTTTTGTTCGCGGTATCGTTGGTATCCACATGGTCTACCACCGCAATGAAGCGGATGCCCCACTCCATGAACTTTCCGTGCAGATACTTTTCCACGAGCTCCATGTCGCGGGTGAAACGGGATTGCGTTTTGGCCAGTACCACATCAAACTGATGTTCGCTTGCGGCTTGCAGCATCGAATTGAACGCCGGGCGGTTCCGGTCGATGCCGGAATAGTCCTCATCCGAATAGATCTGGTAAATATCAAGCCCTTTCTCCATGGCGTACTGGAGCAGCATCGACTTTTGATTCTGAATGCTCTCCGATTCACCAATTTTATCTTCATCTTCTTTGCTCAGGCGGCAATAAATGGCTGCTTTCATGATCTGCCCCCCTCTTTTTGTACACGAGCATCCATGCGCAGCATAACGCATCCCTCCTTCAAATTCAGGGATGCCACATCAGGCGCAGGATCTTGAAGGAACGGCATTGAGCAATCCATCGATGATATATCGCTCAAATTCCTTTTGAAACCGTTCTTTGCGCTGTTCGTTGTTGTCCGAACGAAATTTTTCGTGCAGAATAAAAGGAGTTTTTTTCATCGAATCCCCCTTTTCGGTCCATCTGGTCGTGATATGTGTCACTTCAGTCTATTTCCAGTCAGCGAAATTCAGAACTTTCCATATTTTTCATGCAAAATATTGCAAGACGTTCAAAATCAACTTGAAACGCCTTTGCCGCAATGGTACAATTATATTGTCATTTTATGGAAACTCGGCGCAAAGCCCCGTACGGACAGGCCGCAAGCGTCGGAGTTCCTGTGGGATGTGTAAGAATAGCTAAGACAGCACTGCGCTACTGCACCTGCGTAGTATTGCTTTCCGAAAATGTGAGAAAGTATATTTATATGATGAAAAAGATCTCCCGCCGCTCGTTTTTACAGGTCTGCGGCATTACTGCGGCAACGGCAGCACTGACCGCCTGCGGCGGTAAGACCGAAACGGCTAAAAAAGACGCTGCTCACGAAGCCATCACCTTTATGGCACCTTATAAGGAGATAGAAGCCTTTATTAAGCAGGTACACAGCGTTTACCCGGAAGTGAACATCGAGGTCGTGCCCTACAGCGGCGATAACACCACCACCTGTCTGCAGAATATGTTTGCGGCGGGCGACCTGCCGGACGTCTGCACCTTGACCTACTACGACCCCCGGATCGATCTGGTCTCCAACAAACTGCTGGACCTTTCCGGCTACGATTTTACGGATAACTATGTGGAGTCCCGTCTGCAGGACGTGTTCGACAACGGTGCCATCTACCTGCTGCCCTCGACCTACAACTGCTACGGCATCACCTACAACAAGACCCTGCTGAAGAAATACGGCTGGGAGCTGCCCAATTCTTTCGCTGAGCTGGAAGAACTGGCTGCAAAGGCAAAGGAAGCCGGGGTCGATCTCTGTCTGCCGCAGATCCAGTATCCGGGCTACGGTTTCCAGTATCTGTGCAACATTGCAGACGCCGATTTCCTCGGCACACTGGACGGCAGGCTGTGGCAGCAGGATTATCTGTCCGGTAAGGCGAATGTCAGCAATACCCCCGGCATGATGCAGGCGATGGCCTATGTCCAGAAGTGGAAGGACATCGGGATGCTGAACGACTCCGGCGATGCTCTTGACGACAATGTGACCCGGCAGAGGATGGCCGAGGGGAACACCCTGTTTTTGATCGGAAACACCAACGGCATCGTGGAGGCAGACGGCAACGCCGATAAATTCGGCCTGATGCCGTATCTTTCCGAGGACGGCACCCAGAATGTTTTTGTGCTGAATGTGAACCGCTTCTACGGTCTGAATAAAAAGCTGGAGCAGGATCCCCAGAAGCTGGAAGATGCGCTCAAGGTGATGCGTGTGCTTTCCACCGTTGCAGGCACCAGCGCTCTGCAGCCCGCAACGGTGCTGAAAAGCAGCCTCCTGCCCTTCAAGGACGCAAAAGCGGACGGCACCTACTATGCCGACATCGCCGATGCCCTGAACGCAGGCAACACCGCGCCCTTTATCTATTCCGGCTGGGAAAACACCATCGTGACCACCGGTCTTAAAATGCTGGACTTTATCAAGGGCGATGCTACCATGGAAGATGTGATCCGTCAGATGGACGAGGATCAGGATAGCGTAGTGAACAACACCCCGGATACCATCACTACCGTCACCGAAGAACTTTCGCAGGAGGATTGCGCCATGCTGGTGGGTCGCTGCTTTGCACAGGCTACCGGCAGCGACCTTGCGCTGGTCTCGCTGAGCACATGGATCCCCGGCAACCCCGCCGATCAGAACCATCACGGCGTAGCGGCCAAACTGTACGCCAAGGATATTACGGATTACGACCTTTCGGTCATTCTGCCCACCGGCTGGAACCGCACCATCCAGACCGTTTCCCTGACCGGGCAGCAGATCAGCGACCTGCTTGCTTCTGGTTACGATGCCTACGGCAACGGCAAGGGCTACCCCTATGTGCTGGTAAGCCCGGTGCAGCCGGAGGCGGGCAAGACCTATCAGGTTGCAATCTGCGGTGTGAGCGACCAGTTGGCTGCGGAGACCACGGTCACAGACAGCGGTGTGGTGGGCATGGATGCCGCAAAAGCCTTCTTTGGCGCATACACCACCATCAGCCGGGCAGATACCGCATGGAGCTAGGGTACACCTTAAACAAAACGGACAGGAGATACTGGATGTGAACAACAAAATCTATAAAAAGCTGTTTGGTGGCTTCGGCTTTGTCATCATCGTGTCGCTCCTGACCCTTTTTGTCATGAGCCAGACCTACATCCAGAACCTTGTCTACCATGAGCGGCTGAGCCAGATGGAAGAGGTCACCCACCAGATGTTCCGCAATCTGGAGGATGTCATCGACACCCACTGGGACGAGGTGGATGTGCAGTGCAATTATTTGTACTACACCCCGCTAAAGACCGATACCGATCTCTACCGCTATCTGAAAAAGCTGCCCGAGCTTTCCAATTACCATGAAAAACAGGTCGAATTGATTGCCGTGGATACTGCCGGATATTATTATACCGAGTATGGCCGCATGGGGCTGCTGCGGGGAATGAACTATCTGGAAAGCGCACCGGAGCGGGTCAGCTATATTTCCAACTCGCTGACCAAGGACGACTCCTGGATGGTGTTTCTGGAACAGCTCTCCACCCCCATCACACTGCAAAGCGGAGAAAAAGAGATCACCCTGCGCTACTTTGGCATCTCCCAGAGCATGACCCAGCTGAACGATTATTTCCGCTGTGACGCCTACGAAAACAGCAACAGTGTCTATGTGCTGGACAACAACGGCTTTAAGCTGTTCAACGCCAATGACACCGAGCTGCTGAAGGGACACAACGTATACACCGTCCTCTCCCGGATGTCCTATCTGCACGGCTCTTCCTTTGCGGGGGCAAAGGAGCGGCTTACCCGCACAGGCTCCTGCTATTCCAACGCCGTGCTGGATGGGACTGAGTATTTCTACGCCCTGAAGCAGATGGAAAACGCCCAGTGGACACTGGCGTTCCTTGTTCCGGCAGAATATGTGGCCGTGAATACGCAGAAGCTGGTCAACATCGTCATGGTCATCATCATCGTCATTGCGATGATGTTCTCGGTCATAACAGTTTTCGTTGGCTGGTTTCTCCTGCGGCAAAAGCAGCAGCAGGAGCTGCGGACTGAAAAAGAAGCGAACCTCCGTCTGGAACAATACAACATCCATCTGACGCAGGTAAATGATGAGCTGCGGCAGGCGCAGGTCGTTGCAGCAGAGGCTTTGCAATCCGCAGAGCGCGCCAGCAAGGCCAAGACGGACTTCCTTTCCAACATGAGCCACGACATCCGTACCCCCATGAACGCCATCATCGGCATTACCACCCTGATGAAAAACGAGCTGCACCAGCCGGAAAAGCTGGCCGAACATCTGGGCAAGCTGGAAACTTCCGGTCAGCTGCTGCTGGGCATCATCAACAATATTCTGGATATGAGCCGCATCGAGAGCGGCAAGACCACCCTGAATGTGGAAAAAATGAACCTGCCCCAGCAGGTCAGCCAGCTGGACAGCATCATCCGTCAGCAGGCAGGCCAGCGCCGCCAGACCTTTACGGTAAACACCCATCTGCAGCACGAAAACGTACTGGTACCGCTTTGTGGTGCAGGATGACGGCATCGGCATGAGCGAGGAGTTCCAAAAGACCCTTTTTGACCCCTTTACCCGTGAGGAAAAATCCGGCACCAATAAGGTGCAGGGCACCGGCCTTGGCATGGCCATCACCAAGAGCATCGTAGACCTGATGGGCGGCACCATCCACGTGGAGAGCACCCCCGGCAAGGGCACCCGCTTTGAGGTCGTGCTGGAATTTCCCATTGATGCCGAAGCAGATACGGTGCAAGAGGCACAGGTGCTCCCGGAGGAAGAAGAGACCGCTTCTCCTCTGTCCGGCATGAAGTTCCTCTGCGCCGAGGATAACGCCATCAACGCCGAAATTCTGGAAATGCTGCTGGAATCCAAGGGCGCACACTGCAAAATTTACCCCAACGGTCAGGAGATCGTGGATGCCTTTGCCAGCGTCAAGCCCGGCGAGTACGACATGATTTTGATGGACATTCAGATGCCGGTGATGGACGGCCTGGAGGCCACCCGCCGCATTCGCAATGGCGAAAATCCACTGGGCAGGATCATCCCCATCCTTGCCATGACTGCCAACGCCTTTTTGGAAGATATGCAGAAGAGCAAGGAAGCTGGGATGGATGTACATCTCTCCAAACCCGTGGACATTGCAGCGCTAGAACAGACCGTAAAACGCTTCCGCGTTACCCCCCCCCATTAAAAAATAGCGGAAAAGCGCGTTTCCGCAGATGAAACACACAAATGATGTAAATAATGTAGAAGAAGGTCAGAACGTGAATACACTTTCCGAGATCGAGGAATATTACAAAGCGCGTGAGCAGCAGCTGTTGAAAAAGCTTCATCGACAGGAAGCTGCTCTTGCCGCAGCGGAGCAAACGCTGAAGCGATTGAACGAAAATCAGAAAGCACCGATGGACGAAACCACCGAGCAGCGTACTGCACAGGAGCAGGCATTCAAAGAAAAACTCTATCGAGATCCGCTGACAGGAATTTACAACCGCCGCTATTACGAAGAAGTTGTCCGTAAATCCATCGGCCCCGCAGGGATCGCGCTGATAGATGTGGACGATTTCAAGATCTGCAACGATACCTATGGGCATTACGCCGGAGATATGGCACTGAAAACGGTGGCAAACACCATCCAGTCCTGCATCCGGGCGTCGGACCTGCTCATCCGCTATGGCGGAGACGAATTTCTGCTGGTGTTATCCTGCATTCCGGGAGACTTTTTGCAGACCAAACTGGAACAGATCCGCACCGCCGCGCAGATGGCATCTGTACCCGGCTATTCGCATTTCCGTATCTCGCTGAGCATTGGCGGAACGATACAGTCCCTCGCCGACCCTATGGAAAACATCGTTCGCCGGGCGGATTGGCTGATGTATCAGGCAAAGTGCCGCAAGAATGCCGTCACGGTGGAACTCCCCGAAAACGCGCTGACCGCGCAGGAAGAACTGGTGGAGGAGAAGCCGCAGATTCTTCTTGTGGATGACTCTGAAATGAACCGCATGATGCTGACAGAGATCCTGGGGGATAGTTACCACATTCTGGAAGCAGAAAACGGACGGGAATGCATGGAAAAATTGCAGGCAGAAGCCGGAAACATTGCACTGGTGCTGCTGGACGTCAATATGCCCGTTATGGATGGCTTTGAAGTGCTGAAAGCCATGAATGCCAACCACACCATCGAGGACATCCCGGTCATCATGATCTCCAGTGATGACTCTGACGCTGCAATTCGGAAGTCCTATGAACTAGGCGCAAGTGATTATGTCAATCGCCCCTTCGATGCTCGTATCGTGTACCGCCGTGTGACCAACACCATCAAGCTGTACGCCAAGCAGCGGCGGCTGGTGCAGATGGTCTCTGAGCAGATCCGCGCCCGTGAAAATAATACGGATATGCTGGTGGGTGTACTGAGTCATATCGTAGAATTCCGCAACGGCGAAAGCGGCGCCCATGTGCGGCACATCCGTATCATCACCGAGCTGCTGCTCCGCCGTCTGTTGGAGATCAGCAGCAAATACTCTATCACTGCGGAACAGCAGGATATGATTCCGCTGGCTTCTGCCCTGCACGACATCGGAAAAATCGGCATTGACGAAAAGATCCTTAATAAGCCCGGCAGGCTGACCCCGGAGGAATTCGAGGTCATGAAGACCCACAGTATGCTGGGAGCCAAGATGCTGCATGATCTGGATAATTTTGCAGAGCAGCCGCTGCTGCAAACGGCCTACGAGATCGCCCGCTGGCACCACGAACGCTGGGATGGGCGCGGCTACCCGGATGGGCTGAAGGGCGATGAGATCCCCATCAGCGCACAACTGGTCTCGCTGGCTGATGTGTACGATGCACTGACCAGCGAACGCTGCTACAAAAAAGCCTTCTCCCACGAAAAAGCCGTGCAGATGATCCTGAACAGCGAGTGCGGAGCGTTCAACCCGCTGCTGCTGCAGTGCCTGACGGATATTCAGGCTGACCTGAAAGAAGAATTACAGCAGCACAACTGAGCAATGGATGCAATAAAACAGGAGAACAAAACGCCCAAATGAAACACAGAATCTCACGCCGTGCATTTCTGCGCGGCTGCACGCTGCTGGCGGCATCTGCTGCCGTCGGCAGTCTGACTTCCTGCGGCGGAACGAACGCGAAGGACAGCGGTCTTCCGCAGATCATTGTGGGAAGCGATACCTATCCACCCTATATTTATCTGAACAATGACGGCGTTCCCGCCGGGATCGACGTGGAGATCGCCACCGAAGCGTTCCGCCGCATGGGGTATGCTGCCCGGTTTGAAACGATCGACTGGGAGCAGAAAACAAATCTTGTGGAAAGCGGCGCCATCGACTGCATCTGGGGCTGCTTTTCCATGCAGGGACGCGAAGAAATGTACCGCTGGGCGGGGCCTTACATGGTGAGCCGTCAGGTGGCTGCGGTGGATGCCGACAGCAGCATCCGATCCCTCAGCGACCTTGCCGACAAGACCGTCGCCGTGCAGAGCACCGGCAAGCCGGAGGAAATCTTTCTCAGCGGCTCCGACCCGCGCATCCCGCAGACGGTGGAGGTGCTCAGCATCGAAAACCGCAGCGTGCAGTACGCGCTGCTGTCCTGCGGCTATGTGGATGCCATCGCCGCCCACGAGACAGGCATTCTGCAATACATGAAGGACAATTCCGTGGAGTTCCGCATTTTGGAGGAACCGCTGCTGGTCACCGGGCTGGGCGCCGCCTTTGCCAAGAACGACACCCGCGGTCTGGACAGCCAGTTGACCGACACCCTTGCGCAGATGCGCGCGGACGGCACGCTGGAGCAGATCGTTGGCAGGTATCTTGAACATGCTTCGCAGTATCTGGAGGTGGACACCATTGGCACGTAAAAACAGAACCACCCCGGATACATGGAGATGGGGGATCTATCTGGTCATCGGCGTGCTTTTTATGGCCGTCGTCGTTTTTTTCTCAGGTTGGCGGGCGCTGCGCACAACGGAGGCTCGTTTCTGTCAGATTCTTGATTTTGTCAAATCGCAGTCTACCAGCTTTGAAAAGCACAACGATACGGTTGTGGCCAAAACGCTCCGCCGCGCGGCGGTATCGGTGCATCAGCTGGCACAGGACCCTGCGCTCGACCTTTCCGACCCGCAGTGCCTGAACAGGCAGGCAAAGCTGCTCTGGCTCACAGGTATTTCAGTTCTGTCTCCGGACGGTACGCTCCTGTGCGAATCCACAACGAACGGCATCGGCTATGCCCGGTTTGGAGAGCAGCTCAAGAATGATATGGTTCTGGACGTTTTCTCTTACCCGCAAAAGACCTACCTGAAGCGGGTCCTGCTGGAGGATGGGTCTGCCGTGGATGTTGCGGCACACCGGGCAGAAGGCAAAGAGGTCATCCTGCTTGCCTACCGCTATACCCCGGCAGAATTTATAGAGGGAACGGCCTTGTCCATCCAGAGCGTACTGGACGGCTACTCGGTTGAGACCAGCGGCACATTGTTCATCGTGCAGAACAATCAGGTCATCGCCTCTAACCGCCCGGAGCTCATCGGGCAGGATGCTGCGGACAGTCCGCTGGTGCGGGAGATCCGCAAAGCCGGGGCTGCCAAAACGCTGACCCATACCCACGATTGGAACGGCTCCGGCTGCTATTTTGGAATGTACTGCCACGGAAGGTCTTTCGATCTCTACGCGTATACGGATGAAAAATCCGTCTTCCGTGAATCGTTTCCGCTGATTTTGATGGCGCTGGCCGGTTACATCCTGCTTGTAATGGTCCTTTGGGTGCTGCGCAGACGCTCCGTGCAGGAGATGGAGCAGCAGAAGAAAGAGCAGGAGAAGAAGTATCAGGCTCAGCTGGAGGAACAGAACCGCAAACTGGAGATCGCACTCCAGCACGAGGGTGCGGCAAACCGTGCCAAGCGGGAGTTCCTGTTCAATATGAGCCACGATATTCGCACCCCCATGAACGCCATCATCGGCTTCACCTCGCTGGCTGCGACCCATATTGATAATAAGGAACAGGTGCTGGACTACCTGAAAAAGATCTCTACCTCCAGCCATCATCTGCTTTCCCTCATCAATGATGTGCTGGATATGAGCCGCATCGAGAGCGGAAAAGTAAAAATTGAAGAAAAAGCGGTGCATCTGCCAGACCTCGTCCACGATGTGCGCTCCATCATCCAACCCGATGTTTCGGCAAAGCGGCTGTCGCTTTTCATCGATACCATGGACGTGGAGAACGAGGACATCATCACCGACCCGATGCGGCTGAACCAGATCTTGCTGAACATTTTGTCCAACGCCATCAAGTTCACTCCCACAGGCGGTACGATCAGCATCCGCATTGCCCAGAAGAACGGTGCGCCCAAGGGCCGTGGCTGCTATGAGTTCCGCATCAAGGACAATGGCATTGGTATGAGCGAAGAGTTCCAGAAGCACATCTTTGAGGCATTCAGCCGGGAGGAGAGCTCCACCGTCAGCGGCATTCAGGGTACCGGCCTGGGCATGTCCATCACCAAGAACATTGTGGATATGATGGGCGGCACCATTGCGATTGAAAGTGAACCGGGCAAGGGCAGCGAATTCATCGTAGATCTCTGCTTCGCACTCAGCGGACAAAGGGTGGAGCCCAAGCAGCTCCCGCAGTTGGAGGGGCTGCGCGCATTGGTAGCAGACGACGATACCGACACCTGCCTGAGCGTCAGCACCATGCTGTCCAAGATCGGGATGCGGCCGGAGTGGACGATCTCCGGCCGGGAAGCGGTGATCCGCACCCGATACGCCATGGAGCAGGGCGACGAATTCAGCGTCTATATCATCGACTGGCTCATCCCCGATATGAACGGCATCGAGGTCGTGCGGCAGATCCGCAAGGTGATCGGGAAAAGCTGCCCTATCATCATTCTGACGGCCTACGATTGGACGGATATTGAAGAGGAAGCCCGCGCTGCCGGAGTGACCGCCTTCTGCGAAAAGCCGCTGTTCCTTTCCGAACTGCGCAGAGTGCTGGCGGAACCGTACGGTGCAGAGCCTGCCTGTAAGCCAGCGCAGTCAGCTGCCTCCGAGCTCAGGGGAAAGAAACTTTTGCTGGTGGAGGACAATGCCTTGAACCGCGAGCTCGCGCTGGAGATTCTGAAGGAAGCGGGCTTTGCGGTAGACACTGCTGAGGATGGCGAGATCGCTGTCCAGAAGATGAAGCAGGCGGCCCCCGGGCAGTACGATTTGATCTTAATGGACATCCAGATGCCCAAGATGGACGGTTACGAGGCAACGCGGCAGATCCGCGCCCTGCCGGATGCTGCAAAGGCAGGAATTCCCATCTTTGCAATGACGGCAAATGCCTTTGAAGAAGACCGTCAGAATGCATTGAAGGCCGGTATGGACGGCCACATTGCAAAGCCGCTGGATATTCCGCATCTGCTGCAGGTCCTTGCAGATGTACTGAAATCATAACGGCTGCCAGCCGACAAAAGCAAAAGCACCCGCAGCAGGTTTCGCAGAGGCTCTTGACCTCTGGAAGCGAATGCTGCGGGTGCTTTATTTATTTTTTGTCTGACAGGCGTTTGGCTTACAGGATCTTGTGCAGCTCCTGCACAAGGTCGCCGATCACGATGGGCTTGGACAAAAAGCCGTTCATGCCGCTTTCCAATGCGTTGCGGCGATCCTCGTCGAAGGCGTTGGCGGTCATGGCAAGGATCGGGAGCTTTGCCCGGGCAGGGTCATCCAGTGCGCGGATCTTCCGGGTGGCGGTGTAGCCATCCATCACCGGCATCTGCACATCCATCAGCACCAGATCATAGCTGCCCGGCGCTGCGGTGCTCACCTTTTCCACCGCCACTTCACCGTTTTCCGCCGTATCGACCTGGAAGCCGTACTCGCGCAGGATTTCCTGCGCGATCTCGCGGTTCAGCTCGTTGTCCTCTACCAGCAGGATATGTTTGTCTTTGAAGTCGGCGTTCTTTTCCGGCAGAAGCTCCTGCGGCGCATTTGTCAGTTTCTGGCCGAGGGCGCTCATCAGAGTCTCGCGCAGGTCGGACATGAACATGGGCTTGGAGCAGAAGGCAGTCACACCGGCGGCCTTTGCCTCCACCTCAATATCAGACCAGTCATAGGCCGTCAGGATGATGATGGGGGTATCGTCGTTCAGGCTGCGTATCTGGCGGGTGACCTCGATGCCGTTCATATCCGGCAGCCGCCAGTCGATGATATAGGCGTGGTAGACATCGCTCATCTCGATGGACTGCCGCGCGCGCAGCACCGCTTCCTTGCCGGAAAGGGTCCACTCCGCGCGCATTCCCACCTTGACCAGCATCTTTGTCACGCTGTCGCAGGTGTTGAAATCGTCGTCCACCACCAGAGCCTTCAGGCCTTCCAGCTCGGTGATCTTTTCCACCGGGCGGTGCTCTGCCTGCACCCGCAGCGGCACACGAATGATAAACTCGCTGCCCTTGCCCTGCTCTGTCTGCACCTCGATGGTGCCGCCCATCATATCCACGATGTTTTTGGTAATAGCCATGCCAAGGCCGGTGCCTTGGATACGGCTGACCGTGGAGGTGCGCTCCCGCTCTGTCTCTTATACACATCTCCGAGCCCACGAGACCGTACTAGATAT
>ENA-OZGN01000544-OZGN01000544.1-human-gut-metagenome-genome-assembly--contig:-NODE-544-length-12698-cov-4.124258_pt1 | contig 12698 bp, 5 predicted proteins | sample MGYA00245115_ERZ653655 | MGnify/ENA primary metagenome ERZ653655 (study PRJEB26926, sample SAMN06165105) | human gut metagenome | biome: ENVO:00009003; feature: ENVO:2100002; material: ENVO:00002003... | reverse complement strand
TTGCCCGTCTGCCATTCGTACGAACCGTTCAACTTCACATTCCAGCTTTCACCGCCACCGAAGACATTGTTCTTCGTCACCGTAAAAGCGGCACCCGGTCCCGTCTGGTTATTGCTCTTCATGGTGACATTAAAATCCAACTCCGCATCGTAGGGTTTATCGAGCGCGGCAATGACCCTCACATCCAATGTATCAGACACAAACGCCGTATCACGCGGTATATACTGCATCTCCGCATAACGGAAAATACCGACGCTTGCCAGACGCTCCTGAATACGGGTCTGACGGTACAAACTATACAAACTCTGCATAGAACGCTGGCGGGCAATACCTGCGCTGTCCTGTATCTGACGTTTCCGCCGATAACCTTGATAGTTCAACCAACGGTAAAGCATGTTGGGACGTACCGGAGGTTTGTTGTAGTAATGTATGGTCAAGCCTTTGTAATCCATGCTGTCATTGGGTTCCTGCCCCTGCTTTCCAAGAAGATAGACGGATTTACGCCCCACACGGAACTGCTTCTCGGCTACCTTTGGCATACCGGGAACGGGAATCAAGCGCATCTGGACATGCCCATTGGGAACCATCATGGTATCGGCCTGATAGGTTAGGTAGTCGGGACGGAAATAATAACAGCCCACATTACGCAGCAGGGTACTGATACGGGTACGCTCCCCATCCAAATCAGCCACATTGAATTGTTCTCCCGAACTGATAAGGGAACGTCGGCGTCCCAGCTCCATAATGCGAGTGGTACGCTCGCTGAAACCACGATAATATACCGTATCTATAAAGTAGGGGTTACGCATGTTCACCGTATATTGCAACTTTGCCTTCAGCGAGTCCTTCGGGTCGATAAATGTCTTGTAGCTGACGCTTCCGTTGAAATAGCCATAATCGCGCAGCAAGTTAACCGCCGCCTTCTGGCGTATATCGGGATTCACCGTAGACATAAGCACCGGAGTGGCGGCAAATTTATTGAATATCCACTTTCCGAATCCCTTCTCATACTTCTGGAAACCATTGTAAATCCACAGTCCGAAAGGAAAGGGATAGCGGATAGTAGAGCTTCCCAGCAACGAATTGTTCGGTGCCGTAGCAAGGGCGGCTTCCACCTCTTCCATAGCAATCTCACCAACAGACGTTTCACTGCGGTTCAATACAATCATCGGCTTTTGGCCGGTATAGAGTATCTCCCCCTCGGGCAAGTGCTTCGTGGTGGAGCAACCTGCCAGAAATATCAATCCTGCAATATATAATATCAGTCGTTTCATATCACATTCCTACTTTTTCATATCGCTATTTTCAGCCTCCGGTTTTATCTTTTTCTTCCTGAAGATGAAGAGTTCACTCAATCGGTCCATCTTCCGGCGCAGCACAAGGCCGACACCCGTTTCGGTTATCTCACCGTCGAGTATGCTTTCGTAGTTTTTATTATGGAATACACGGACATATCGAGTACCCGACGCATCAAGACGGTATTCCAGCGATATATTGTCAATGAATGATTCCGCATCGTTCGTGGCATTGGCCCCGGTGGACACTTTTCCACCGATGACTATCTGTACGCGGTCGTTGAAGAAACGCTGGGAATAACGAAAACTGAAGTCTTTCTGCGTGTCACCCGTTTCAGCAGAGGTACGGTCTTCCACACCTACACTGATATTGGCCCCTTTTATACCTCCCGCCAAGGAGTTTATCTGGCTCTGAAGCACTGAGTTCAAGGCGGCTCCCATTGACAAACCTCCTCCTTTGGCACCACTGTTCAGGTAAATACCCGTGGCAAGCATGGCAATGGCCTGCTTACTACGCTCTTCTGCACCCATTGCCTGCAGCTCATTCTCTACTGCGGCATCTTCGGGCGCCGAAATATCGAATATCAAATCGGGAGCGTCAAGCCTGTTCTTGATGGAAATGGAAACATCGAAGTTCACCATGCGCGAACCGTCCCCGTCACCATCGGCCACAGAAGCACGCATACGTTCCGTAGCCTTCAGACTCAGCGTAGGATTCATAATATTCCCCCGCCAATCCACATAACTGCCGGGATTGAACTGGAACTCCTTCAACGGGATGATAGGCAGCGAATATTTCATGACGCCACCCGAAAGGGTATAGCGTCCGGTAAGGCTCATATCCCCTTGGGGAGTATACTGCATATTCAAATCACCGCCACCTTCCAGTTCGATGTATTTGCTGCGGTCGGGACTCAAGTCAGCACGAAGACGGACAGCATCGTCAATATGGACGGACATATACATTTCCAATCCTCCCAAAGACATGGCAGGAACCTCATCTGCTTTTACCGACGTCGTATCGGTGAACGAGGTAAAGGTAACCAGCCCACTGAGACGGTCTTCCACCGTTAAAGGGGAATCGGTCAACACGTAGGTTACGTTGGTATTGCCCAGCAAATTCATGTTTCCACGCATCGTGAGCCCGTCAAGCGGCCCCTTCACCGTGGCATGCAAGTCGACGAACACCTTTCCATACACCAGACTTTCGCGGGTACGCGGTGCATCCAGCAACGTATAGTTCTCTGCCAGCAGATTGAGGTTGGCAGTAGGACGCTCCATATTCCGGAAATCAACCTTACCGTCAATCGTAAACGGATTCTTGCTGGTGGTATAAATGGCAAACTTATCAAATATCAACTGATTGTCCTTTATCTGTACCGGACGGTTGTCGAACCAGTAACGTGCTCCCGCCTGGCGTGCATAGACAGACACACTGTCCAAAACAATATCACCATGCATTTGAGGCTTGTCCAGCGAACCATAAATATAAAGCCCTCCATCAATATCTCCGGTAAAGGCCACCATTTGGTCAGGGATGAATGCATTGGCCATCTTCAATGGGAAATGCTCGAAACGAGTGGACACTTCCAGAGTATCCTTTCCGTTTTTCTGCGTCAAGATACCGTCGGCGATCATCACTTCTTCATTATCATATGTAAAATAGGTATTCAGATAGTGCGTATTCTTGTCGCCCGGCAACCAGGTAGCCCCCAGGCCGATGTCTCCAACCGGTTGGCGTTCGTAGGTCAGTTTCTCTACATTGGCTTCGGCAGACACCTGCAGGGAAGTGGCAGTCTGTATATAATTTGCTTCGGCAGAGAACAATCCCGTAAGCCGGGGCATATAAGGAAGTACCTCCGTAAGTTCATCCAGGCGCAATCGGCTCAGTTCTACGTTTATATTCTGCAAGGAAAGGGTATCATTCTTGTCGGATTGCATACGGAAACACAGACCATCGTCGCTGTCCATATCAATATTGGCATAGACGCGCATATTCTTATGCAGATAAATCCAGTTACTATTGTCCGCAAAGTGGAATTTACGGAAAGCGATAATCGGCTCGGCAGGAATAAGGTTCAGCAGCACACCATTACCGCGACCGTGTCCTTCGGTCAACGGACGGGCATTAATACCGAATAGAACACCGGTCTGCCCTTTTCCATTCACATAATCCACAGTCAGTTCCGCATCTTCATTACGGACTTCACCCGTCAGTGTGCTACGGAACACAAACTGCGGGTTCTTGGGACCGTTTATGACACCACCTTGCAACTTCATGCGGGCAGTATCCTGCTTCACTGTAAAAAATATCGTATCGAGCTGCAAGGAGTCCATGCGCAATCCGTGAACAGCTGTACGTCCATTGATGCCGACTTGCGGAGTAAATCCGAAGCTCAGTTTGAAATCATTATAGGAAATACCCTTTGCAGCCAGAAAATAGCTGACGGGATTCTGGTTACCGGCTTCCAGATGCATGCCCGCTGAAGGAAGGACTTGGCGCAAAGCGGCATGGTCCAAACGCCGTTCATCAATCTGCTTTGTCAGGATAGAGACAAATTTATCCGACTGTTCCATCAACTTCTTCAACGTGCTGTGAGCGCGGAAACGCAGATTCAAGTCACCGGCATCAAGCCTCAACTTGAGAGAATCATGACGTGCCTCCGCTCCCATTGTAAAGGCAAACGGGTGTTTCAACGGTCGGGGCACCAAACCCAGCTTATGCAGATTCACCTCTTCCACATTTAAATCCAAAGCGCCATCCAGATAGTTGCGGTCAAGACGCATATCCGCATTTCCCTGCATCTTGAGAAGGACATTATCGCTGGCAAGACGGACGGTAGCAACGGATGACTTGAGTCCGGCATGCGCCTCCACACCGGAAATGTCCCAATGGCCATACTGTAGTTTTTCCAAGGAGGCATTCAAAGCGGCCACAGTTTTTCGTGATGCCACATCCACCCCTTGCCCCTTAGCGGACATCTTTGCCGTAAGAGTATAGATAGAGTCCTTGGGCAGGAAGTGATGCACCTGCAAGTTGTTGATGGCAAGGTCGGCATGGTAGGCTTCCGTAGCAAGATTATAGGCGGCGTCCAAATTCAAGGCGCCTTCCTTCTCCTTCAGTTTCAGGGCGGCAGTGCACTGCGCCCCCTCCATACCGACACGTGCCGCAAGGTGCATACTGTCCGGCACAATGATGGAGCCATCGGGAGCAATGTCAGCTAGTCCGGTCAGGAAGTTCAAGTTCTGCGTATGCATTTCGAAGTCCATGCTTCCATTACGTTTCACACTGTCGGTCAAGCTCCAGAATTCTCCTCCCCCACTCAACGAAAAGGCTCCGGGCAGCTCAGCCGTAAAACGGGAAATCTGCATCTGCTTCAGGTTTCCTTCCGTACCGGCATGAATCACCAACGGACGGAACGGATAGGCTTCCTTGAAAGCTTCCGGCAAGCCACCGGCAAAAAGCAGTACATCCTGTTTGCCGATACGGGCATTGAAACGGGCTGTCAGACGGCCGGTGGTAGGTATATTTATCAGTTCCCAGTAAGTCTGTGCCGTAAGGTTCATCTCACTATGAGGTGTCAGCAACTTCAAAGAAGGGATACGGATAACGGTAGAATCGGCAAACAACCGCCCGGTCAGGGAAGTTACACTCAAACCGGAACGCTCATACATGGAAAATTCCCGGATAACGGCATTCATATCTCTGCCGTAGTACATCACAGAATCAATGCCCAGGCGAATGTCGCGAAGAGCAATGTGCGAGGGGTCGAAGCCTATCGCACTCCCCGGGCCACCGGTATCATAATTGACAGAAGTTCCAGTCAGCAGGAATTTTCTCCAGCCATAGAACTGGTGTTTCAGGTCGGCAGCAGCGTCCGCAATCTCAGCATCTCCTATATGGGCTTTCAGCCCCATGGAGTCCAATGGCATCTGTAAATCGACCGAGACGTTCTTCAACTTCAGAGTATGGAGTGTGACTTTCCAGTTTAACGCAGTGTCAGTAGTGTCTTTGGGAGTCTCAGTGGTATCTGCAAGCATCACCTGCACATGGGTATCGCTCAATTCTATATTATTGAGGATGGCATCTTCTTTTGTAAGGTCTATGCCATGGCTTTCGAAAAAGAAATGCCCCAGTACTCCTTTGATGCACATACCTTCCATTAAATTGGAGGAGTTGACAGCAACTTGTTTCAAGGTAATGTCATCCACCTCCACTTTCCCTTTGAGTAAAGGCCATGCCTGTACCCGTACGTTCAAACTTCCAAGATTCAGCAAGGTATCGGGATGCTGCACATCAACAGCACTGTCGGCAGGCTGTACCACCAATACACCGCGGACCAACAAATTCAAAGGAAAGCGAAGGTCAATCCGCTCCACGGATATGTCCATACCCGTAGCACCTGATGCAATTGCCGTAGCCTGCTTCCGTATCAAATTCTGTACGGGAGGCACATAAAGCAATATCATCAATATTATAAACAGTATAATAGGAGTAAGCAACACCCACAGTGCTGTTCTCAACCATTTTCTTCTCATCGGAACGTCAATCTTTCATCGTATTTAAAAGTCCTACAAAGTAAACAATTTCTTTCGACATTTGGTTCCCGACAGAGAAAAATCACGTATTCTTCTCTGTTCCCCCATTACGGAAAAGCTGTTGCCTGAGTAATGACATCCTCTATCAAAACGAGGGCGGCAAGGGCGTGTTCTTTCAACTCTCCGGTAAAAGGCACTCCATGAGAAGTTTCCAACAGTTTCAGCAATGCAACCAGTTCCGCTGCTCCAATTAAAGTAAAGAGGGGAATCATTTTGTGGGAGACAGCAGCCATCTCGTCCACATCCTCATTCTCCACAGCCTTCTGCAAACGCTCCGCATTGAGGCGGGTTTCAGCCACAAAACTTTCCAGAATGGACTTTGCCGCCTCGGGGTCATCGACCGAAAAAGCAGTGAGCGAAGAGAATTTATACCCCGGGCAAGCCGAAGTTTCCGAAACTTCCATAACCTCCATCCCTTTGTCCTCCATATTCAATTCATGTAGCAATTCACTGACGGTAAACGGCTTATGCAGGCATCCGGCAAATCCATGCACCGTAAATTCCTCACGCTGCATGTCACTGCGGGCAGTGACAGCAATCACCGGAACAGACTGTGCCTGCGGTATGTTCGAAGCACGAAGCAGTTTCAGTAAATCAAAACCATTAATAGCAGGCATCTGCACATCAGTAAGCAGAACATCAAAGGTTGCAGTGCGCAAGGCATCCAGCAGTTCATCCAGTTGTAAACAAGAGACAGAATTTATACCACTCTGCTGAAGCATGGCGGCAGTAAGGGTAAGCTGAATACGGTCATCATCGATAAGGAGGACATTCTTCAGTGAAGAATGAGGAACGGGGAATGAAGAATTGCCATTCGGCGTGGCAGCACATCCCGATTCTTCATCCTTCATTCTCCGTCCTTCACTCCTTACGGGATAGATAGGAATATATATGGTGAAAGTGCTTCCCTTGCCTGGCACACTGTCTACATCAATCGTGCCTTCAAGCAACTGTACCAGCATACGGACAATGGAAAGTCCAAGTCCAAACCCCTCTTTACCCTGAGCACCCGGTAAGCGGGTAAACTCCTGGAAGATACGTTCCCGGTCGGCAGGTTCCATACCTTTACCGGTATCAGCAATGGCAACTACCAGTCGACGGTCCTCGTAACGGGCAGTCATGGTAACACTGCCTTGGTCCGTAAACTTCACGGCATTGGACAGCAAATTGTTGATAATCTGGCGCAGACGCAAGGGGTCGCAAATATAGGTACCGCCCAGCTCCGGGGCAATGTCGCAATGAAGCGCCAGTCCTTTGGCAGCCGTAAGTGGTTCAAAACTGACGTGTATCTCTTCAAGCAGGCGGGAAGGATGAAAGGTGACCCGGTTGATTTCGGCCTTGTTCAAATCAAGACGATGGAAGTCGAGCAAATCAACGACCAGCTTCAGCAGATGTTCCGATGAGGTTTTCATATTGTCCAGATAGAACCGCTGACGCTCATCCACCGTCAGACGGGAAAGCAAGTCGGCATAGCCCATAATAGAACCGAGCGGGGCTTTGAAATCATGGGTAATGGCAAGCATCAGTTTTTCACGGACAGCGAGTAAATCCTCGGCACGACGACGGGCCTCTTCCAACTCACGACGGTAACGGTTGCTTCGGGTTATGTCGCGGCCGATGATAATAAGAAAAAAAGCGGAAAGCAACACCGCACCTACGGCAATGCCACTGATAATCTTGGCCGAACGGCGTCGGACCGCTTGTTGATACTCGGCTTCCGTCCGTGCACGCAGCAGAGTTTCCGTCTCGTAATCTTTCAGCAAGCTGTCAATACGAGCGGTCAGCATATGGTCCAAGCGTTGCAGATAGCGTTTACGTCGCTGTATAACAGTGTTTACAGCTTTTTTCTGCTGGGCCACGGCACGCAGTTTCTCATGCAAAGAATCGGCCGGATTATAGGGTTCAATCACCGTATCCGTTGCAAATTCAAGGGAGGTCTTTACCTGGATAGCCGTATCTTTCTTTGGGGGGACAAACACTTCACCCAAACGACGGAAAAACCCCTTCTTCCGAGGGCGTGTCACGACGGTATCCCGATGTGTAATGATACGGTGCTGCACACGCTGCTGGGTCACTACCGAGTCCTGCTGGGCAATTATCTGCTCAATGTCACTGGTGGATACCATGCTGTCATTCGCCTCACTCAGCGTGCGCAGCATTTTTATCGTATTGGTATCCTTCTCGCGTATCAAAGCAAGCACGCTGTCTGTCCATTGTACATCGCGGTCATCAGTAAGAATAAGGTTCTCCATTTCCCGGTGTACGAAAAACAAGGAAAAAAACAATACCGCCAGCAACAAAGTGTAGCCTACGGCAATCTTTACTTTGGAGACATTATTCATACTATCAAATCCTTTCCCTGGTCTGTTTACGGAACCTCAACCACAGCATCACTCCCGCACTGGTCAGTCCGAACGGGAAAGCCATCCAGACTCCCGTCAGCCCCCAACCGAAAACGAAACCGCAAAGGTACCCTACGGGCAAAGATATAATAAAATAGGATATAAATGCAATAATCATCATCGGTTTCACATCCGAGATGCCGCGCAGGGCATTGGCAAAGTTAATCTGCAACCCATCGCCGAACTGGTAAACCAAGAACGGGAAGAAGAGAGCGGCAACCATGCCGGACACTTCCGCATTGTCCGTAAACCATCCCCCTACCTGACCGCGAAGCGCAAAGACGATACCCAGCAACACCACCTCCATACACAGGATGATGTGAAGGCCGGCATACGCCGAGCGGCGCACATTCTGCCCGTCTCCCTGCCCCTTGAAGTTGCTGACACGCACGGCAACCGCAGCGCCCATGCCATAATACATCATGAAGGTGAACTGAGAGATAGTAAGCATTATCTGATGCGATGCTAGGGCAAGTGTCCCCAGCCAGCCCACCATGACGACGCTCAGACTGAAGGAAGCGGTCTCCATACCCATCTGCATACCCACGGGCCAGCCCAGTGCATTGAGCTTCCTGAACATCGGCATCGACCACCCCAGCCGCATGAAGCCGAGCCTGTAACGGATAAACCGGCGGCCGCGAAGCACAATCGCCGCAAAGACCACCACCATCACAATGCGGGAGAACAAGGTGCTGATACCCGCACCAAGCAGTCCCATCTCCGGAAAGCCCAGCTTTCCATTGATAAGTATATAGTTTCCTACGATGTTAAGCGCATTCCCTCCGAGCAGAATCCACATGGCCGTCTTGGTATCGGTGATGCCGTCCGTAAACTGTTTGAAACCGTTGAACAGCATGACAAAGACCAGTGAAGCAAGCAACACCAGATAGTAAGGCTTGATTAGAGGCAGCAATTCTCCGGGCTGTCCCAGCCGCTCCACATTGAAATAGAGAACAGCCATGACAAGAGTCAGCAACAAAGCCACCAGCACATTGGCAACCAGGCTACACCGCAACGCCTGCCCTGCCTCGGCAAAGCGGCGGTTACCGTAGAAGCCCCCTACAACCGGTGTCAGCCCGTAGCTGAAGCCCGTACTGAAAATAATGCAAAGAGTAAACAGATTGTTTACGAAAGAAGCGGCACCCAGTTCCTCCGTGCTGTGATGCCCAATCATCAGCGTATCGGCAAAACCAAGCACAATGACTCCCAACTGCCCCACCACAATGGGTAGCCCCAGGAGAAGCAATGCTTTATAGTGCTGCTTATACGTATCAAATAATTTTTTCATACTAAAGGTTTTCTTTTTGGTAATAAAGCACAATCCCGTTTTCATCGCGGAAGGTCTGTTGGGCGACCCTATGAAGCTGTTCTGCCGTCACAGAGCGGTAATTGTCCACTTCACGGTCTATGTCTTCTGCCTGTCCGGTCAGTTCAAACCAGGCAAGATTCGTGGCAACATTCAGATAATTGATGTTGCCGAATATCTGTGTAGACTCAAACTTGTTCTTTACTTTCTCCAATTCTTGTTCTCCAACAAACCCGGATTTCAACTCTTCCAACTCTTTCCGGACAGCAGCCTCGGCTTGCTCCAAAGATACGCCTGCAGATGGTTTTCCACTGATATGCAGCAGTCCGGCATCCCGTGTACCAGAGATATAGGCATCGAGACTGGAAAAGAACTTCTGCTCCTGCACCAGCCTGCGGGTCAAGCGACTGGAACGTCCATTGCTCAGAATATCCGACAGAATATCGAAGGCATAATAATCGGCATCCTCACGGCTGCACATGTGATAAGCCATGAACAAAGCATCCAGAGGAACATTCCGTTCCACCGTCTGCCGGCGTTCCGCCGTCTGCACAACTTCTTGCGGTAATTGCCTTACGGGCACATTCCTACGGGGAATGGGAGCAAACCATTTTTCTGTCAGCCTAACCGTTTCTTCCCACGAAATATTTCCGGTAACGGCCAGCACTGCATTATTAGGTGCATAAAAACGAAAAAAGAATTCCTTTACCTCGTCCAGCGTGGCATTGGCAATGTGAGAGAGGTCTTTCCCGATAGTAGGCCAGCGATAAGGATGCGTTTGATAAGCCAAAGGACGAAGCAGATGTCCCACATCACCATACGGCTGGTTCAAGCAACGTTGTTTAAATTCCTCCATCACTACCGCACGCTGCACTTCAAGACTTTGCTCACTGAATGCCAGTTCCAGCATGCGGTCGGACTCCAGCCAGAAGCCGATTTCCACATTCGATTTTGGAACCGTCAGGTAGTAATTGGTTATATCATTATTGGTCCATGCATTATTCTCCCCGCCTGCCAATTGCAAAGGAGCGTCATAATCAGGAATATGCACCGAACCTCCGAACATCAGATGCTCGAACAGATGGGCAAAGCCCGTATGCTCGGGATGTTCGTCACGGGCACCCACGTCATAAACAATATTCAAGGCAACCATCTGCGTGCTGGTGTCCTCATTGTGCACCAACCGCAGACCGTTGTCAAATATCTTTTTGTTTATCTTCATAAAATGGAATGACAGAATCTATCATCAATCTATCACTGTCACTTTTTTAATAACCACATCCTCTTCGGGACGGTCGTTACGGTCAGTCTTGACCTTCTGTATTTTATCAACAATATCCATACCTTCCAGCACTTCACCGAACACGGTATATGCACCGTCCAAATGTGGAGTACCGCCCACGGTAGTATAAGCCTTCACCTGCTCGGGGGTAAACTTGAACTCCAGTTCCTTGGCAACCTGAGCCTCTGCCTGCGCAATCAAGGAATCTTGCAAATCCATCAGACCGTCCTGGTCATTATTCTTGCGCATCTTGTAGATTTCCTTCATGTGTTTCTGCGCCAACGCGTTGAAAGCATTGTTCAAGCGCATCTGATTCATCTGCTGTTCCATCCCCAGCAAGGTAGAGTCATTATACACTTTTCCGGTCACAATGTAGAACTGGCAGCCGGATGATGCCTTGTCAGGGTTCACCTCATCACCCTGGCGTGCAGCCGACAAAGCACCTTTTTTGTGAAAATACTTCGGATAAACAAATTCGGCAGGAACGGTATAACCCACGTCGCCTGCCCCCAGCATCTTGCCTTTCGGAGCCTTCTTCGATTCCGGGTCACCTGCTTGTATCATAAAGTCCTTGATGACACGGTGGAACAGCGTACCTTCATACGTGCCGTCTTCCACCAGCTTGATAAAGTTATCACGATGTTTCGGGGTTTCATTATACAGTTTCACGGTGATGTCACCCGCACTTGTTTCAATCTTCAGCTTCGTTTCTTTTTCCATATCTTCCTCTTTCTTTTGTCCCGGCTTGCAAGCAGTCAGACTGCAAACCAGTATAGTTAATAATACAATAAGATTTCTTTTCATTTTGTTTTTTATTTAATTTAAGTTTGCAAATATACTAAAATCAGACAAAAGCACTTACCTTTGCCTACATAAAAGAGATAAAAGGCTAAAGCAATGACATCCATATTAATTGTAGAAGATGATATTACTTACGGCATGATGCTAAAAACATGGCTCGGCAAAAAAGGTTTCCAAGTAACCTCCGCCAGCAGCATTGCCCGTGCTCAAAAACATATTGAGTCGGAAACCGTAGACTTGATATTGTCTGACCTGCGCCTGCCCGACAAGGATGGCATTGACTTATTGAAATGGCTGGGCGAACACGGCCTGCAAATACCGCTTATCATCATGACGGGATACGCTGACATACAGTCGGCCGTCCAAGCCATGAAACTGGGAGCCTGCGATTACATTGCCAAGCCTGTGAACCCGGACGAATTACTGAAAAAAATAGGCGAAGCCTTGAATGCATCATCCTCCGCTTTGAAACAGATGATGCATTCGTCCCGAACAGATGATGCGTTTACCCCAAACAGACCATCCGTTTCACCCAAACAGACGATGCATTCCGACAAGATGAAAAATCAGCCTCTGAAGGGTGCAGAAGGCTCATTGTCCTCCTCCGACTTCCTCGAGGGAGAGAGCGACGCAGCCAAACAACTCTACAATTATGTGAAACTGGTTTCACCTACCAATATGTCTGTACTCATCAATGGTGCCAGCGGAACGGGCAAAGAATACGTAGCTCACCGCATCCACCAGCTCAGCAAGCGTGCCGACCAGCCGTTTGTAGCCATCGATTGCGGTTCTATTCCCAAAGAATTGGCCGCTTCGGAGTTCTTCGGGCACATAAAGGGTGCCTTTACCGGCGCACTGACCGACAAAACGGGCGCTTTCGTCGAAGCCAACGGCGGTACCATCTTCCTGGATGAGATAGGCAATCTGAGCTATGAAGTGCAAATACAGTTGCTGCGTGCTTTGCAAGAGCGCAAGATACGTCCGGTAGGTTCAAACAAAGAGATAAGCGTGGA
>ENA-OZGN01000515-OZGN01000515.1-human-gut-metagenome-genome-assembly--contig:-NODE-515-length-13074-cov-6.609187_pt1 | contig 13074 bp, 9 predicted proteins | sample MGYA00245115_ERZ653655 | MGnify/ENA primary metagenome ERZ653655 (study PRJEB26926, sample SAMN06165105) | human gut metagenome | biome: ENVO:00009003; feature: ENVO:2100002; material: ENVO:00002003... | reverse complement strand
TTTGCCATGCCCTTCTTTGTGTTTTTAATCTTTGTCATGATTATAGTTCCCCTTTCCTTAATATAACTATTTCTTTTTTGGGTAAAGATTCCTAGACATAATCTGTCTGTTATGGTTAATAATAGTGCTTTCACCACTTTTTGTCAAGGGTAATGCTCAAGAATTTTACGATTTTTTTAAATTTCATACACTTCAAAAGCATTTATTTTCCTTGATTTTTCAGGTTTAAAATCTATAACTTGTTACAAATGTGGTGAGTTTTTCTTGTTTATCACAAGATGATGTAGTATTCTCTTTTTTACCGATTCTAACAGTTAATCCTGATCTGCTCTGGAAGCTGGCTTACAATCTTTCTTTCTCCGAATAATTTATGATAGAATTCATATCCTGAATTAGAGTCTTCTGTTATTACCAGATCTGGTTGGATATCCTCTTTTGCCTGCAAATTATATAACTGATAAGTTTCATTATATATTCTTTTGGCGTTTTGATATTTCTGACTGTCTCGCTCTTGCCTCATGCCGTAAATTTCTTCAATACTATATGGTAAATGTTCCAGGCTGTCCCTTGTGACCAAAACGAAGTAATTGTCGCTGCCTTTTACCATTCTGGTAAATTCTTTACTGCGTAAAAATGGTGCTCCTTCATCAATAAATATAATGCATTGCTGCAGGGTGGCAAGCCTTTCTTTCCATGAAGCGTTTTCCATTACTACACATCGTTTTTCACATATTTGGGTAATTCCTGATGATATGCCATTGTTCTCATAATCAGAAATCATTCTAAGAAGTTCTGTTTTTCCTGTTGCAGAATCTCCCTGAATGACTGTGATATTTCTCTTTACTGTAAGATGATAATGAACTCGTTTGTTGTATATTTCAATATCATACTTTCCTGTCATGTTTTATTATCCCCTCAATAATCGGTTTACAATGATTTCGTCATCCAGTTCCAGCATGGAATGAACCGTTTTTCCTGTGTTTACAATATAGATATCAAATGACTGTTTTCCAAAGTCCATGATATAGCCCAGGCGAATTGTGATGTCTTTTTGTTCTGCCAGTTTTAAAATCCATTGTGCACAGTTGTTTCCGCAGGCAGATGCGTTAAATATATGATCTGGATCATTTTGCATCAATATCAGAGTTTTTACTCCTCCTGAGAGGCGTTCCGGTGGAATCGGGCCGAGAAATGGACTGTCGATCATGCATGGACCTTTTACCTCTGATCCGTCTATATCTTTGATCATTTTTCTGGAAGTTTCTGATGTGATCCACTCATCTTCATATGTGTTATTGAAAAACACATCAGGATTAAAAATATAATTGTCTCCCGGATTGTCCCCAAAAAATATTTTCAGCATCTTGTATTCCTCCATTCTGTCAAAACTGATTATCTTTTCTTATTTTATCAAAAATATCTTCCTGTTTCCAGCATCACAAAAATAGCAGAGAACTTTTTTATCATTCTCTGCTGTTTCTCTACCATCTGCTTTAAGGTGTTAAAGCAAACATATTATTTCTTTCTGACAATAACCTTATCCAGATGCCAGATATCATCTACATATTCCTGGATGGTTCTGTCGGATGTGAATTTACCGCTGCATGCTGTGTTGAGGAGTGCTTTCTTAGCCCAGCCTTTTTCATCTCTGTATGCTGCTTCTACGCGTTTCTGTGCGTCTGCATAGGAACGGAAGTCTGCGAGGATGAAGTAGCGGTCTGCTCTGTCTGTGTTCTTTGTGTTGAGAAGTGAATCGTACAGGTCGCGGAAGAGTTCTGTATCATTGGAGAAGGTTCCGTTGATGAGCTGCATCAGTACCTGACGGATTTCTTCGTCTGTGTTGTAGATCACGTTTGGATCGTATCCGCCGTTGTTTTCGTAGTTGATTACTTCGTCGGAGCTTAAACCGAAGATGAATGCGTTTTCTGCGCCAACTTCTTCTACGATCTCTACGTTAGCACCGTCCATTGTTCCAAGTGTAGGAGCACCGTTGAGCATGAACTTCATGTTACCTGTACCGGATGCTTCTTTACTTGCTGTGGAAATCTGCTCGGAAACGTCTGCTGCTGCGAAGATCCACTCAGCGTTGGATACTCTGTAGTTTTCGATGAATACAACTTTGATCTTGCCGTTGATGGAAGCGTCGTTGTTTACTACGTCTGCTACTGAGTTGATGAGTTTGATAATCTTCTTGGCTGTTGCGTAACCTGCGGATGCTTTTGCACCGAAGATGAATGTTCTTGGATAGAATTCCATTTCCGGATGCATCTTGATCTGGTTGTACAGATAGATAACATGCAGGATGTTCAGGAGCTGACGTTTGTACTCGTGAAGTCTCTTAACCTGTACATCGAAGATGGAGTGCGGGTCTACTTCTACGCCATTGTGCTCAAGGATGTATTTAGCCAGACGCTCTTTGTTCTTGAACTTAATGTTCATGAATTCCTGGAGTGCTTTTTCATCATCTGCGTAAACTGCAAGTTTCTTTAACTGCGGAAGGTCTGTGATCCAGTCCGGTCCGATATGCTCTGTGATCCAGTCTGCAAGGAGTGGATTTGCGTGGAGCAGGAAACGTCTCTGAGTGATACCGTTTGTCTTGTTGTTGAATTTCTCAGGCATCATTTCATAGAAGTCTTTTAATTCCTGATTCTTCAGGATTTCTGTATGAAGGCGTGCAACACCGTTTACAGAGTAGCCTGCTGCGATTGCAAGGTGAGCCATCTTAACCTGTCCGTCATAGATGATTGCCATCTTTTTGATCTTCTCATAATTTCTCGGATATTTAGCCTGGATCTCAAGGATGAAACGACGATTGATTTCTTCGATGATCTGGTATACACGCGGAAGCAGTCTGGAGAAGAGCTCGATCGGCCATTTCTCAAGTGCTTCGGACATGATAGTATGGTTTGTGTAAGCAACAGATTTTCTTGTTACTTCCCATGCTTCATCCCATCCAAGTCCTTCTTCATCCATGAGGATACGCATTAACTCTGCTACTGCTACAGTCGGATGAGTATCGTTCATCTGGAATGTTACTTTTTCATATAATTTATGGATATCGTCATGTTTCTTTTTGTATTTGGCAATTGCTGCCTGGAGGCTTGCAGATACAAAGAAGTACTGCTGTTTCAGTCTCAGCTCTTTACCTGCATAGTGGTTGTCGTTCGGGTAAAGGACTTCTACGATATTGCGGGCAAGGTTCTCCTGCTCTACTGCTTTCTTGTAATCACCCTTGTCAAAGGAATCAAGCTCGAAGTCTACGATCGGCTCTGCATCCCAGATACGAAGTGTGTTTACTACATCATTGTCATATCCTGTAATCGGCATATCATAAGGAATGGCTTTTACTGCCTGATATCCTTCATGGATAAATTTGTTTCCGCCCTTTTCAGGATCGTACTCTACTCTTACATATCCACCGAAGTGTACTTCTTTGGCATATTCCGGACGACGCAGTTCAAATGGGTAGCCGTTCTTTAACCAGTTATCCGGTACCTCGATCTGATAACCGTTCTGGATTTTCTGTTTGAACATTCCGTAGTGGTAACGGATTCCGCAGCCATATGCTGCGTAATTTAAAGTTGCGAGAGAATCAAGGAAGCATGCAGCCAGTCTTCCCAGACCACCGTTTCCAAGTGCCGGATCCGGTTCCTGATCTTCGATACAGTTAAGGTCAAATCCCAGCTCTTCGAGAGCTTCTTTTACTTCACCGTAAGCGCAAAGGTTGATCAGGTTGTTTCCGAGAGCACGTCCCATCAGGAATTCCATGGACATATAGTATACGATCTTCGGATCCTGTTCGTCATAAGCTTTCTGTGTTGCAAGCCAGTTATCAATGATAACGTCTTTTACAGAGTAGCTTACTGCCTGAAAAATCTGCTCCTGTGTAGCTTCTTCAATTGTTTTTCGATAGAGGAATTTTACGTTGTCTTTTACGCTTTTCTTGAATGCCTCTTTCTTGAACATTTCGTTTGTCATTTCATACCTCCCGTAATGGTTTCACTGTTCACTTTATTCTCAGCAATACACCTTGCGGATATTGCCGGTGAACCTCTTCATTCCGTCAACTCTTCTGTTTTCTCATATCAGAGAAATTGGGGGCAAAGAATCTCTGCCTCCAATTTCCTCTCTGAAATCAGACTGTCAAGGATAATGATACTCTTTTTTCGACAGTCTGTCATGTGTATAATTGCCGAATTTTATAACAATTTTTTTTCGTGCATTGCGAAAGTAGTATATTTCCTGTGAAATACCTGTAACTTATCAGTACCTTGTCAGTAATTGACCGAATGTTGTCAATTACAGTTTCTTAACACCCATAGTTACTGCTTCTTTGTTGATGTTCCACTCTTTCACATAACCATCGGTCTCGCCAAGTACCATTTCGTCTGCAAGTACTTCTGACTTGATCTCATCTTCGTGTGCTTTCATGACATCCTGGATCTTGTCGTTTCCGTGAGCGTATACTACGATCTTGTCCATAACTTCGAAGCCGGCTTCCTTACGCATGGTCTGAATCTTGCTGATGATCTCACGTACAAATCCTTCTTCTATCAGTTCAGGTGTCAGGTTTGTATCCAGGACTACGGATGTTTCACCGTCAGATTCAGATACATAACCCTCTGTCTGTGCTGTTTCAATAAGAAGGTCTTCTTCTGTAAGCTCTACATCGTTTCCGTTGATATCCAGTTTCAGGACACCGTTGGTTCTCAGTTCGTTCATTGCTGCTGTTCCATTGATGTCTGTGAGAGCCTGTCTGATTCCTCCAAGGAGTTTACCGTATTTCGGTCCTACTGTACGAAGCTGCGGTTTGAAGCTGTAGGAGATAAAGGATTCTACGTCATCTGCGAATTTCACTTCTTTGACATTCAGTTCATCTGCGATAATGTCAGTGTAGAATTCACTCATTTTCTTCTCAGCTTTTACATACATGGTTCCGATCGGCTGACGGTTCTTGATGTTTGCTGTATTTCTGCAGGCACGTCCCAGAACTACGATCTCCAGAAGCTCTTTCATGTCTGCTTCCAGATCTTTGTCGATCCATGCTTCGTTTACAGTTGGGAAGTCGCAGAGATGGATACTCTCCGGAGCATCTTTATCCACGCTTCTTACCAGATTCTGATAGATGTCTTCTGTCATGAACGGGATCATCGGAGCTGCTGTCTTGGCGATGGTTACCAGTGCATGGTACAGGGTCATGTAAGCATTGATCTTATCCTGCTCCATTCCCTTTGCCCAGAAACGTTCACGGCTTCTTCTTACATACCAGTTACTCATTTCATCTACGAATTCCTGGAGTGCTCTTGCTGCTTCCGGGATCTTGTAGTTTGCCAGATCATTGTCTACAGCCTGAACAGTTGTGTTTAATCTGCTGAGCAGCCATTTGTCCATTACAGGAAGCTGGTCATAGTTCAGTTCATATTTGGTCGGGTCAAAGTTGTCGATGTCTGCATATAATACGAAGAATGCGTAAGTATTCCACAGTGTGCTCATGAATTTACGCTGTCCTTCCACAACTGCCTTGCCATGGAAACGGTTCGGAAGCCATGGAGCACTGTTGATGTAGAAGTACCATCTGATGGCATCTGCGCCGTATTTGTTCAGTGCATCGAATGGATCAACTGCATTTCCTTTGGACTTACTCATCTTCTGTCCGTTCTCATCCTGGACATGTCCCAGAACGATTACGTTCTTGTATGGTGCTTTATTGAAGAGCAGTGTGGATTCTGCAAGGAGTGAGTAGAACCATCCACGAGTCTGGTCTACTGCCTCGGAGATAAAGTTTGCAGGGAACTGCTGCTCAAATAATTCTTTGTTCTCAAATGGATAATGATGCTGTGCGAAAGGCATTGCTCCTGAGTCGAACCAGCAGTCAATAACCTCCGGTACACGATGCATTTCTCCACCGCACTCCGGACACTTCAGTGTAATCTCATCGATGTATGGACGGTGAAGCTCTACTGTCTTGGCTCTCTCATCACCGCTCATCTCGAATAACTCCTGACGGCTTCCGATGGAATGCATATGTCCGCATTCACACTGCCAGATGTTCAGTGGAGTTCCCCAGTAACGGTTACGGCTGATACCCCAGTCCTGAACGTTTTCAAGCCAGTCGCCGAAACGTCCTTTACCGATGCTCTCAGGGATCCAGTTGATTGTATTGTTATTTCTGATCAGGTCATCCTTAACTGCTGTCATCTTGATGAACCAGGATTCTCTTGCATAGTAGATCAGTGGTGTGTCACATCTCCAGCAGTGTGGATAATCATGCTCGAATTTCGGAGCATCGAAGAGCTTGCCTTCTTTGTCCAGATCTGTGAGGACCATAGAATCTGCTTTCTTTACGAAAACGCCTGCGTATGGTGTCTCTTTTGTCAGGTTACCCTGTCCGTCTACGAACTGTACGAATGGCAGTTCATAGTTACGTCCGATTCTGCTGTCGTCTTCACCGAATGCAGGTGCGATGTGAACGATACCTGTACCATCACTCATAGTAACGTAGTTATCACAGGTTACGAAATGAGCTTTCTTTTTCTGTTTTGCTGCTGCCTCTCCTGCACATGCGAAAAGCGGCTCGTATGCTTTGTATTCCAGGTCTGTTCCTTTGTAGGTTTCCAGAACTTCATATGCTTTCTCGCCTTCTTCTTTTGCAAGCTTGCCAAGGACTTTGTCAAGGAGTGCTTCTGCCATATAATAGGTATATCCGTCTGCTGCCTTTACTTTGCAGTAAGTCTCATCCGGGTTTACGCAGAGTGCAACGTTGGACGGAAGTGTCCATGGTGTTGTTGTCCATGCAAGGAAGTATGCATCTTCACCAACAACCTTGAATCTTACAACTGCGGAGCGCTCTTTTACAGTTTTGTATCCCTGGGATACTTCCTGTGCGGAAAGAGGGGTACCGCATCTTGGACAGTAAGGAACGATCTTGAAGCCTTTATACAGAAGCTTCTTGTTCCAGATTTCTTTTAATGCCCACCATTCGGATTCAATATAATCGTCATAGTAAGTTACGTATGGATGTTCCATATCAGCCCAGAAACCAACAGTAGAGGAGAAATCCTCCCACATTCCTTTGTATTTCCAGACGCTTTCCTTACACTGTTTGATGAATGGCTCCATACCGTATTCTTCGATCTGCTCTTTGCCATCCAGACCAAGTTTCTTCTCTACTTCCAGCTCTACCGGAAGTCCGTGGGTATCCCATCCTGCTTTACGCGGAACCATGTAGCCCTTCATTGTACGGTATCTCGGAATCATATCCTTGATAACGCGGGTAAGTACATGGCCGATGTGCGGTTTACCGTTTGCAGTAGGCGGTCCGTCGTAGAATGTATAGGTTTCTCCCTCTTTTCTATTCTCCATACTTTTCTCAAAGATATGGTTTTCTTTCCAGAATTCTTCTACTTTTTTCTCACGGTCTACAAAGTTTAAGTTCGTATCAACTTTCTGGTACACAGTAATTTACCTCCTGTTTAAATTATTTGTATCAGACACCTGAAAATATGCAGGACGTTTATATACACTGAAAAATATTTCCGGTGTCCTTTAAGAACGAAAATAAGCCCATAAAAAAATCGCCCTTTTGTAAAAGGACGAAGGTTTATTGACGTTCGCTATACCACCTGTTACATTGTACGGGCATCCTCTGCCGATACATGAATCTTTTAACGGGGATTTCCGTCAGCTCTTACCTGTCTGTACACCCTTCAGAGCTGCAACTCCGGAGTGATCTTCACTGCATTTACTCACCACCGGGCTCACACCCTCCCCGGTTCGCTGTCTGCTTTCCCCTGCAGTTACTCTCTCCATCAACGTTTTTGTGGACATATCATTTATTTAACTATGCGGATTCATTATAAGGTCACAAAATTCACTGTGTCAAGTATTTTTTTGAATATTAGGGTAATCCTGTTACTGTTTAATAACACTGGTTACTGTCAAACTCCCGAACAGTAACACACTGTTAACATACTATCATATAAATTTTACACAGGCATTGTAATTAATGATATAATAAGGTAGAATATTTTGTCCGAACGTCATTTAAAACGATGTACTAGAGTGTGTCTAAAAAATCATTCCCGCAATCTGCACGCCCCACTTTGCGGTATATTTCACCCGAATTCAGTTGCCGTAGCCCGCTACGGCGCCCTCATCCGGGCAAAATATACCACAAATTGTGACGCACATCTTGCAGAAAGCCTTTTTCAGACACGCTCTAGGATATGGAAAGCAACTACTATGTATATTTAATGAAGGGTAATTTCAAATGTTTAAAACAAAATTTCATAAATTAATGAAACGTTTCCTCACCGGAATGCTTTGTGCAGGGATTCTGACCTCCCAGCCTGCAGTCACTTACGCTGCCGAGACCTCTGCCACTCCTGAAGCCGGTCATTCAGAAACCTATTCACAGGCCTCAGATATCGATTCTGTCAAAGGATGGCCCACAGGTCCTAATATCGAGGGACAGTCCGCAGTGCTGATGGATGCAGTCACTGATACTATTCTTTATTCCAAGAATGCCAAAGATAAGCTATATCCCGCCAGTATCACTAAGATCATGACCGCTCTTCTGGCCTGTGAACATCTGAATATGGACGATACGATCACCATGTCGCAGGAAGCGGCTTATGGGATTGAGGCCGGAAGCTCCAGCATTTACGCAGAAACAGGAGAGGTTTTCACAGTAGAGCAGGCCCTGATGGCTCTGATGCTGGAATCCGCCAATGAGATGGCTCTTGCTCTGGCAGAAAAAACAAGCGGTTCTGTAAAGAAGTTTGTTGAACTGATGAACCAGAGGGCAGCTCAGCTTGGCTGTAAGAACACCCATTTTAATAATCCAAATGGTCTTCCGGATGAGACGCATTATACCACCGCAGGTGATATGATGAAGATTGCAAAGGCAGCCTGGTATAATCCCAGATTCCGTAAATTTGTGACCACACAGGTTTATGAGATTCCTCCGACTAATAAGCAGTCTGAAACCCGTTATCTTCTCAATCACCATAAGATGATGCCCGGACAGTCTTATGCATACGATGGGGTTCTGGGAGGAAAGACCGGATACACCGATGCAGCGGGAAGTACGCTTGTCACCTATGCCAAGAGAGGAAATTCCATTCTCATTGCAGTTGTGCTGAATTCTACAAACGGTGCTTTTCCTGACACAACTTCTCTGCTGGATTACGGCTTCGACAATTTTGAAAAAGTAGACTTGAATATAGATACCGATCCGGTACCGGCAGTATTTCTCCCATGCGAAAAGCACCTGTTAAAGGACTGGAATAATCTGTGTTCCTTCTATTATATGAGGCATGTGTACGTAACTGTCCCCACAGGAACCGATGTGAGCCAGCTTGTAAAGAAGCAGAAACTTCTGAACAATTCTGTCGGTCCAAAACGAATTAAAAGTAAATATTATTTAGACGGCCATATGGTCGGATATGGAATGCAATATGAAAAGGAAATCCTTTCAGATTTCCTTCTCAACGCTTCTTTTTAGTTTTCGCCTGAGGCGGAGGACTTCTTTTCTTTCACGAAGTTCCTCTGCTTCTTCTGTATCTGTGAAACGCAATGTCTTCACAGCGAAATATTTCTCATCTTCTGTTTTTCGGATGCGGATCTTGCCTCTTATCAGCCCATGTTCTTCACAATTGGATATGCTGTAATAAACCTTTGGATTATTCATAAACCATCGGAGTTTGCGCTTTGCAGGCAGATGACAGACCGGACATCTGGTGCTGGTCACCTCGCGGTCTTTCATGATTCGCTCTCTTGTGGCAAATTCTCTGGATACATATTTGTCATGATCCGGATAGGAAATATGTATCTCGTCTTTTTTCTTCTTTGGATTCTGGTAAACATCCAGTGACGGATGATTGATGATGATTATGTTATTTATTTTCTCCAGGACTTTCGCTGTATACCAGGCATCTGCAAGCGCCCGGTGAAATCCCCTGGATTTCTCTATTTTCAGCTCATCGATCGCATGCTCCAATGCACACCTGTGTGTACCGTCATCATAACTGATACTGTATAGTTTCTGCACATCATAATAGGTCACAGGTCCGGGAAGCAGATCCAGCAGGCCATAGAACTTCATATTTCTCTGAAGTTCCATCACATCCTGATTTCCCCAGGTAAAAAAGTACCAGTCTTCTCCGCACCAGTCAATAAATTCCCTGACTGCCTGCTCAAAGGGCACTCCTTTCATTAGATCTTTATAATCTACATGAATTACCTCATGGATGCTGTCATGAATCCATTTATAGACCTGTGGTTTGATCAGTCGGTGAAAATGATCCGTTATTTCTTTTTTGCTGTTTACTTTTACAGCCCCAATCTCGATAATCTCAAATGGAAGCCTGTCGTTACGTGTTTTCTTTCCCGAAGGATTCTGATTCCATTCCAGGTCAAAGACAATATAGTTCATTCATCCGGTCCTTTTTGTTTATTACTTTTTCGCATTTATTTTCCACTGCTGATAAACATATTATTTCACAATCTTCAGTTCATACTGTCTGGTTCCCAGACCAATCTTCTCTGCCTGATCCAGTGTTGCCTGCCATTCAATGTTCGGGTTGGAATCTTTGAAATGGTCGTGGTGGCAATGCCAGTCAGGTTTTGCCAGGTGTTCTCCAAGCTGGCTGTTCTCGATCGGAGTTGCTTTCAGACAGGCATCTGCGCAGGCCTGGTCCAGAGCAACCGGGTCAAAGCTTGCAAACATTCCGATATCAGGAAGGATTGGTGCATCATTTTCGCCATGGCAGTCACAGTTCGGGCTGATATCCTGAACAAGTGCTACATGGAAATGCGGACGTCCATGACAGACTGCCTGTGCATATTCGGCCATCTTACGGTCAAGAAGTTCATTTGCACTGCTGTTTGGATTGTATACTGCATCAAAACCGCAGGCTCCGATACAACGGCCGCAGCCTTTACATTTATCATAATCAATGACTGCTTTTTTATTCGGATATGTAATCGCATCACTTCCGCACTCTTTCGCGCAGCGACGGCATCCGCGGCAGAGTTCTTCATTTACTGCAGGTTTTCCGCTGGCATGCTGTTTCATCTTACCTGCGCGGCTTCCGCATCCCATTCCGATATTCTTCAGTGCACCGCCGAAGCCGGTTGCTTCATGTCCTTTGAAGTGGCTTAAGCTGATAAAAATATCTGCATCCATGATCGCATGTCCGATCAGTGCAGTCTGACAATATTCACCGTTAACTACCGGTACTTCTACTTCGTCTGTACCGCGTAAGCCATCACCGATGATGATCTGGCATCCTGTTGAAATGCTGTTAAATCCGTTGAGATTTGCGCACTCCAGATGCTCCAGTGCATTCTTACGGCTTCCCGGATAAAGAGTGTTGCAGTCTGTGAGGAACGGAAGTCCTCCCTGCTCTTTACAGAGATCAGCTACTGTTTTTGCGTAATTCGGGCGCAGGAAAGCCAGATTGCCAAGTTCTCCGAAATGCATTTTAATAGCCACGAATTTTCCATCCATATCAATGTCTTTGATTCCGGCTGTAACGCAGAGTTTCTTCAATTTATCAAGCTGGCTGGTGCCAACCGGACATCTGAAATCAGTAAAATAAACGGTTGATTTTTCCATCGTTTTTCCTCCTGTTTTTATTGATCAAAATTTGATTTTCTTTTTTATTTTATCACAAGATGCAGGTTCTTTTCGAGATATTTTTTTGCTTACATCTGTTCGTAAAATTTTGTCACCTTTTTGTATTCTGCAGGCAAAGTGATCTGCTCTACCACAACATCTCCATCTTCTGCATTGTGGTAACGGTAAATGTAAACGCCCTCCTGGATCTCATCTCCTTCGATCAGAGAAACTGCCAGATATCCCTGTCCTTCAAATTCAAAGGTATCCATGATCGCAAAATCCCGTTCTGTTCCGTCAGATACCGGGATGCTGATTACTTCATATTCTTCCATAGTATGTTTTCCTCTCATTCATAAGCAGTCTTATTCTTATTTTCGCTGTTTTTTATTGTAGCAAAGAGTGTTAATTATATCAATCCTATTTAACCGAATCAAGTAAGTCGTTACTGTTCACTCCGTTCACAGTAACAGTAAGGCCCCTGCGGGTTACAAAAAGAAAGACTGCACCTCCAATGAGCACAGCCTTTCCGGTTTGGTATATTTTATTCAGTTCTGCTTACAATTGCTTATGCCATAATCGGTTTTAATGCTTCTGCAAGCTTCTCTTTCTCAGCTTCTGCCTCTTCCAGGTTCTTGCCGAGAGTTGTGTAATAAATCTTGATCTTTGGTTCTGTTCCGGATGGGCGAACAACTACTGTCTCGCCGTTATCCAGCTTGTAGATCAGTACGTTTGCTGCAGGAAGTCCTGTTTCTTCCGGTTTCTGGTAATCTGTTACTTTTACAATTGCATGACCTGCGATCTCTGTGAAAGGTTTGTCACGAAGTCCCTGCATCAGAGCTGACATCTTATCCATTCCGCTTAATCCCGGGAATTCGAAGCTGTCTACTTTATTCAGGTAACGTCCGTACTGTGCATAGATCTCTTCCATTCTCTGTTTCAGGGAACTTCCGATGCTTCTGTAATATGCAGCCATTTCACAGATCAGCATAGATCCGATAACAGCATCCTTGTCACGTACATATGGTCCTGCAAGGTATCCGTAGCTCTCTTCAAATCCGAAGATAAATCTGTCTACTTCATCTGCTGCTTCAAGCTGTGCGATCTGATCGCCGATCCACTTGAATCCTGTAAGTACGCTTCTGAGTTCTACTCCATAGTGCTCTGCCACTGCATCTGCAAGTGGTGTGGAAACAATGGATTTCACTGCTACCGGGTTCTTTGGCATTGTACCTTTTTCGATACGGCCTGCACAGATATAGTCAAGAAGGAGTACACCTACCTCATTACCTGTTACCAGTTCATAGGAACCATCCGGGCATTTCATTGCGATACCAACACGGTCTGCATCCGGGTCAGTTGCAAGCATTAAGTCTGCACCTGTTTCTTTTGCGAGATTTAATCCAAGTTCCAGAGCTGCAAAGATTTCCGGGTTCGGATAGCTGCAGGTTGTG
>ENA-OZGN01000512-OZGN01000512.1-human-gut-metagenome-genome-assembly--contig:-NODE-512-length-13098-cov-4.093690_pt1 | contig 13098 bp, 8 predicted proteins | sample MGYA00245115_ERZ653655 | MGnify/ENA primary metagenome ERZ653655 (study PRJEB26926, sample SAMN06165105) | human gut metagenome | biome: ENVO:00009003; feature: ENVO:2100002; material: ENVO:00002003... | reverse complement strand
GTGTTGGACCGGGCAGCGGCGAGGTGCAGCGAAACCCCGTCCGCAGACGGAGGCCCCCGGCAGGGCGCAAAGGCATCTTTTGATGGACGGAACGTCTGTCAAAAGTGCTTTTGCGTTACTTTCGACGAAAGTAACAAAGCCTTTGCCGTGTCCGGCACTAGTTACTTCCACAGAGAAAGGACGTGCGATTGAAAAGAACCATTTCCGCAATGCGGGGCCCCGGCTCCCTCAACCATAACCGGAGAAGTTTCACCGCTGAAAACGTAGACCCGGAGCGGAGCAGCCTGAATGTTATGTACCGGGATGAACCGATTCAGAAGGTGTACCACGAACTGTTTGACGAGGCAGTGAAGCGTTACAATGCCAAGCAGAAGCGCAAGGACCGCTGTATCACCGACTACTATGAGCACCTGCGGACAGGCAAGCAGGAAAAACTCTTCCATGAGCTGATCGTCCAGATCGGCAACAAAGATGATATGGGGGTCCTGACCGAGAATGGCGCACTGGCAAAGGAACTGCTGGACGAGTATATGCAGGGGTTCCAAGAGCGGAACCCGACACTGCGGGTGTTCGGGGCTTTCCTCCACATGGACGAAGCTACGCCCCATCTGCACATCGACTTCGTGCCGTATGTGTCCAGCTGGAAGGGCAAAGGACTGGACACCAAGGTGTCCCTGAAGCAGGCACTGAAAGCCTTGGGCTTTGCAGGCGGTTCTAAACGGGAATCCGAGCTGAACCAGTGGATCAACGCCGAGAAAGAGCAGCTTGCTGCCGTGATGGAGCGGCACGGCATCGAGTGGGAACAGAAAGGCACCCACGAAGAGCACCTGTCTGTGCTGGACTTCAAAAAGCAGGAGCGTAGTAAAGAGGTAGCGGCTCTGGAAGCTGCCAAGCAGGAGTGCCAGACCGACCTGACCGAGATGCAGGAACAGCTGGAAACAGCGCAGACAGCCGTAGAAGCCGCTGAACAGCGGGTACAGAAAGCAGAGCTGATCTATCAGAAGCAGAGCAAGGAACTGAACAAGCTGGCTCCCATCATGGAGGGGCTGGAAAGCCTGTCAGCACAGTACTCCCAGCGGCCAGAAGAATGGGTACCAGAAGCAGCCACATTTGAGACCGCCAAGAGCTATCGGGAGAAGAAGGCCATGCCGCTGATCCAGAAGTTGGTGAAGGTACTCTTTGCCCTCCATCGGAAGTACTGGGAGGTTAAGAACGAGCGGGATAAGTACCAGTATTTCTATCAGGATGAGAAGAAGGCTACCCATCATCTAAGCCAGCGGCTGAAAGAGGTGAAGGCAGAAAATGAGCAGCTCTATGCGATGAAACGTGATTTCAGGCGAGTGTGGGACTATTTCGGTGCCGAAAAGATGCAGCAGGTCATTGGATTTATGAGGGAGCAGGAGCAGACCGCAGATAAGAGCCAGAAGAAGAACAGGCAGAACAGCGTAGAACTGTAAGCATAGTAGACCCCCGCCAGCGGATGTTGGCGGGGGTCTGTACATATAAGTGATATTTTACTCAAAAAGTTCCGGGGCAATATCCGTCAGAGCAAATCCGGGAATGTCTTTCTCGTCTTTGTAGGTGCCATCTTCAGCCAGAAACTCGACCTTTGCAAAGTCCGCAACTGGAATCTCAGATTCACAGACATACCAGTTCAGGTAGTCATTAGCAGTTTGTTTGAGGGTTGAGGCAACGCTGCGGTCAGCGTTGTACTTGTCGCAGAAAGTGCGCCAAGGCAGATATTGCCAGATTTTACCATTGGTCTTGATGGTAATGCGGCACATGATTTTGTCGTTGGACAGACCGGTGTTTTTTGCACCGGCATGGTCATTGGCAGTCAGCCAGACGACAGGATGATAGTTTTCATATTTGTCAACGGATTTATAACCAATTTTCTGCCCATTAAAAAAGAGTGGTTCGTCATGGAGCGTGGCGTTGTCATATTTCAGATTGGAAGGTGTCAGAAGCAGTTTCCCAGTTGCAAGAATCATCCGATACTTGATGAGGCTGGTGTAATGATACAGATTTTCGGGCAGTTTGGTCTTTTTCGCTTTCATTGGCTTTCCTCTCAGTTCACAGGTGTTTGACGATACGAAACTCCGTCCGAGATACAGACAGTGGACAAGATTGAAAAAAGTGTACACTATCTCGCTGAAAAATGCAATAGAAATTTTTATCGGCTTGCAATCACGGAAAAGCTGTGGTACGCTTTACTAGGATAGTATAAAGGGAAAGTATATCCTTTTTGGGAAAAACACCATGGTGTACCAATAGTGGTACATTTACTATGTTAAAATGAAAGAAAACAATGCGGAAATTCGCATTTGATGGAGGAAATAAAAATGGTAGACACCAAAAAAGAACAGGAACGCGAAGAACTGCACCGTGCAATCTGGGCGATAGCGGATGATCTGCGCGGCGCAGTGGACGGATGGGATTTCAAGAGCTACGTTCTCGGTACGATGTTCTACCGTTATATTTCGGAGAACATTGCCAGCTACATCAATCAGGGCGAAATTGATGCAGGCAACCCGGACTTCCGCTATGAGGATATGCCTGATGCAGAGGCAGAGCAGGCACGGGAAGGGCTGGTACAGGAAAAAGGGTTCTTCATCCTGCCCAGTGAGTTGTTCTGCAATGTACGGGCAAAAGCGGCCAGCGATGAAAACCTCAATGAAACGTTGGAAACGGTGTTCCGGCACATTGAGGAATCCGCAAAGGGCAGCTCCTCTGAGGAGCAGTTTGCAGGACTGTTTGATGATTACGATGTGAACAGCAACAAGCTGGGTGCGACCGTTGCTAAGCGCAATGAGAAGCTCGTGAAACTGCTGAACGGCGTGGCAGATATGAACCTTGGCGATGTGAAAGAGCATGACATTGATGCCTTTGGCGATGCCTACGAATACCTGATGACCATGTACGCCAGCAATGCGGGCAAGTCCGGCGGCGAGTTCTTTACGCCTGCCGATGTTTCGGAGCTGCTGACCCGGCTTGGTACGGTAGGCAAGAAGGAAATCAACAAGGTCTATGATCCTGCCTGCGGTTCCGGTTCGCTGCTGCTGAAGGCAGAAAAGGTGCTGGGACGGGATGCCGTGCGCAACGGCTTCTTTGGGCAGGAAATCAACATCACAACGTACAACCTGTGCCGCATCAATATGTTCCTGCACGACATCGAATTTGACAAATTCGACATTGCCTGTGAGGATACGCTGACTAATCCGCAGCACTGGGATGATGAACCTTTTGAGCTGATCGTATCGAATCCGCCGTACTCCATCAAGTGGGCCGGTGACGAGAATCCGCTGCTCATCAATGACCCGCGCTTTGCCCCGGCTGGTGTTCTGGCTCCGAAAAGCAAGGCAGACTTGGCCTTTATCATGCACTCGCTGGCATGGCTGGCTTCCAACGGTACGGCGGCAATCGTCTGTTTCCCCGGCATCATGTACCGTGGCGGTGCAGAACAGAAGATCCGCAAGTATCTGGTGGACAACAACTTTATTGACTGCATCATCCAGTTGCCGAGCAACCTGTTCTTTGGTACCAGTATTGCTACCTGCATCATGGTGCTGAAAAAGGGCAAAACAGATAATAAGGTGCTGTTCATTGATGCTTCTTCCGAGTGCGTCAAGGTGACGAACAACAACAAACTCACCCCGGAGAACATTAACAAAATAGTGGACACCTTTGCACAGCGGGCAGAAGAAGCACACTTCTCCCATCTGGCGGAGTATTCCGAGGTGCAGGAAAATGACTATAACCTGTCGGTTTCCACTTATGTGGAAGCCAAGGATACCCGTGAGAAGATCGACATTGTGAAGCTGAACGCTGAAATTGCACAAATCGTAGCACGAGAAAACGAACTGCGGGCCGCTATTGACCAGATCGTGGCAGAAATCGAGGGCTGAGATGGAAAGCAAGAAGAAAGATTCTGCATTGGTACGTTCTTCTGCGGCGGAATACCTGACCTTTGTTGCCTCTACGGGCGAGGACAAGGACAGCATTGAGATGCGCTACGAGGATGAAAACATCTGGCTGACGCAAAAGATGATGGCGACCCTTTACGATGTGGGGCTTCCGACCATCAATGAGCATATCAAAAAGATTTATGCTGACCATGAGCAGGACGAGGCGGCAACGATTCGGAAATTCCGAATAGTTCAAAATGAGGGTGGCCGACAGGTTACTCGCAGCGTGAACCACTATAATCTGCAAATGATTATTGCGGTCGGCTTCAAGGTGAATAACCAGCGGGCGGTGCGGTTCCGTGTCTGGGCAAATCAGATCGTGGAGCAGTACACCATCAAGGGATGGGCAATGGACGAGGAACGCCTGAAAAACGGCGGCACAGTCCTGACCAAGAAATACTTTGAAGAGCAGTTGGAGCGTATCCGGGAAATTCGCATTTCGGAGCGCAACTTCTACCAGAAACTCACTGACATTTACGCTACTTCGCTGGATTATGACCGCAATGCACTGACCACAAAAGAGTTCTTTGCAAAGGTGCAGAATAAGATGCACTATGCCGTGCATCGCCATACGGCGGCAGAACTGATCTATGAACGTGCCGATGCCGAAAAGCCGCACATGGGGCTTCACACATGGAAGGATGCTCCCAACGGCAAAATCAAAAAGAGCGATGTTTCGGTGGCGAAAAACTACCTGACCGAGGATGAGATGAAGTCCATGGAGCTGATCGTTTCGGCATACCTTGACCTTGCCGAGAATCGTGCCCGGCGTCATATCCCCATGACCATGGAGGACTGGGCCAAGCGGCTGGACATCTATTTGCAGGCAGATGATCTGGAAGTACTGAAGGATGCAGGAAAAATCTCGGCACAGCTTGCAAAGATGCACGCCGAAACGGAGTTTGAAAAGTACCGCGTAGTGCAGGATCGGCTGTACCAGAGCGATTTTGACAGGTATTTGGAGGAAAACATAGAGTAAAGATGAGCCTTGAGATTTGGAGTTTCGTAGTGGATGTGCTCTCATTGATTGCAACAGTTGTATTGACAGTTGCAATCTATTGGCTACAGCGCTCACATGAAAAAGAACGTGAGCAAATGGAAGTGGAGGCGCAGAAAAAAGCTGTTGCTGAAGCGGCAAGAGTTTTTCTGATTGATAATGAAGATGAAATAGAATACTTGCCGTTGTCAGCGATTGCAAAAAGCCTGAATCTCAAAAGAAAGCATCATAGAGCGATAACGACTAAGTTTTTAAGATGTAGTGAGGAAGTTCAAAAGGAAATTCTGAAGCAAGCCAATTTTCAGCTAATAGAGGTTTCTAAAGAACAGGTGAGTGCTGCATTAAAACGACTAAAAGATGATATTAAGGTGTGCGGTTTTGGACAAGATACTTTATATGATGGGGCTAAATACTTTCATCGGGCTATGGAACGTTATTCGGATGAAAAAATTGAAACCGTAAATCCGTACATATTTGAGGACATAAGGCGAACACACTTTTATCAAGGTGATTCACTCCAATTATTAAAAGACACGAGCTATAACGGAACGCTATACGGATATATGTACGATTATCTTCATTCTGCGGATTTGGGTAAATCTAAATGGCTACTTCAACCACCAATTGATATGGCACAGGAACGGTGTGATTTAGGTGGGTGCCCAGAAGAAACTATGACATTCTGGACAATGCGAATCGTTATTGATTGCTGCCGGGTATTTAGTGAATCAGAAGAAGATTTTATTTTCGATGAAGATTTGATTGAAACACAGGAAGATATGTATTATTATGCGGTGATGGCACTGTACAGTACCTATATTGCAAAGAAAGAAGAGGGTGCGGATGAGTAAACTGGAGGAGTTGGTTCGGGACCTTTGCCCGAATGGTGTGGAATACAAGAAACTGGGTGAAATCGCAACGATTTCTCGTGGAGGAAACTTTCAGAAGAAGGATTTTCTTACAGAGGGTGTGCCGTGTATCCATTATGGCCAGATTTATACAAAATATGGCCTGTTCGCAGATAAGACATTTACCTTTATAAATGAAGAATGTGCTCGGAAACAAAAGATGGCGCAGCCCAATGATATTGTTATGGCAGTTACAAGCGAAAATATTGAAGATGTTTGTAAATGCCTTGCATGGTTGGGTGATGAGCCTGTGGCCGTTAGCGGACACTCGGCGATTATCCATCACAATCAGAATGCCAAATATCTGGTTTACTACTTCCATTCGCAGATGTTCTTTGCACAAAAGCGTAAGCTAGCGCATGGAACAAAGGTCATCGAAGTGACACCGGATGCGCTGGTGGATATTACTTTGCCGATTCCTCCTGCTGAAATTCAGTGTGAAATTGTTCGTATCCTAGACAATTTCACAAATCTTACAGCGGAGCTTACAGCGGAGCTTACAGCTAGAAAAAATCAGTATGAATTTTATAGGGAAAAACTCTTGACGTATGATAGTAAAACTAGGATAATGCCGCTAAAAGATGTTGCGAAAATTGAACGGGGAACGAGAGTTGTGAGAGGCCAGCTAACAGAGACTGGTTTATATCCTGTGTTTCAAAATGCTTTAACTCCAATGGGATACTACGATAAAGCAAACAGATTGGGAAATAATACTTTTTTGATTTGTGCAGGTGCAGCTGGGCAGATAGGCTACTCGGATGTTGATTTTTGGGCTGCAGACGATTGCTATACTTTCAAATGCTGTGAAGAACTTGAAAACAGATACCTATTTCATGTGCTAAAAAACAGCCAGCACAGAATAGACGCGCAGGTGAGAAGGGCTAGCATTCCAAGAATTTCAAGAGAAGCGGTAGGAAATATTCGGATTCCGATTCCACCCCTTGACACCCAGAACCGCATTGTGAATGTACTGGACAACTTTGAGAAGATTTGCTCCGACCTCAATATTGGCCTGCCTGCTGAAATTGAAGCCCGTCAAAAGCAGTACGAGTATTACCGAGACAAGCTCTTGACATTTGCAGAAACTGGCAACACAATTTTGAGCAGAGCAGAGCAGAGCAGAGCAGAGCAGAGCAGAGCAGAGCAGAGCAGAGCACTGATTAAGCTCTTGCAGTATGTGTTTGGCTATACAGTTGTTTCTCTGCAAGATATAGTAAAGAACAGCTGCTCTGGCGGAACACCGAAAAAAGGCGTATCAGAATATTACGAGGGTGGAAATATTCCTTGGCTGAGGACGCAGGAAGTTGTGTTCCGGGATATTTACAAGACGGAGTGCTTCATCACAGAGAGTGCAGTAAAAAATTCTGCGGCAAAGTGGATTCCAGAGAACTGCGTAATAGTTGCAATTTCGGGCGCGACTGCTGGAAGATGTGCAATCAATAAAATTCCGCTAACAACAAACCAGCATTGTTTGAATCTTGAAGTTGACCCGGAAATGGCATTGTACAGATATGTGTATTACTGCATCTGTGCAAAGCAGGAAGAACTTCTTGCGAAAAAGGAGGGCGCACGTGGAGATTTGAACTCAACAAGAATTTTAAGTTTGCAAATTGACCTCCCATCGATTGAAAAACAAAAACGGATTGTTTCTATCCTTGATCGCTTTGATGCAATCTGCAATGATTTAACGAGCGGCTTGCCAGCGGAGATCGAAGCAAGACAAAAACAGTATGAATACTACCGAGATAAATTGTTGACGTTTAAGGAGGTGGCTGCAACGTGAGTGCAGAAAAAAAGGCTGGTGTAATTTATATCCTGACAAATCCCTCTTTCCCGGATTATGTAAAAATTGGCTATGCGACCAATATCGAAAATCGACTGAAACAGTTAAATCGAAGCGAGTGCATCCCATTTGCGTTTCGGGTATATGCTACTTATGATGTTTCGGCTCCGCTACAAGATAAAGAATTGCATAGCCTGATCGACCGTTTGAATCCTGATTTGCGCGCTATTGATACGTTTGATGGCAAGACAAGAACAAAAGAGTTTTATGCAATGACAAAAGAGGATGCTTATGCGCTTTTGGAGAGCATTGCAAAATTAAGCGGCACAATGGACAAACTGCAGCGCCTTACCCCGGAAGGCCATGAGATTGCAGACGAAGAAGTTGCGGCTGAAATTCAGGAAGAAGCAAAAGAACGCAAAGCCCCGTTCTCATTTATCAAATGCGGTATTCCGATGGGGGCAGAGGTCGTGCTGCAAAATCATCCTGAGGTTGTAGCCGTTGTAAAAGATGATAGGCAAATTGAGTATCAGGGTAAAGCCTATTCGCTTTCTGCTTTGGCTCAAAAAATCATGCAGACGACCTATCCGCTACAAGGGCCGGTACATTGGCTTTATCAGGGAAGAAAACTGCGAGATATTCGAGTGGAACGAGAAGAAGCAGGTTTGTATGAGTAAAAGGCGGGTGTGAAAATGTCCTTTTTCAATATCGTGGCGGCTACCAATGAAGATACTGTTGTTGCTGCCTATGAACCCTCCAAGGTGCGCTCTGACAGCTACCAGAGTGAGGCGGAGTTGGAAAAAGAGTTTATCCGGCTGTTGTGCGAGCAGGGTTACACCTATCTGCCGCTACATACCGAGGATGAACTGATTGCTAACCTCCGCAGCCAACTGGAAGAGCTGAACCACTACCAGTTTTCCGATACGGAGTGGCGGCAGTTCTTTAGTGATGTAATTGCCAACCCCAACGAGCATATTCCCGAAAAGACCCGGAAGATTCAGGAAGACAATGTACAGGTGCTGCACCGGGATGATGGCAGCTCCAAAAACATCACACTGATCGACAAGAAGAACATCCATAACAACCGCCTGCAGGTCATCAACCAGTATGAGGTAAAACAAGCAGACGGCGCACGGCATGATAACCGCTACGATGTGACGATTCTGGTCAACGGCTTTCCGCTGGTTCATGTGGAACTGAAGCGGCGCGGGGTGGCCATCCGGGAGGCGTTCAACCAGATCAACCGCTACCAGCGGGATTCGTTCTGGGCGGGCTGCGGCTTGTATGAGTATGTGCAGATTTTTGTGATCTCCAACGGCACAAATACCAAGTACTACTCCAACAGCACCCGCTACAATGCCATCAAGGATGCCAAACACGGCAAGACGAAAAAGGAAAAGACCAGCAATAGCTTTGAATTTACCTCCTACTGGGCCGATGCGAATAACCGTGTGCTGACGGATCTGATCGACTTTACCCGGACATTCTTTGCAAAGCACACGATCCTGAGCGTGCTGACCCGGTACTGCATCTTTACCTCAGAAAAGATGCTGATGGTGATGCGCCCATATCAGATCACGGCAACCGAGAGGATATTGAACCGCATCGAGATCGCCAACAACTACAAAAAGTATGGCAGCATCGAGGGCGGCGGCTACATCTGGCACACCACTGGCTCCGGCAAGACGCTGACCTCCTTCAAAACGGCACGGCTGGCATCGCAGTTGCCCTACATCGACAAGGTGTTGTTTGTGGTAGACCGCAAGGACTTGGACTACCAGACTATGAAAGAGTATGACCGCTTCGAGAAGGGCGCGGCAAACTCCAACACCAGCACCACGATTCTGAAACGCCAGTTGGAAAACCCGGAAGCACATATCATCATTACCACCATCCAGAAACTGGCGACCTTCATCAAGAAAAATCCGGGGCATGAGGTCTACCAGAAGCACGTTGTGATCATCTTTGACGAGTGCCACCGCAGCCAGTTCGGTGATATGCATGGCGCAATCATTCGCAACTTTAAAAAGTATTATTTGTTTGGTTTTACTGGTACGCCGATTTATGCGGCAAATGCAGGGACAAGCGGAAAACCCGGTATGAGGACAACGCCTCAGTTGTTTGGCGGTGAACCAAATGAAAAAGGCGAAAAGGTTCTACCGCTGCATACCTACACCATCGTTGATGCCATCAACGACAAGAATGTGCTGCCGTTCCGTGTGGATTACATCAAAACGATGGACGCAGAGCCGGACATGGACGATAAACAGGTTTGGGATATCGACCGGGAAAAGGCGTTCATGGCACCCAAGCGTATTTCTCTGGTGACAAAGTACATCCTCGACCACTTCGACCAGAAAACCTATCGGGGAGACAAATCGTATGAATTTAATCTGCTGACGAATGTGGCGGAGGTTGCCTCTGCCCAGCGTGGTGCGGTGGAGGAAATCAAGCAAAAACAGCGCGTCAGCGGTTTTAATTCGATTTTCTGCGTGGCATCTGTGCCGATGGCAAAGCTGTATTATCAGGAGTTCAAAAAACAGATGGCGGCAGACCCAACCAAGCGGCTGCGCATTGCTACCATTTACAGCTATGGAGCCAATGAAGCGGAAACGGATGGCATTCTGGACGAGGAAAACCCGGAAGATACCTCCAATCTTGACCAGAGCAGCCGGGATTTTCTGGATGCCGCCATTCAGGATTACAACGAGATGTTCCACACGAACTACTCCACCGATGGCGAACGGTTCCAGAATTACTACAAAGATGTATCGCTCCGCATGAAAAATAAAGAGCTTGACCTGCTGATCGTGGTCAATATGTTCCTGACGGGCTTCGATGCCACGACCCTGAATACCCTTTGGGTGGACAAGAACCTGAAGATGCACGGTCTGATTCAGGCGTTCAGCCGGACGAACCGTATCTTGAACAGCATCAAGACCTTTGGCAATATCGTCTGCTTCCGCAACCTGCAAAAGCGGGTAGATTATGCAATTGGTTTCTTCGGGGATAACAAAGCCGGAGGAGTGGTTTTGCTGAGGAAGTATTCTGATTATTATAAAGGCTACGACGATGACCAAGGGAAGCATCATCAGGGCTATGTTGAGATGATAAACGCTTTGGAAGAAAAATTCCCACTGGCAGCGCCGCAAATCGTCGGAGAGCAGAACCAGAGGGATTTTATCGTGCTGTTTGGTGCACTGCTGCGGATGCGGAACTTGCTGTCTTCCTTTGATGATTTCAAGGGCAACGAACTGATCTCTGAACGGGATTTACAGGACTATTTGGGCCGCTATCAGGATTTGCGGGATGAATGGCGTAACAAGAGGCACGATGAAACCAAAGAGGATATCACGGATGATGTGGTGTTCGAGGTGGAGCTGATTCGGCAGGTCGAAATTAACATTGACTACATCCTGATGCTGGTCAAAAAGTACCATGATACCCATTGCGATGATAAAGAAGTGCTCATCACGATTCGCAAGGCGATTGATGCCAGCCCGGAACTGCGTAGCAAAAAGCAGCTGATCGAAACCTTTATTGCAGGTGTCAACGATGTGGATGACGTGATGACAGAGTGGAACACCTTTGTGTCCGAACAGCGGGAGAAAGAACTTGCAAAAATCATCCAAGAGGAAAAGCTGAAGGAGCCGGAGACACGCAAATATCTGGCCAATGCGTTCCGTGACGGTGAGATCAAGACCGTGGGCACCGATATTGACAAGCTGATGCCGCCTGTTTCTCGCTTTGGCGGCGGTGGCCGTGCACAGAAAAAACAGGGTGTAATCGATAAGCTGAAGAGCTTCTTTGATAAGTTCTTTGGGATTGGTGGAAGTTCGATGGCAGAGGAAGATAACAAATAATGCTTAATATCGAGTGCTCGTGAGCGGAAAAACTAACTTCTTGCTCTTTAGGGAGAATATTACCCCGAAATTAAAACAAAGTTGCTTGTGGAGGGATGTCTATGAAATTGTTCACAAGTAAAATGCTCGAGCGATTGATGGACGAACAAAAGAAAAAGTCGGAAGGATTGTTGCCAGAAATTATCAAGCGGTTGATCCGAAGCAGTTGCCCGGATTATTCGTATCTTCGTGCGCCAGAGGAAGATGATATTTGGGCACCGGGATATGACGGAATCGTGGACAACGGAACGAAAACGCCTTATGTGGCACAGGGAATAAGCGTGTGGGAATTTGGAACCAATGCGGGTTCTTTGGAAAAAATCAACAGCGATTATGGAAAACGTACGACCCGTCCGCTTGGAGTGAAAAAATCAGATACTACTTTCTATCTCGTAGTGCCTAAAATATGGGCATACAATATATCACTTACAGAGTGGGAGGCGGAACACCGAGATGAATGGAAAGCAGTCTATGTATATGACGCAGCTGTTTTGTGCGATTGGCTCAACTCGGAACCGGCGGTCTGTGCATGGCTAATACAAAACTATCTGGAAAATGAGGCGGTGAAAATAGACTCTGTTGCGCATGCATGGGAACAGTTTGTACAAAGGACAAATCCTCCGCTTAATCAGGCAATGTTCCAAATCGGCAGAGAAGAGCAGCTGGAGGCTTTCTGCAAAAAGGTGAATGAAAAGATATGCCGTGTGGCAGCAGAATCCCGAATCGAAGCATATGGATTCTGCTTGGCTGCGCTGATGCAAGATTCAGCATTGGCCGAACAGGTGACTGTTATTTGCAGCGAAACGACGTATCATCATTTGGATAGCTTATGCGAAAACGCATATTTCCTGTTGAGGTTTCCGTATAACGGGCAGGTATCAGGGCGTAACCAAACTATTCTCTGCGAGGGAAAGGGTGCTGTAAAAAAGGATGTAATTCGATTGCTTCCGCAATGGAAAACGCAGTATCTTCAGGCGTTGCAGGAGATGGGTATCGACAGCGCAAATGCTGATGAACTTTATAGTTATACGCACGGAAATCTTCCGGCACTCATCCGAAAAATTCCGGGAAATGAAGCTGATCTACAGCCGGAATGGATGAGTGTGGCAGATATTGATTTGTTGCAACCGCTTGTACTTCTGCGGCACTACAATATTTTAGACGAGAAAGAGAAACAGCTGGTTGCACGATTGGCTGAAACACCATGTCCTGTAGTGGAACGAAAATATGAGGAACTATTGCGGATAGATGACAGCCCAATCAAAAAAGCTGGAGCGTGGTATCAAATCGTCAATGATGAAGAAGCGTGGCTGGCACTGAACATAGACATAGAAAGTGCCATGGGGCAGCGGATGTATCAGGAAATCCATGCGGCACTCTCCTGCACAGATGCAGCACAAAATCATAGAAGGCATGGTGTTCTTCAACGGTTGCTTAAAAATTACATTTGTTTTGCGGAGACTGGGTCAGATCAAAATATGATTGATGCTCAGGTGAGGGACTGTCTCTTATACACATCTGACGCTGCCGACGACGGAGAGAG
>ENA-OZGN01000476-OZGN01000476.1-human-gut-metagenome-genome-assembly--contig:-NODE-476-length-13556-cov-4.578846_pt1 | contig 13556 bp, 13 predicted proteins | sample MGYA00245115_ERZ653655 | MGnify/ENA primary metagenome ERZ653655 (study PRJEB26926, sample SAMN06165105) | human gut metagenome | biome: ENVO:00009003; feature: ENVO:2100002; material: ENVO:00002003... | reverse complement strand
GCTCGGAGATGTGTATAAGAGACAGCAGCAGATCATATATTGCTGTACGAAGACATCACATTCTGGGGAACAGAACTTGGAAACCTGTTCTTTCTTTTTCACTGGAATATCCGGTTCGGCACCCCGTTTCTGATTCTGTACGGGCTCTTTTCAGGGATTTTCCTTGGTGGATGGATCATGGCCCTGGCAGAGATGGCAGATATTTTCCCTATCTTTGCCAGAAGAAGCAGATTCCAGAGAGGTCTTTCTTTTACAATCCTGTGCATAGCCGCCGGCAAAACTGTCGGGGCACTGATTTACTATTATAACGGATGGCTGCCATAATTTCCAGCTAATCTTTAACATCAGTGCCAAAAAAGCAGCAATCGATTACTCTTTACTCCGTTCTCAGTAACCTGGTGTACCAAAATTACGGATTTTCAATCAGAAAGGTTTTATATTATGTCAGACAATAATCTCAGTCAGAAAAAACAGAAACAATATGAAGAATACGTAAAAACAGTCACTCCTGTCCACAGCCTGCCACTGAATATGTGCAAAGCCTTTTTCACAGGCGGAGTCATCTGTGTTGTTGGACAGGTCATCTTAAATTACGCAGATAACCTTGGGCTGGACAAAGATACCGCCGGCTCCTGGTGTTCCCTTATCCTAATCCTTTTCAGTGTGATCCTCACAGGATGTAATCTTTATTCCAAAATCGGCAGATTCGGCGGTGCCGGAAGCCTTGTCCCGATCACCGGTTTTGCCAATTCCGTAGCTTCCTCTGCAATCGAATATAAGGCAGAAGGACAGGTATTCGGCATCGGATGCAAAATATTTACGATCGCAGGACCCGTAATTCTTTATGGAATCCTGAGTTCATGGATTCTCGGTGTGATTTATTATCTTTTTACAATGATCCCGTAACTATTCAGCATCCATATCCTGAGAGGTGTTTTTGCATAAGAATCATACAATTATACAAGGAGGTTTCCTATGAACAGACAAATGACCTGCGGTACATCCAGCATTTCATTTCAGAATCCTGTCTTTATCCAGAGCTGTGCTTCTGTTGTCAGCCGGAAAGAAGGAGAAGGGCCATTGGGCGCATACTTTGATACCATATGTGAAGATCCCATGTTTGGAACAGATACCTGGGAAGCTGCAGAAAGCACTCTGCAAAAACAGGCCGCTCTGCTGGCAATCAAAAAAAACGGCCTCACCTGTTCTGATATACAGCTTCTTTTTGCAGGCGACCTGCTGGCTCAGACATCAGCCTCTTCTTTCGGAACCGCTGATCTGAAAATTCCTTTTTACGGTCTTTTCGGAGCATGCTCCACTATGGGAGAATCTCTTTCCCTTGGTTCAATGTGTATCGACGGCGGGTACGGAAAATATATCCTCTGTGCAACTTCCAGCCACTTTGCCAGCGCAGAAAAAGAATTTCGTTTTCCCCTGGGATATGGAAATCAAAGGCCCTTATCTGCTACCTGGACAGTCACCGGTGCCGGAGCCTGTATACTTGGATATGAACCGCCACCACGCCCGGACAACAAAACACTAAACACACTCCGTAACTGCAATATCTGTGCAGTTATAACAGGAATCACCACCGGAAGACTGATTGACTTTGGGTTCAGGGATTCCCTCAATATGGGAGCTTGCATGGCTCCTGCTGCCTGCGACACCATAGCCCGAAATCTTCAGGATTTTCACCGAAAACCATCCGATTATGATGCCATCTTCACCGGTGACCTAGGCATGGTAGGACGGACAATCCTGTTCGACCTTCTCACAGAAAAAGGATTTGATATCTCATCTGTCCATCAGGACTGCGGTATGCTGATCTATGATCCTCAGACTCAGGATACACATTCCGGCGGCAGTGGATGTGGATGTGCCGCCTCTGTTCTGGCAGGCTATATTCTTCCGGGTATTATACAGAAAAAATGGAAAAGGATTCTCTTTGTTCCCACAGGTGCCCTTCTGTCAAAGGTAAGCTTCAACGAGGGGGATCCAATTCCCGGTATCGCACACGCTGTTGTAATAGAACAGTACAGGGTTCCGGATATGATGTAGATACAGAAATTTTTTCAGGAGGAAAATTACATGGACTATTTTAATGCATTCTGGACAGGCGGACTGATCTGTGCCCTGGTACAGATTCTTCTGGACAGGACAAAGCTTATGCCCGGACGGATCATGGTACTTCTGGTATGTACAGGCTCTGTTTTAAGCGCTGTCGGAATCTATCAGCCATTTGCAGAATTTGCCGGAGCAGGCGCTTCTGTTCCTCTGCTTGGTTTTGGCAATATCCTGTGGAAAGGAATGAAAGAATCCATTGACAAAAACGGACTGATCGGACTCTTTATGGGAGGCTTTACCGCCTGCGCGGTGGGAGTCTCCGCAGCTTTGATCTTCTCTTATCTTGCAAGCCTGATCTTCAAGCCCAAAATGAAAGGATAACATACCATGAGTGATACTCTCTATTTACAGTTAGATCAGAATATCCAGATAAACCATCCACACATTTATCTTCAGGACATTGCAAAACTTTCCTGCAGCAACAGTAAAATTCTGAATCGGCTCCGGGTGATGCCGGTTATAAATCTTGACCCGGATAAACCAGGACGTTATGTAATGTCTGTCATGGATCTGATCTCCGAAATCAAAAAAAAAGAACCGGACCTTGAAATCAATAATATTGGAGAAGCCGACTTTATCATCACTTTTAAAAACAAACCCGGTTCCGGGCTTGTCTGGCAGTGGTGCAAGATTATTTTCGTCGGTCTTGCCGCCTTTTTCGGTGCAGGTTTCTCTATCATGACATTTAATAACGATGTAGATGTCGGTGGTCTCTTCTCGCAGATCTATACCCAGGTCACAGGACAGACTTCCGGTCATTTTACTGTTCTTGAAATCACTTATTCCATAGGAATCGGACTTGGGGTACTTTTCTTCTTCAATCATTTCGGTCATATGAAAATAACAGATGATCCAACACCTATGCAGATACAGATGCGTCTGTACGAGGAAAATGTTAATAAAACTCTTATCAAAGACATTGACCGTACTTCCGAAAAGTGATATACTTCGATAGCCGAGTGTTCGAAACCTTCCACTCGTAAAACAAATACTAAAGGAGATAATCAAATATGAAAAACAAAGGTACTCAGTTTCTGGCAGAAGCAGCAGTGATCGGAGCTATTTATGTGGTTCTGACTCTTTTATTCGCACCACTCAGCTATGGCGAAATTCAGATTCGCTTTTCGGAAGCACTGACCATCCTGCCATTCTTTACACCGGCTGCGATTCCGGGGTTATTTGTGGGATGTATCATTGCCAATCTCTTTGGCGGTGCCATTCCTGTAGACATTATTTTCGGAAGCATCGCAACACTAATCGGAGCAGTATTTACTTACAGACTCCGCAGCTGCAACCGTTTTCTTGCGCCGATCCCGCCGATTGTTTCCAATGCAGTCATCGTGCCATTCGTACTTCACTTCGGATACGGAGTAAATCTTCCGATTCCGCTTATGATGCTTACCGTAGGTATCGGAGAAGTAGTTTCCTGTGGTGTAGTAGGACTGATTCTTCAGACAGCCCTTCTGAAATACAAAAATGTGATTTTCAGATCACAGAGAACTGTATAACTTACGATATATAACAATAAAGATATTATAGCAAAAAGAGTGTGCAATATTATAGTAATCCGCACACTCTTTTTGTTACTGTTCACTCCATTCACAGTAACCTCTTTTTTATTTACCTCTTCAGAGAATACTCCACCTTCTACAAGCGGTGAGTTAATTACTCCCATCTGCTTATACCTGCTTTTTAAGTTCCTTCAGAATCCGCTTTTCCATCCTTGACACTTGGACCTGGGAAATTCCCATCTCTGCCGCAATCTCTGTCTGCGTCATATCCTTAAAATATCTCATACCGATCAGCTGACGTTCTCTTGCATCCAGTTTTTTCAGGATTTCATCCAGAAAAATCCTGTTCAGTGCTGCATCCTGTCCATTTTCTTTTTCCTGGAGCCTGTCCATAAGCGAAATATCATTTCCATCTCCCTGATAGATAATTTTGTGCAAAGATTCCACTTCAGCTCCTGATTCCATCGACATCACCACTTCATCTACTGAAAGTTCTGTCGCTTTCGCAACTTCCTCCAGTATCGGTTCACGTCCCAGTTCTTTTTCCAGTGCTTCTCTCGCAGAATAAATTCTGGCACAGTTCTCTTTCAGGTTTCTGCTCACCTTAAGCATCCCGTCATCCCTCAGATAGCGTCTGATTTCACCTATGATCATGGGAACAGCATAAGTTGAAAACTTCACATCGTACGAAATATCAAAACGATCTATGGCTTTCAGCAGCCCAATGCTTCCTATCTGCACGATATCTTCCATTTCCACACTGCGCCCGGCAAATCTTTTCGCCATGCTGTACACAAGTCCTGCGTTTTCTTTAAATACAGTATCTCTTGCTTCTTTATCTCCCTGTTGTGACTTCATGATCAGAGCAAGAGTATGGTCCATTCCTACCTCCCGATCGTCTTTTTCATATGGACAACTGTTCCATATCCCACCTGTGATTCTACTGTTACCTCATCCATAAACGCTTCCATAAATGTAAATCCCATCCCGGAACGATCCTTCTCCGGCTTTGTTGTAAAAAGAGGCTCCATAGCTTTTGCAACATCTCTGATCCCCACTCCCTTATCGATCACATCAACCCATAATTTCTGTCCTTCCCTTCTGCAGAAAATCTCTATTTTCTGCACCTGGCCTTCATAAGCATGAATAATACAGTTTGTCACAGCCTCTGACACAGCAGTTTTCAGATCTGCCACTTCCTCCAGAGTAGGATTCAGCTGTGTGCAGAAAGCTGCCGCCGCAACTCTTGCCAGCCCCTCATTCTCAGGTCTGCTGTCAAAAATAATTTTCATTTCATTGGTATTTTCCATAATAGTTTTCTTCCCCCTCTCTTTAGACTTCCCCACAGATTTCGACAAATTTATATACCCCTGACAGATGCAGCAGCTTTTCAATATAGGAATTTACTCCTGTAGCCTGTATACAGTCACCGCGCATCCCCATCATCCGGTATCTCCCCATGATCAGCCCTATCCCTGAACTGTCCATAAACGCTGTTCCTGAAAAATCAAATGTGATCGTTCGTATATATTTTTTCCGTATAATATCATCTGAATCTCTGCGTATCTCGTCTGTCACCATATGATCTACCTCTTTCGGTAAATGAATGATCAGGGAATTTCCCTGTATTTCAAATCTGTTCTCCATCATATCCCTCCTCACTTTTTGTCAGGCGAATGTTCGCAATCCACTTTGCAGTGTAGCTCTACATCAAATAACTGTTTATTGCTTTTCGCAGCCTCCTACTTGATTCGGTAAAAAAGAGACACATGACTTCCATGCATCTCTTTTGTATCTTTACATCTTCTTATAATACTTCATGTCTTCTGCCACATCAAAATGAAAACCCGGTATCAGTATCCGGAATCGTCATAATCACCGGTGTCGTAACTTCCATCATCTGCCGAATCACCATCAGAATTATCGTAAGAACCATCATCATATTCCCCACTGTCATAGGAACCATCGTCATAACTTCCATCTTCCGCTGAATCTGAAGAAGCATCTCCCTCTGCGCTGTCAGCACTGCCGGTTCCGTCTGTGACTTTCGCATCTGTAGTTCCTTCGATCCCGGTCGTACCTGTAGTGTTACAGATCGTATTGTAAATTCCTTTCAGATCCGCAGGCAGCAAATCCGCATAAACATTCTGTATCTTCAATGCCGCTTCATCTGTATTCTGTTGCTGCAATGCTGAGTACGCCTCGATCAGAGCCTCATAACTGCTGCTTTTTTTCTTCTCTTCCTCTATCTGTTTGGAGGCCGCCTCAACTGTGTCTCCAGATTCCTGAGCCTGACTCTGTGCCTTGGTCAGCTCAGCTCCCTGACTGGACACTGCATCACTGTATTTCATAATCTGCTGATTCGCTTCCCTGTAGATTCCCTGACGTATGGCAGGAACAGCCAGAAGATAAAACGCCAGCAATCCTGCACAAAATCCGGCAACCAGTGTAAAAAACAGCGGAATCCTTCCTTTTTCTTTATACTGAGGAATCTGGATTGCCATATCATTCTCACTGCTGTCCACAGCTTTCCTGTTTCTTTTATTCTGACGTTCCAGACGTGTAGATACTCCTGTCTGTTCGTCAATCTCTCTCAAAAAACGAAGGGTTGTTGTATTTGTTTTATCAATCCGCGCGGCTTTCCTTAACGTCTTTCTTGCCTTGTTATATTCCCCCTCTTTCATCTGCACAAGTGCCAGAAGATGGTAACCTTTGATCAGTTTTGGATTCTGTATGAGAATCTTCTTCAGCCTGATCGCAGCCATATCCTCATGACCTTCCCTGCACAGATTTAAGGCATCATTATACTTTCTGATCGTTTCATTGATCGCCTCAAGCTTATTGGAGTTCGCCTGCAGCTTGTTAATATATTCTGATGCCAGATTTCTGGATGGCTGAAGATTCTTACTGATCACCCATTCACTGAGTGCGGCAACCACCTCCCCTGTCTCAAAATATACCAGTCCAAGAAGATTTCTCGCCTGAATGTTATGCTTATTATAAATAAGACTCTGCTTCAGACAGTCAATCGCCCCTGAAAGATCGCGGACACTGGCTTTCTCAAGCCCCCGGTTGTAATACTGTCTGGAAAGGTAATCTACCTTTTTCTGGATCAGCACATTACATCCACATTTCGGGCAGTAATCCAGATCTTTGTCCACCAGAAATGCGCCACAATTCATACAATTCATGTGTATCTCCTTATTTTACCCGTCTGCCACTCTTGGCTTCGCGGAGAACTTCCTGAAGAATATCCAGGATATCCGTCAGTTCTCTCTCATAAATCGCACCCTCCGCATCTGCCACATCCAGACAAGGTTCAAATTTCTTCAGTTCCTCTTCATAATCTATCATTTCTTATTTCTCCTGATCACATCTTTAATCTCACCGACAAGATACAGGGAACCCACGCAGAAGAGCATTCCGTCATCCCCCTTTACTTCCAGTGCTCTACCAAAGGCTTTCTCAACATCCTCCACTACTTCCACAGAAGAAGCACCTGCTTCTGTAAAAAGCTTTGCAAATCTCTCAGCAGGAACCTGGCGATATCCGCCAACAGAGGTTACTACCACTTGACGGAACGTGATCCTGCTGCAGATCGTATGTATCATATCTGTATAATCTTTGTCATCTACTGCTGAAAAAAGCAAAGTCAGCGGACATTCTTTCTGAAAATGTTCTGCTGTCTCTACAAATTTCTCTACCCCGTCCTCATTGTGAGCACCGTCCACGATCACACCCGGAAGCACTGTTTCCATTCTTCCCTGCCAGCGTGTTCCGGCAATTCCCACATGGATCTGATCCATAGATACAGAAATCACATTCTGCAGAACCTCAATCGTCTTTAATGCAAGCGCACTGTTCATCACCTGATACTTTGCAATAAACGGAATGGAGAAAACCATATCCTTATAATACTCATTCCGAAATGCAAAATCAATTCCCGCCGAAGTATTTCTGAGCACTTCTGTATCTGATCTCTTCACTTCATAAGCAGGGCTTCCCAGTTCTTCTGCTCTGGCACGGATCACTTCTGCTGCATCCGGATCGTTTCCGTCATAGATTACCGGTACCCCCGGCACAATGATCCCGGCCTTTTCTCCTGCGATTTTGGCAACTGTATCTCCCAGATACTGCATATGATCCAGACTGATCGATGTGATCACACAGGCAACAGGATTCTCCACAGCAGTAGTCGCATCCATTCTTCCGCCCAGTCCTGTTTCCAGAGTCACATAATCAACACCTGCCTCTGCAAAGATCACCATTCCCATCAGAAAAAGCATCTCAAAATAAGTCGGATGATAGCTGCCTTCTGCAACCAGTTCATCCGCAAGTACCTTTACTTTCTCAAAGGCCTTCAGGAAAGTATCATTATCAATATTCACCTCATTGATCTGGAAGCGTTCATTGATCTCCACCAGATGAGGAGAAGTAAATAATCCGCAGGAATATCCCGCTTCTCTCAGAACAGAGGTCAGAAACGCACATGTACTTCCCTTTCCATTAGTTCCTGCCACATGGATCACCTTAAACTTATCCTGAGGATTGCCAAGTCTTCTCAGACATTCCTTTGTGTGATCCAGACTGTTCTTCTTTGTAAATTTCGGAGTTTCATCAATATAAGCAACTGCTTCTTCGTAATTCATAAAAAAATTCCACCACTTATCTATAATGTATTTAGTTACTCTAACATTATATAATAGTGGTGGAAGATGTCCAGTACCAATCGTAATATTTTATCCGACAAAATTATGGATTAATTCTCATTCGTACCGGTACTTTCTGTTAATTTCCATTTATTATTTGAATAAAGTGCATAGCAGGACCGGTCATAGCTCTTGCTCAGCGGTTTTCGCGTCGAACTGTTGCTTCGCTGGATCACCGCAAGCCTGTCGAAATCATTCAGCTCCGTACCTGTGATCATCAACGTAGTCGGATTGATATAGACCGTATCATACCATTCTCCGTTCAGCTTGATTTCACTGGACGGCGTAAATTCCGTTCCCTTAATGTAATATGTATGATCTGCCTCAGAGATACATTGAATGGAATCCAGAGTCACATCATAGATTCCCATACGCATTCTGGTACGCAGATAAGGACTTTCGCCGCTTTCCCCGTAGGAATATCTCTTTCCATAAAGGAGGTCATACTGCAGGGTTTCCAGATCCACCTGATAATTTCTGGTATTTCTTCTTGCCTGATGATAGCGGAAAACGGTTCCCTCATGGATTCCCACACGATCCATAACCTCTGCCGCCATCTGATATGCTGCAAGATTTTCCTTCTTTTTCTTAAGTCCGAAGTTATCCCACATCACATATTCTGTCTGGAACAGATACTTGTTCTTCAGGTCTTCCACAGTCAGTCCCATAGTCGGAAGGTGGTCACCGTACATAACAAGAACCACATCCTCAGGATAATCTGCCAGCTTATCTGTCAGCTCTTTGACAAAATTATCCATCTCATGGATCTCATTTACGTAATATTCCCATTTATTGTTCTCTTCCTCAGTCGGCGCACCGGAAACTGTGATTTCAGGATCCTCCAGAATCTGCTCATCCGGATATGCACCATGTCCCTGTACGGAAATAGTATATACATAATCCGGTCCCTCAGTGGAGTCCAGACATTTCAGGATTTCATCTGTCAGAACCTCATCCTTTACCCAGCCATTTGGATTCTTCTCGTTCTCTCTTGCCATGTACTCTTCGGAAGTAAAAGTATCAAATCCGAGATTCGGGAAAATAGATCTTCTTCCATAGAAATTTGCCTCATTATTATGAACTGCATGGGTGGTATAACCCAGATTCTTCAGTACATAAGGTGCACTCTCACATGTAGTCTCTCTAAGAATACTCTTATAAGGATATTCCCCAGGTCCAAAATAATGCATACTCATTCCTGTAATGGATTCAAACTCTGTATTGGCAGTACCTGCACCGACAGACGGAACCTTATAATATCCTGAAGAATATTCCTTCATCAGCTTACGGAAGGTCGGAATCGGGTCTTCTGAAATATCCAGATAATTAACCAGCGTAGGATCAAAGAATGATTCTAACTGCAAAAACAGAATATTCGGCCGCTTTTCTTCCTGCGTTTCCGGAAGATTCTTTTCCGTCTTCTCAATTCTTTTGATTTCTTTCTCAGAATAATCTCTCGGACAACTGATTCCCGTATTGAAAATCGTAGTTGCCAGACAGTAAGGATATCCATAATCCTCATATGCAAAAGCAATATTTCCAAAGTAATTGGAAAGTACCCTCTTCTCCAGTGCCAGTTGTGTACTTCCTGCAAAAAGAGCAACAGCCAGCAGGATCAGAGGAATATTGTAGCGATATTTAATCTTTTTCTGATACTTCGGTCCTTTAATAAGCAGCATCAGCAGTAAAATAACAAGAATCCCAAACAGGATGCAGACTGCCACAACGCCTGCAACAGGCAGATATTTGTTGGCAATCTTCATTGCATCTGTGATCAGATGCAAATCCGGTCCTGTAAACGGTGTAACACGGTTGAGCAGGAGAACACCGTTAATAATGGCCAGTATCAGCCAGAACAACGTAACCAGTACTCTCCAGAATACTCTCCTGTGAAACAGATAAACAATTAGTGACGAGGTAAAAATGAATGCCGCATTATATGCAAAAACCAGAGGTCTCTGTGTCATATAATTCCAGGCTTCTATAAACGAGTGACGGCAGATTGCCTCCATAACAAAATATCCCGCTGCGCTGGCAAGTACATGGAGTAAAAGGGAGATTTTGTTACAAATCTTATACAATTTCATCTAAACACTCCCTTATTTCTTAAGTTGCTCTAACTGTCCTTTAACCTTATCCATCATTTCTTTATATTTCGCAAGTTTGTCTTTCTCAGCATCCACCTTGGCAGCAGGTGCCTTGTTTACGAAGTTCGGATTATTCAGCATACCTTCACATCTTGCGATCTCTTTTGTGAGACGTTCTGTTTCTTTTGTAAGACGTTCAATCTCTTTATCTTTGTCAATTAGGTCTTCCAACGGCATATATACAACCGCATTGGAAACAACTACTGAAACTGCATCCTCACTGATTCCGTTCTTGTCTGTCTGTACCAGAATCTCTTTTGCAAATGCAAGATTTACAAAGGATTTCTTGCTGTTCTCATACATTGCTGCTGTTTCAGCATCCTTTGCCACAATATGCAGGCTTGTCTTGCGGTTATTCGGAACATTCATCTCTGTTCTGGTATTACGGATACCTCTTACAACCTCTTTGAATCCCTCGATTGCTTTCTCAGCATCCGGGAAGTTTCTCTCTTCTCTGTATACAGGCCATTCGGAAATCATAATAGACTCTTCTTCAGGAAGAAGTGTGCAGTAGATTTCCTCTGTGATAAACGGCATATACGGATGAAGAAGCTTCAGGCCTTCTGTCAGCGCTGTTCTTAATGTCCAGAGTGCATCATTTGCTGCCTTCGGATCTTCCTCTGCCTTCCACAGACGAACTTTAGCCATCTCAATATACCAGTCGCAGAGTTCATCCCACAGGAAGTCATAAACCTTCTGTACTGCAATACCAAGTTCATATTTTTCCATGTTCTCTGTAGCTTCGCGGATCACTGTATTTAAGTGAGACAGAATCCATTTATCCTCTGCACAGAGATCATATAAGTTCTCCGGCTCTGTCACTGTCTTGCCTTCCAGGTTCATCATGATGAAACGGGAAGCATTCCAGATCTTGTTTGCGAAGTTACGGCTTGCTTCTACCTTTTCCCAGTAGAAACGCATATCATTTCCAGGTGCATTACCTGTCATCAAAGTAAGACGAAGAGCATCTGCGCCGTATTTATCAATAACTTCCAGAGGATCGATACCGTTTCCAAGAGACTTACTCATCTTACGTCCCTGGGAGTCACGTACCAGACCATGGATCAGTACATGATGGAACGGAACCTGATCAGTCTGCTCCAGAGCAGAGAATACCATACGGATAACCCAGAAGAAGATAATGTCATATCCTGTAACAAGTACATCTGTCGGATAGAAATATTCCAGTTCCGGTGTTTTCTCCGGCCAGCCAAGTGTGGAGAATGGCCATAATGCAGAACTGAACCAGGTATCCAGTGTATCCTCATCCTGATGAAGATGTGTGCATCCGCATTTCGGGCATTTCTCAGGCATTTCTCTTGCAACAACTACTTCACCGCACTCATCACAGTAATAAGCCGGAATTCTGTGTCCCCACCATAACTGTCTGGAAATACACCAGTCACGGATGTTCTCTAACCAGTGAAGGTAAGTACGGTCAAAATGACCTGGTACGAAACGGAGGTCACCGTTCTTTACTGCCTCGATCGCTGGTTTTGCCATCTCATTCATCTTTACGAACCACTGCTTTTTAACCATTGGCTCTACCGTAGTGTGACAGCGGTCATGCGTTCCTACGTTATGCTCATGGTTCTCGATACGTACAAGGTAACCGCCTTCTTCTAACTCTTTTACGATAGCCTTTCTTGCCTCGTAACGGTCCATTCCCTCGAACTTGCCACCGTTCTCATTGATTGTTCCATCATCATTTAAAATGTTGATTTCTTCTAAGTTATGACGCTTTCCAACTTCGAAGTCGTTAGGGTCATGAGCTGGTGTGATCTTTACGGCACCAGTTCCAAATTCTTTATCTACATAAGAATCTGCAACAATTGGAATCTCTTTATTTACGATTGGAAGAAGAACCATCTTTCCAACTAAATCTTTATATCTCTCGTCATCTGGATGTACAGCGATTGCTGTATCTCCAAGCATGGTCTCAGGACGGGTTGTAGCGATTTCGATGCACTTATCTGTTCCAACGATCGGATAGTTGATGTGCCAGAAATGTCCTGCCTGATCCTCATATTCTACCTCTGCATCAGAAATAGATGTCTGGCACACTGGACACCAGTTGATAATACGGGACCCCTGGTAAATGTACCCTTTTTCGTAAAGACGGATAAATACTTCCTGTACTGCCTTAGAACATCCTTCATCCATTGTAAAACGTTCTCTGTCCCAGTCAGCGGAAGAACCTAGTTTCTTTAACTGGCTGACAATACGTCCGCCGTACTCTTCTCTCCACTCCCATGTACGCTTTAAGAATCCCTCACGTCCAAGTTCTTCTTTATCAATACCTTCTTCTCTTAACTTATTAGTAACCTTTACCTCTGTTGCAATGCTGGCGTGGTCTGTTCCTGGCTGCCATAACGCATTGTAACCCTGCATTCTCTTAAAACGGATAAGAATATCCTGTAATGTGTTATCTAACGCATGTCCCATGTGAAGCTGTCCTGTGATATTTGGCGGTGGCATCACGATAGTAAAAGGTTTCTTACTGCGGTCTACTTCAGCGTGGAAATACTTCTTATCCAGCCATTTTTTATAAAGTCTGTCCTCAATCTCGGAAGGATTGTAGGTCTTATTCATCTCTGTTGCCATATTTCATTCCTCCTGGTTTTTATCCTGTAAATCATGCACTACAAAAAGCACATGATATTTTTACTGTTTTAACTTATTCTGCAAAAACAATACACCAGAGCAAAAAAAGCTCTGACTATCATAGTATAACTTATTTGCGAATTTGTCACTAATATTTTGCCCTAAATGTCAATTTCTTTTCGAAAATCTTTCTTTAAGGCACTTACCAGTCTCTGTTTTTTCGCCAGAGCCTCTTCCGGCTTTCCATTTTCATCTAAAAATACTATTTTTCTATATTTTTCAGCCATTGCACTGTAAGCAAAATCTTCTTCAAAAGCAGCGAACTGTTCTTCAAAAGCATCCAGCAGAAAATCAGAGTCTTCAAAGGTCTTTAATTCTTCTCCGGCTGCCTCAATTCCATCAGCCAGTGCCATGATGCAATAATAATAAAATAAGGAACTTTCTTCTCCCGTATACTGATA
>ENA-OZGN01000470-OZGN01000470.1-human-gut-metagenome-genome-assembly--contig:-NODE-470-length-13625-cov-5.264923_pt1 | contig 13625 bp, 10 predicted proteins | sample MGYA00245115_ERZ653655 | MGnify/ENA primary metagenome ERZ653655 (study PRJEB26926, sample SAMN06165105) | human gut metagenome | biome: ENVO:00009003; feature: ENVO:2100002; material: ENVO:00002003... | reverse complement strand
CTCCTGTTCCATCGGATTATCAGGAAATACTATCCTGCACCAACCACATAGTCCGATGGAGCATAGCCCCCGAACTTCCGGGAGCACTTGCAGGCTTCCAGCGCACGGGCCAGATGGGCTTCTGCCCCCTGCTTCTGCGCGTCAGAGGCCAGCTGACAGCGGCTCAGGAGGACACTGCCCGCCCATGCACTCTCGGAAGCGAGGATATATTCTGCCTGCGGGGAAAGTTCTTCCGGCAGAAGGGCATCCACGATGGCGATGACATTGCCCAGCTGATACCAGCGGTCCAGCGGCTCGTCCCGCAGCACGTCGAAGAACTCGTCCACGTCAAAGATGCCGCTGGGCTCCACGATGACCCTCTCAAAGCCCCGCATGGCCATGGAGATGAGCTTCGTCCGCATCCGGCGCTGGTGGGTGTCGCAGTCGCAGCCGCCGCTGATGGTCTCCAGCTCCACGCCCTGCGCCTCGAGATCCTGCAGGAGCATGGCGTCCACGTTCACCGCGCCGAAGTCGTTTTCCAGCACACAGACTTTGACGCCCTGCCCGGCCCACCATGCCGCGTATCTGCGCAGGAAGGTGGTCTTCCCTGCCCCGAGAAATCCTGTGATAAGGTCTACCTGAACCATTGTCCTGTCCTCCTGTTGTATCAGCTTTTTCAGCGTTAGTATAAACTGACAGCCGTCGATTGTCAAACACAAGAAACGGCCCTTTCCCTATCTGGGAAAGGGCCGTTCCGCCGCAATGCTGGGAGTTCCTTACAGGAATTCGACGCTGCCGTCCTCGATGTGGTACATCGCACCGACGACCCGCAGGCCCGTTTCCTCCTCGATGTTATGGATACACAGGCTCTTTTCGATCTCCTGCACACTGTGCCGGACATTGAGACAGCTGGCCTTGTAGGGGTCTGTTTCGTCCCCGATGGCCTTCTTTATCTCGTCCGTGATGTAGCGGATATAGCCGGAGGACTCGTGGTTGATGGCGGCATCCACCGCACCGCAGTGGGTGTGGCCCAGCACCACCACCAGCCGACAGCCCAGATGGCCGGCAGCGTACTCGATGCTGCCCAGCTGGTGGTCGTCGATGATGTTGCCCGCCAGCCGGATGACGAACAGCTCACCGATGCCCGCCGAGAAGATGTTCTCCGGGATGACCCGGGAATCCGAACAGGTGACGATGATGGCGTAGGGCGACTGGCCCTTCGCCCAGGTGGACATCCGGATACGGCGGGAAATATCGCCGCTCCCGTTTTCCGCGTTCAGGTATTTCAGATTGCCCGCCGCCAGCTTGTAGATGGCATCGGCCGCGGTGCAGACTGGGGTCTCACGCATTGCAGCAGCCTCCTTGGAAAAAAGTGGTAAAAAGTATCCTGCAAAAATGCCCGGCCGTCCAACGAAGGGCAGCCGGGCGGGAGCTCAGTTTATCAGAAGTGGATGACGCCGAGGATCAGACCAGCGACGAGGCAGACGATGGAAACACCCCACTGCCAGCCGAAGCAGTACTTGATGTGGTCCTTGATCTCGACACCGGCCAGACCGATGCCCAGATAGGTAGCGGGAGCCACCGGGCTGATGAAGGTAGCGCAGTTGCGGCAGACGACCATTGCAATGGCGATGTGAGCCGGGTTGACGCCGAACTGGTTGCCAACGCTGACCAGAACGGGCAGCAGGCCGTAGAAGTAGGAGTCGGTATCGAACAGCAGAGCCAGAGGCACGCTCAGGATGCCGATGATGATGGGCAGGAAACGGCCCAGAGAGGCGGGGATGACGTTGGCCATCATAATGGCCATCTTCTCCATGATGCCGCTCTTGCTCAGGACACCGAGGAAGACACCGGCACACAGGATGGTGGAAGCCATGCTCAGGCCAGCGGAAGCGTGGCTCTTGATGATGGAGTTGTGCAGCTTCTTGCCGCGGTAGTTGACCAGAATGCCCAGAGCGCAGCCAACCATGAAGACGTAGTAAGAGGGGAAGATGTCCAGGACCAGCACGATGATGACGGCCAGAGTCAGGATGACGTTGAAGATGAAGTTCTGGGGACGAGCCAGAGCCTCGTCCTTCTTGCCGTCGTCGGAGTCGTCGTACTTGCCGGCGTCCTCAGCAACGATGGCATCGCCGAGCTTTGCGATGCGCTTCTTCTCCTGCAGGCCCCAGAAGACGGCAGTGCCGACAGCCAGCACCAGGCCGACGATCTGCATGGGCATGAGCTGGAACCACAGGTCGTTGGGCTCCATCTCGATGACGCTTGCGGCGCGCATGGTGGGGCCGCCCCAGGGCATCAGGTTCATGACGCCCATTGCAGTGACGCAGATGAGCAGCAGGGTCTCACGGCGCATGTGCAGGCGCTTGTAGACGGGCAGCATGGCGGGGATGGTGATGAGGAAGGTGGAAGCGCCGCCGCCGTCCAGATGGCCGATGATGGCGATGAGACAGGTCATCAGAGCAACGCCGACGACGTTGTTGCCGACCTTCTTCATCAGCGCACCGATAATCTTGTCGAACATGCCTGCATCGGTCATGACGCCGAAGAACAGGACGGAGAAGATGAACAGGACAGCCGTACCGTGGACGCCCTTGACGCCCTCCTTGATAAAGCCAGCCATTTCATCCAGGGTGAAAGCACCGGTAGCCACCAGAATGGCTGCGGTGATGGTCGAGACGCTGACGAATGCCAGTGCAGGGACCGTGACATTGCGCAGCAGCAGGACGATGACCGCAATCACCGTTGCAAAGCCGAGCAGAGCGAGGATCGTATCACTCATGGGTTTGTACTTCCTTTCCTTTTTTCATTTGCCGGGGATGCATTCCGTTTTATCCTCCGGAATCATTCCCGTTCGTTATGGTTCCAGTATACAGACTCAAACTTACAGCCCAAAGCCCTTCTCGTTACGGTTTGTTAAGAAATTCCTTAATATCCTGTAAGATTGTGTATGGAAAGTTGGATACAATAGAGTGCAACACAAAAGGCGTCCTTTCGGACGCCTTTTGCGTTGTTTATTCTTTCCGGCTGTTCCGTATCTGGGCCAGCAGCGTAGACGCCGACACCGGTTTTACCACATAGCCGTCGATGACGCCGTGGCTGCGGGCGTCCACGATCTCCCTTGTAGGGGCATTGGTCATCACGATGCGGGTCATGCCCGGGTAGCGGCCCCGGATGGCCATGCAGAAATCCACGCCGCTGCTGCTCATCAGGCTCTCGTCGATGGCGAGAACGTCGAAGGGCTGCTGCTCCAGCAGCTGGCGCAGCTCGCCCCGGCGGGAGCAGGTGGACACGCTCAGGCCCAGCGCGCTGAGGTCTTTGTCCAGCAGGTCGAGGACCTTGTTGTTGTCGTCCGCCGCAAGGATGCGCAGCTTGCTGTCCACGCCCCACTGCAGCTGTTCGCGCTCCTGCTGCTGTTCCAGCACCGGCAGATAGACATAGAAGGTCGTGCCTCTGCCGATGGTGCTCTCCGCCCGGATACGGCCCCGGTGGGTGCGGATGATCTGGTCCGCCAGGGCAAGGCCGAGGCCGGTGCCTTCGCCGGTCTTCTTTGTGGTGAAGAAGGGCTCGAAGATGTGCTGCATCGTCTCCTTGTCCATGCCGCAGCCGGTGTCGGTGACGCTCAGGCAGACGTAGCTCGACCATTCCTCGGAGATCTTCTCTTCCGGGAAGAGCGCCGCCAGCTCACTGCGCGGCACGACACTGCCCCGGATGGTCAGCTTTCCGCCCTCGTTGCCGATGGCGTGGATGGCGTTGATGCTGATGTTCAGCAGCACCTGCTGCAGCTGGGTCGCATTGCCCAGAACGCATTCGCCGCTGAGCTCATTTTCTTCCTTCAGTTCCACGTTCTTCGGGCAGTTCGTCTCCACCAGTTTCCGGGTCCGATGGAGCAGTCCCTCCACCGACACGGCGTCGTAGACCGTCTCCACGTTTTTCCGGCTCATGGAGGAAATTTGTTTCACGACCTCCTGCGCCTTCTGCGCCGCCTCGCTGATCTCCATCGCGTTGTCATAGATCTCGCTGCCCGGGTCGGCGTCGGCCATGATGAGGTCGGCATAGCCGGTGATGGGGGTCAGGAAGTTATTGAACTCATGGGCGATGCCGCCGGTGAGGGTCCCCATCATCTGCAGCCGCTGGCCGTGGGCCAGCGACTCTTCGCTGCGGTGGAGCTCTTCGAGGGTCTGGTTCAGGGTCTTCAGATCGCTGATCTCGGTCGCGCTGCGGCGGTCGCGCTCCTGCAGTCGGAACATCTGGAACATGAAGAGCACCAGCACCAGCGCCACGCCGCCGAAGATGAGGACCACCTTCACGAAGCTCTGCTGTACCGGCTCGTAGAAATCGTCGTAGTCCACCACGGCGCTGACGATCCAGAAGCTGCCCCCCACGTCCAGATGACGAAAGGCGCTTATCTTATGCACCCGGGGCAGATCCGGGTCGGCCCACCAGTAGGAGTAGTAGTCCAGTGTGCCGGATTCCTCTTCCTGCTGAGCGCGCAGCAGCTCACTCAGACTGCTCATGTCCAGTTCCTTCCCCTGATAGATGCGCTGGCGGCCCTCCACGACCTTGATGCCCCACTGAACGGCTTCGGGGTGCATGACCACAAGGTTATCGTCATTCTTTATCATGATGTAGCCGTTCCTGCCGACATGGATCTCCGAGATGAGCTGCTGATACATGACAGTGGAGTCTACCACGAGGCAGGCTGTCTCATCCCCGGCCTTCTTCTTCATCACAAGATAGTGCTCGTCACCGCTGTGGTACTGCCAGTAGGAGATGTCCTCCGTCCGGGTGATGAGGACATCGCAGACGGCGCTGATGCCGTAGCAGCTGTAGATGACCTCGCCGTTGCTGTTTTCCAGCCAGACGTCCCGGATGGTATCGCTCCGGGCCACCGTGGGGCGGAACGCTTTGCTGGCCTCCGCTTTTCCGGCGATGGAGTCCAGCCGGTCGGCGTATTCTTCCAGCAGGACGCGGATGCTGTCGGCGGTGCTCTGCACCACCAGCTCCATCTGCCTCGTCTGGCTGTCCATCATGGCGGTGCGGTAGTCCTTCCACACCATACCCACCACGACAGCCAGTGCGGCTACCGTGACGACGCCGATGGCCAGCGGCAGCCACAGGGTGCGCAGCGTCTGGAAGCGTATCTTTTTCGGGGCGTTCTCCTTCATATCGAGTCCTCCTTTGGGGCGGTCTTGCTCTTCCTGTCTAAAAATGTTATAATTTTATTTATCGCAAGTGAAACAAATTTTTCCGGTCAGAAAAGTGCAGGGAGTTATCATGTCGTATCATGTTCTTATTGTAGACGATGATCCAGCGATTTGCAAACTTTTATCGAAAGTTATGATAAGCAATGAGATGGACCCTCTCGTCGTCAACAGCGGCGCGGCGGCGCTGGACCTCATCGCGCGGCAGAGCAGCACGCTGGATATGATCCTGATGGACATCACGCTGGGCGACATGGAGGGATTCGATGTCATCCAGACCATCCGGCGCAACGGCGTCACCACGCCGGTCATCATCATCAGCGGCCGCAACGAGGACTACGATTTCATGTACGGCCTCTCGCTGGGCGCCGACGACTATGTCACCAAGCCCTTCCGTCCCCAGATTTTGGGCGCAAAGGTCAAGGCCCTCATCCGCCGCAGCAAGAGCTTCTCGCAGGAGAACAACCAGCAGATCAGCTGCGGGCCTTTCCTCTGCGACACCACCACCATGCGCTTTTATAAAAACAATGTGGAGCTGAACCTCTCCGAGAAAGAGCGCAGCCTGCTGCTGCTCTTTGTGCGCCACCCGCAGCAGGTGTTCACCAAGGATATGATATACGAGCAGATATGGGGCAACCTCATCGCCGTGGACGACAACGCCATCATGGTCTACATCAACCGTCTGCGCAGCAAGATAGAGGACAACGCCCGCACGCCCCAGCACATCATCACCATCCGCGGCGTCGGCTATCGGTTCGTGCCGTAAGCGCGTCATTTATTTTTTCATAGAAACAAAGAAGAGCAGTCAACTGCGCGCGGTGCAGTTGGCTGCTCTCTGGTTTTATGCCGGTATAAAACACAAAACCTTGAAAAAGGAGAATCGCATGAAGCTTGTGTGCATATTTAGCCGCAAAAGCGGGGGTGAGAAGAGCGAAGGAATCTCCGTGAATCCATTCCGAAGCGTGGTTGGCAAGCCACATTCCCGCTTTTACGCTATATCACTCAATCTTCGCGGAAAGAGAAAGGCTTGACTTCGCGGACGACGTCCATGACAGTGCCGTCGCGGGCCTCGATGATGCCCACGATGCGGTCGCCGAACTGGACCTTCTCCGGCTCGCCGACGATGGAGTAGGCGATGTCGCGCAGCTCCTCGATGGTCTTCAGAGGGACGCAGTCGGCGGCCTTCAGAGCCTCCAGCAGATCGGGACGGCGGGGGTTGACGGCCACGCCGTAATCGGTAACGACGATGTCCACGCTCTCGCCCGGGGTGGTCACGGTGGTCACGTCGGTGCAGATGGCCGGGATGCGGCCCTGCAGCAGAGGAGCGATGACGATGGTGCACTTTGCACCCTGTGCGGTATCGGGATGGCCGCCCTGTGCGCCGGTGATGATGCCATCGGAGCCGACGACGACGTTGCAGTTGAAGTGGGTATCAACTTCCAGAGAGGCCAGAATGACGTAATCCAGCTTGTTGACGAAAGCACCCTTGTTCATCGGGCTTGCGTACTCGCCAGCAGAGATGGGGAAGTGGTTGGGATTGGAAGTGACGTTGTTGACAGCGTCCAGGTCGAAGTCCTGCGTATCCACCAGCTTGCGGGCCAGACCGCGGTCCAGCAGCTCGCACATGGGCTTGGTCAGACCACCGACGCCCAGACCCATGTGGATGTTCTTCTCTTCCATGATCTTGGACAGAGAGATGGTGGAGGCGATGGATGCGCCGCCGACACCGGTCTGATAAGAGAAGCCATCTTTGAAGTAGGGGGTGTTTGCAACGACCTGAGTGCAGTACTCGGCCATCAGGATCTTGCGCTGGTCGGTGGTGGGCTTTGCAGCGCCGGTGGCGATCTTCTCGGGGATGCCGATCTGATCCACGACGCAGACGTAATCCACCTTGGTCTGGTTGATCTCTGCGGGATAGTTGGGGTAGTCCACGAGGCAATCGGTGACAGCGACGACATAGTCAGCCATCTCAGCGTCCACGTAAGCATAGCTCAGGACGCCGCAGTTGGTCTTGCCGCCCATACCGGAGCAGTTGCCGTACTCGTCACAGGAGGGTGCGCCGATGAAGGCGATGTCCACATGGGTCTCGCCGGTCTCAATGGCGCGGACACGGCCGCCGTGGCTGCGCATGGTAGCCAGGCCCTTCAGCTTGCCATGAGAAATAGCATCGCCGATCTTGCCGCGCACGCCGGAAGACTCGATGTTGACGATGGTGCCGTCCTCGATCATGGGGACGAGGGCGTCATGAGCCTTGCCCAGAGAGCTTGCGCTCAGGGTGATGTTCTTGAAGCCCATCTTGTGGATCTCTTCCATGACCATGCAGACCACGAGGTCGCCCTCGCGGAAGTGGTGGTGGAAGGAGACGGTCATACCGTCGTGTGCGCCGCACTTGACGAGGGCCTCGTGGATGTCCTTGACCATCTTGTCGTGGTCATTGCGCATCACGGGGGTGACCTTCGGGCTGGCCTTCTGGAAGGCCTTGCCGTCTTTATAATTGTTGCCCTGGAAGACCTCTTTGCCGGTGCGCTCGAGGATCTCTTCGGGAATTTCTCTGCCGACTGCGTTCAACATAATTACAAATCCCCCTTATACACGCCGGATGCCTTTGCCAGATCGATGGTGCGCTTTGCACCGTCGTAGAAGGCGATGTCGATCATCTTGCCGTCAACGGTGAAGACGCCGATGCCCAGAGCCTTCTTGGAGTCGATCTCCTTGACGACCTTCTCAGCGAAGATGATGTCCTTCTGGGTGGGAGTAAAGATCTCGTGGACGATGGGGATCTGACGAGGATTGATGATGGACTTGCCGTCGAAGCCCATCAGGTGGATGTTCTCCACGTCCTTGCGGAAGCCGTCCATGTCCTTCAGGTCGGTGAAGACGGTGTCGAAGCACTGCACGCCTGCTGCGCGGGCTGCAATGATCATCTGCTGGCGGGCACCCATCAGCTCAATGCCGGTGCCGGTGATGTGGGTCTGAAGGTCCTTGGTGTAGTCGCCGCCGGACAGTGCGATGCCGAACAGGCGCTCATCGCTCTCGCAGATCTCCAGAGCGTTCATGACGCCGCGGGCAGACTCCAGAGCGGCGATGATGAGGACTTCGCCCTCGGGACGGCCATAGGTCTTCTCGTCCTCGGCGATGGCAGCAGCCACGCGGCGGACATCCTCAGCGTGCTCGGTCTTGGGGATGCGGATGGAGTCGCAGCCGCCGGCCACGCAGGCACGGATGTCTTCACGCCAGTAGGGAGTGTCCAGACCGTTGATACGGACGACGCGCTCTGCACCGCGGTAATCCACGGTCTTCAGGGCGTGATACAGGCTGAAACGGGCGACATCCTTCTGGTTCTCGGCGACAGCGTCCTCGAGGTCCAGCATCAGGGAATCGGCTTTATAGATGTACGGGTCCTTGATGAGGCCGGGCTTCTGCGCATTCAGGAACATCATCGTGCGGCGCAGGCGCTTCTTGTTCGGATTATTCATCGAATGGCACCTCCCCAAGGCAGATTCTCATACTGGTCAACAGAGCGGAACACCGCGCCCTCGATGCGGGCCTTCAGGGTACAGTCCAGTGCGCCCTTGTCCACGATGGTGATGCGGACGTTGTCGATGTCCAGATTCTTCAGGGTCTCCAGTGCGACCTTGCGCAGCTGGTTGCCGTACTGATGGATGACGGAGCTTTCGAGGGAGAAATCGATCTTACCCTCACCCGGCTCGACGGTCACCATGCAGTCGCTGGATTCCAGAGTGCCAGCCGTGGCTGCTTTCTTGATCTCCATGCTTTTTTCCTCCTTGGCAGGTGGTTTCTTCAATCGTTATACCGTACTTGCGGGGCAGCGCCTCACTGCGCCGCTCCTGATGGTTCTATCATAATCGGACAATCTTACAAAAGGCATAGCGTCAGTCTTAATATTCGTTAAGAATCGCCAAAAATTTCTCTTGTACACAAGACATATTCCATTTTGGCATAGTTTCCGAGCCATCACAATGCCGATCCACCGTTCCCCGGTTTCGGAGAGCAGCAGACCGACTCTGAAACTATGATACCTTAAGACCGGCCGTTTGTAAAATCGTCAGATCCGATCTTGAACCATTCTCTGGGAGAATGGTTGCTTACTGGTTGTTCCGATAGTAGTTGATGAGGCAGCCGTCGGCGATGATCTGACGCTCCGGCTCGGTGAGGGCACCGGTGGAGACCGGGAAGGCGGTCACGGTGCCGTCCGGTTTGACGGCGTAAGCAGTAAAACTGGCCTTGTTCTCGAGAACTGCCTCGCGGATGCCGGGCACAAAGATGTAATCGCCCAGTTCAAACACCTCGGGGTTCTCTACGAGGAAGGGCGTCATGCCCCAGTTGATGCAGTTGGAGCGGTAACGCTTGGTGGCGTACTGCTTGGCAAAGTTAGCGGATGCACCCATGACACGCTGGCAGGAAGCGGCCTGCTCACGGGCGGAACCGTCGCCGGGCATATTGGCGAAGATGGTGGAGCCGATGTCGGTGTGGGCGGGATCGTTCTTCACACCAGCCTTAGTCAGGGCAGCATAGACGTTCAGGACTTCCTCGGGAAGGGCCTTGCCCGCCTCGCGGTCGCGTTCGATCTGGCGCATGACCTTGCTACGGGAGACGTACTGGGGATCGCGGCGGCTCAGAGCGAACTCCGACAGACGTTCGGGGTTGGAGCGATAGGAAGAAGTCTCACCGGAGGGGATCAGCTCGTCGGTGGTGGTGACGGGGTCGGTGATGTAGGAGCAGACCTTGACCAGCAGGTCGTTGGTCAGGGCAGGCATCTCGGGCCAGTCCTTGATGTTGGGGCCGAAGCGCAGCTCTGCGTCCGGCTCAGCCTTGCCCCAGCCGTTGTAGACGCGCTTTTCGTACAGGGAGGCGTTGTAGTGGTACTCGGGGTTCGTATACTCCACGTCCAGATCGGTGGCAGCGGTCAGCTTGCCGCCGTTGGCTGCGGTGGCCGCGATGGACCGGGCGTCCATCAGGGCAACGGCAGCCATCTGACCCTCGCCCGGCTTGGAGCCCTCGCGGTTCGGGAAGTTGCGGGTGGTGTGGCGGACGGAGAACTCGCCGTTTGCCGGGCAGTCGCCTGCACCGAAGCAGGGGCCGCAGAAGCACTCGCGCATGATGGCACCGGCGTTGACAAGGTCGCTTGCACGGCCATTCTTGTACAGCTCGGCCAGGGCGGGCATAGAACCCGGATAGATGCTCAGGGTGAAGGCACCGTTGCCGCAGCTCTGACCCCGCAGGATGTCGGCAGCGGCGCAGATGTTGTCGAAGGTGCCGCCGGCGCAGCCTGCGATCTCGCCCTGATCGACCCAGATGGCACCATCGTGAAACTTGCTGTCCAGATTCATCTTGGCACCCTTGATCTGCTTGTTGGCCTCTTCCTGTACAGCGTGCAGGATGTCGGCAGCGTTGGCCTGCAGCTCGTGGATGGTGTAGGTGTTGGAGGGGTGCATCGGCATAGCGATGGTGGACTCAATGGTGCTCAGGTCGATGTAGACGCAGCCATCGTAGTAGGCCACCTCCGCAGGCTGCAGCTTCTTGAAGTCCTGCGGACGGCCGTGGATAGTGTAGTAACGCTGGGTCTCCTCATCTGTGACCCAGATGGAGGACCAGCAGGTGGTCTCGGTGGTCATGACGTCGATGGCGTTGCGATACTCGATGGGCAGGCCGGCAATGCCGGGGCCGACGAACTCCATGACCTTGTTCTTGACATAGCCCTTCTTATAGACGGCACCGCAGATGCTCAGAGCCACGTCGTGGGGACCGATGCCCGGGCGGGGCTTGCCGGTCAGGTAGATGGCAATGACCTGCGGACGAGCGAAGTCATAGGTGCGGCCCAGAAGCTGCTTGGCCAGCTCGCCGCCGCCCTCGCCGACCGCCATGGTGCCCAGTGCACCGTAGCGGGTGTGGGAGTCGGAGCCGAGGATCATCTTGCCGCCGCCGGCCATGGTCTCACGGTTGTAGCTGTGGATGTTGGCCATGTTGGTAGGGACGTAGATGCCGCCGTATTTATGAGCGGCGGACAGGGCGAATTTGTGGTCGTCCTCGTTGATGGTGCCGCCAACAGCGCAGAGGCTGTTGTGGCAGTTGGTCAGGACGTAGGGCAGCGGGAACTGCTTCATGCCGGAAGCGCGGGCCGTCTGGATGATGCCGACATAGGTGATGTCGTGGCTGGTCATCGAGTCGAACTTCAGTTGCAGCTGGTCAGGATCACCGCTCTTGTTGTGGGCCTGCAGGATACCGTAGGCCATAGTGCCTTTCTCAGCTTCCTTTGCGTCCACGATGCGGCCGGTCTTCTGGGCCACTTCCTCAGGACAGGAGCAGATGGTCTCGCCGTTTACGAGGTAGATACCGTTATCGTATAATTTCAGCATGGTACTCTCCATTTTTCACACATTTGCGTTCTTATACTCTCTCAAAAAGGCACTCCGGAAAAGGGGAGCCTCCCCTCCCCGGAGTGAATCAGACTTTTACAGAACCATAGAAACGATGAGGTTGAATATAGCTGCAACACCGATGCTGATAGGCGTTGCGACGAACAGCAGACGGTTGAACAGGCTGCTGCGCTCTTCCTCATTGCCACAGGAACCCAGAATCAGGGAACCGCCGGAAGAGAAGGGGCTGATTGCACTGCTCTGCGCGCCGAGAACCGTGCAGGTGAACAGATTGGCCGCGCCCAGACCCGTCGTTGCGGACAGACCGGGGATCAGCGGGAACAGAGCCGGGCAGACAACACCGGTGGTAGAGCTGAAGAAGCTCATGATTGCGCCGACCAGACTGAATGCGATCGGAACCAGGAAGGTCGGAACGTTGCTGCCGATCCAGTTGGACAGCAGGTCAATGGTTCCAGCCTCAACTGCAACGGCGATCAGCATACCAGCTCCGGCGATCATCAGGATAGTATTCCAAGGAACACGAGCGATGATCTCCTTCTGCGGAGCAAGCTTCATCAGCAGCGCAATGACAGCGAAGACGAATGCGACCAAGCCGACGTCGATCTTTCCTGCAACCAGCTTGATGACCGCATTGCCGGGGATCAGCAGCTTGAGCAGCGGGAAAACCAGAACGACTGCCATCATCGCGACCATGAGATAGAGCGTCTGCTTCTGTGCGGTGGTGTATGCTTCCGGTTTTTCAAACTTGATATCTTTGCCGATGTTGCGGTTTGCAGGCAGTGCAAAACGGAAAATCGTAACGAGGATCAGAGAGAACAGGACTGCCAGACCGAACATTTTCAGGCAGGTCACGAAAGAATCAATGGCTTCCAGTTCGGGAGCTGCCTCATAGGAGCTGTCCATCAGACCACGGAAGATAACGCCAAGCGCAGCCGTCGGGAAATCACCGCCCGCCAATGCGCCGCAGTTGATGGCGACTGCACCGGTCAGCTTGTCCATCTTGGACTCTTCGCAGATGAGCAGCGTGATGGGAGCGAGGAATGCCAGAACCGTGAAGTATGCTGCACCCATGACCGACAGGATGACAGCAACGGCGAACAGTGCATATGGCAGCATTCCCGGGAATTTACGGCAGGCATACAGCAGCGAGCGGGAAATCTTTTCCAGCGTGCCATTGGCTGCTGCAACATTATAGAACAACGAAACAGAGATGATGACGAACATCGTGTTCGTCGGCCAGAATGCAATCAGAGCTTTCGGCTTGAGATCCAGCCAGAAACAGCCGATAAAATATGCAAATACAATGCAGAAGAAACCCGTATTGATCTTGGTTTTATAGCCAAGAAAGACTGCCAGTGCGATGGCAGCGATAATAACAGCACTTTGCATGGAACATCCTCCTTATTCCACTTCTTCGGCGTTACTCGATGCCGAGCAAGCCTGCCGCAATGGTGTGCGACATATAATAGATCTGCTCGTCCGGCACACCATGATCCGACAGATATTGGAGATACTGCTGCATCGCGATCTCCCAGTGAGGATTCTCGGTCTGACCGCCGTCTGTGCTGATGAGCACGTTCTTATAGCCGACCTCACGGATGACCTCGAGGTTTTCGGGCAGATTGCTCTTGTACTTGCCGCCGCCCATGTTCTGTGCATAGCAGCGTTCCAGCAGAACATCGTAATCCTTGACGATCCGTTTCTGGTCTTCGATGCTCATGTCGACGACCCACCATTCCGGATGGGTGACGACCAGCTTCTTGACACCGGCAGCGCGGGCTGCATCGCAGACGATGAAGCTCTCTTCGGGGGAAATATGCGCCGTGCCGAGTACCGCGTCATAATCCTTGACCAGCTGGAAGATGTCCTTCATCTCGGGAACAATTTTTCCATTCTCGGTCACCTTCACGCCATCGTCCGGGTTCTTGCCGAACTTTGCCAGATGGTTCTGGGCGTGCTGTGTCGGCAGCCAGACCACTTTGGCTCCCAGCTTCAGCGCGACCTCGACCGCCGCCGGATTCAGGCCGCCGACCGGATGGTTCAGGGT
>ENA-OZGN01000464-OZGN01000464.1-human-gut-metagenome-genome-assembly--contig:-NODE-464-length-13690-cov-4.719105_pt1 | contig 13690 bp, 8 predicted proteins | sample MGYA00245115_ERZ653655 | MGnify/ENA primary metagenome ERZ653655 (study PRJEB26926, sample SAMN06165105) | human gut metagenome | biome: ENVO:00009003; feature: ENVO:2100002; material: ENVO:00002003... | reverse complement strand
TCGGCAGCGTCAGATGTGTATAAGAGACAGATATAGATTAGTGTATTATGCAGAATGCAAAAAGGGGCGTTATAAAACGCCCCTTTTATTATCTTTATATCCTCTTCAATTTATTGAGCAGCTGCTCATCACTCATCCGAAATACATCATCGATGATCCAGATATGCATATCCCTTGCTCGCTGCTTGAAGAACATCGTGCCAGTCGTGTTATCACAGGCACGTGCTAAAACAAGTGCCTTTCTGGCATATTTGCCACCGAATTTTCGTGATACGGTCTCTAACTCATGCAGCGCATTTCCACCTGCCTTACCACTCTTGCAGGAGATAAAGATCGGACACACCTGCTTCATCAGGATCACATCGATCTCGTTCATCGTATCATAGCCGGGATTCATCGTGTCATGCACCTCACCATCCCAGTCAATATGCGCACCGATCACCGCATCCGAGAACAGGTAACCTTCCCGCGTCGCTACCTCATAGACATGCAGTTCCAGCATATTTCCTGCCTTTGCAATAATCTTCTTGATCTGATTATTCTTGAACCGAAACATCACTTTTTTCCCGTGTTCCTCATAATCCTTGAGCATACCGATTTCGTACAGATCCCGCAACAGACGGATGGCATCGCCAAGCTGATTGATGTATAACTCACTCCAACCTTCCCGCTGGTTCGGTGTGTTCTTGCGAAGTTCGTCAATGACTCCACAATGTTTGTTCCAATCTCCACGGTATCTACGGCACAGATCCCACATAATCCGGATATCCTCCCGGAACTGATCGGTAAATTTCCACTCGGAGATACTTCCCGTCTCCTTCGTGAGCAGACCGCCATGCAGCATGATATCTTCCGCAATACTGATATTGAAATGGTAATCCGAAGTAATCACCTTCGAACCACGGACATCAATTTCCTTTCCAGTAAATGGATCGATACGCAGCTTGCTGACTTCCATTCTTGCGGAAATACACCCAAGCGCGATCAGAAGCATCTCACTACCACCGGTCAGAGCAAACCGAATCCCCGGATGTTCCCGGATAATGCCCGCCAGAGTTCCTATAATGTTATCGAGATCATCCTTTGGTACCTCAATAAATTCCAATTCCACATCTGGATATTTGTGGTCACGAAACTGCTCGATATCCCGGATCTGCTTCGTAATCATATTATCTTTGTGTCCGAGAAAAATCACGCGTTCCGGCATGTATTTCATCATCACCATCACATTCTCAATTGGTTCCTGCGAAAAGAATTTGACGATCGCTTTTGTTCTCTCCATGTAACTTCCTCCTATAAAAGAATTGCAAAAGTACCCACCCCTGATACTTTTGCAATGATTCATTCTCTATTCTTTACTGCATAGATGCAAATAACGCCGCAATCTCCTCTGGTGACAGTGTCCGGTTTGGATTGTCGTCCACTGGCATTGTCGGTGCTGGTTCTGCATCCACATTCATCGTTGTATCTGTGATATCCTGCTCTACTTCGTGCACTGCCTCTGCAACTTCCTCCGCATGTGCTTCCTCTGTGGACAGATCTGTCTGTCCCTGTTGTGGAAACGGGATCACATCTGCATTCTTCACATCTTCTGCCGGTTTATCTGCCTGCAGATTGCCAAGCAGAGCATCGATCATACTCTGATCTAACATACCTGTATTGGCTGCTTCTTCCTTGAATTCTGCCTCTTCCTTTAATTCCTTATCGGCACTGCCGCCAAACTGCGAGAAGAAGTCCTCCGAATTAAATGCAGGCTCTGGTTCTTCTGTTGGTGCAGCCTCTTCTGCAACCGTTTCTGGTTCTTCTGTTGATACTGCCTCTACCTCTGCTGGTGTATCATCTGTCTGAGTCAGAGAATCATCTGCGATTTCTAGTTCTGCCTCATCAGCTGTATCATTCTCAATTCCACCGGGGATCTGTGACTCTGGTACATCAGTCTCAGTCGCATTCTCAACATTCGCTACCACTTCCGGTTGCTCATCTTCCGGCACTCGTTTTTGCACATCCGCGGTAACGGCTGTCGCTGCTGCCTCTACTGATGGTGCTGCCTCCACATATTTCGGCATCTCGATCGCATCCACTGCCTCACGCAATGCAGTAAGCTGGGCTGTCACCTGCTGTAACTGGGCAACCACTGCCTGTACATCGCCTGCCAGCTTGCCAAACTCCTCCAGCACCAGTGCAGTATGATCCGGCTCCTTCTGTGCCTGCAATGCTGCCTGCATTTCCAGTTCCTTCTGCATCTGCTCCGCCTGCTGTGCTGCTTCCTCTTCCTTCTTCCGATCATAATTGATCAGAATCTTGATCGTCTTTTTCAACGCCTCATCCAACTGCTCTGCCTGCGCAGACAGATAGGTGTTTGTCTTTCTCTGCTGGACATAGGACGCCTTTGCCAGACGTTCCATATCGTTGAGGATCTCCGTATCCTCTTTTTTCGTATATTCCTGCAAGGTCTTTGTCACATATTCCTGCATTGCCTGTTCTTTCGCCACTTTGATGTCGACAAAGGACAGAAGCAACGCATAGATACTTCCCACCAATACAAGCGAGATTATCGCAACATAGACTGCCTGTGAACGATATGCAAGCATGCAGTATCCCCACGCCAGAAGCGCCGTGAAACTGATCATGCCAAGTGTTACCATTCTCTTATATCGATTCCCCATCTGTTTTTTGCCTCCCTGCTTCTCGCCACAGATTACCCTTTATAATGCTTCTCCGGATCTGCGAACTTCGTATATTTTCCAATCCAACGAAGATCGACGCTGCCCGTCTCACCACTACGCTGCTTGGCAATGATGATCTCCGCGGTCTGCGGTTTTGTCGTTGTCTCCGGATTGTAATATTCGTCTCGATAAATAAACATAACCACATCGGCATCCTGTTCGATAGATCCAGACTCTCGCAAATCCGAAAGCACTGGCTTGTGGTCCGGTCTTGCATCTACCGCACGGGAAAGCTGCGACAATGCAATAATTGGAATCTTCAGTTCCTTCGCCAAGTTCTTCAATGCACGGGAAACCTCCGCGATAAACTGCTGCCGGCTCTCCACGGCACGGCTTGGGCTCATCAACTGCAGGTAGTCGATCATGATAACCTGCACTCCATAATTCTGCTTCCATTTTCTTGCGATTGAACGAAGCTCTGAGATTGTAACCGATGAATTTTCCTCTATGTATAACGGCGAATTAGCAACTGCCTCTGTACTTTCGATGACCTTATCCCAGTCATCATCCGACAGATCGCCGACCTTCATACTCTTGGAATCAACCATTGCATCTACCGCCAGAATACGGCTTGCCAGCTGTTCCTTACTCATCTCCAATGAGAAGAATCCAACCGGAATATGTTTCATAACCGCCAGATGATGCGCAATATTTAAGACAAATGCCGTCTTACCCATCGCAGGTCTGGCTGCTACAAGCAAAAGTTCTCCGGCATGCATACCAGTCAGCATATTGTCCAAATCCCGGAATCCCGTCGGAACACCAGTAACCTTACCATCGTTTCTTGCCGCTTCCTCCATCTCACGAATGACATTCATCACAATCTCACGGATCGGCACTGTATCCTCGGAGCCGTTTCGGTTCTGCACGAGCTTGAAGATACTCTGTTCTGCGCGCTCCATAATGACTTCAACCGGTTCCTGTGACTGGTATCCATCCTTCTCGGTATTCTCACAAAGCTTGATCAGCTGTCGGAGTGCCGCCTTATCCTTGACAATCTTCGCATAGTCCTTCACCGGAGCATATAACGGCGCTGACTGCACTAACTGTGCCAGCGTCACTGTGTTTGCCACTTCTTCTGGGATATCCTTCATCCGCAGCCGTTCTACCAGCGTGATCGGATCAACACTTGCGCCCTCAGAGTACAGTTCAACCATGTTATCGAAGAGAATTCCGTACTGCTTATTGTAGAAATCTTCTCCTGTCAGCATATCCACCAGATCAGAAATCGCATCCCGGTTTACAAGCATTGTTCCCACGATTCCCTGCTCCGCCTTTTCATTATGCGGTTGTACACGTCTTATCGTATTTTCATCCATAAAATTAAGCTTCCTCAATCTTCACGGTAAGATCTGCGGTTACCTTTGTATGCAGCTTGATTCCAACCGTACGTGTGCCCGGTGCCTTGATGGCATCCTTCATAACAATCTTCTTTTTGTCGATGTCATGTCCAAGCTGCGACTTGATTGCCTCTGCAATTTCCTTGGAAGAAATGGAACCAAAGGTTCTTCCGTTTTCACCCATCTTGATGGAAAGCGTGATGCTCTCCTTCTCAATCTGTGCAGCAAGTGCCTGTGCATCTGCCAGCACCTCTGCGGCAACCTTATCCTCATGTGCCTTCTTCAGCTTCAAATCATTCAGGTTCTTTGAGGTTGCTTCCATACCAAGCTTCTTTGGAAGCAGCATATTTCTTGCATATCCATCGGATACTTCTACAATCTGATCTTTTTTTCCAAGGCTTTTTACGTCCTGCAATAAAATAACTTTCATGTCTGGTTCCTCCTTAATTCCTAAATATCGCCTTCCCGATACATCTCATCTAAAAGCGTCTTTAACTGGATCAATACCAATTCATTTGTACTATTTGTAAACTGGGCTCCGGCGATATTTGCATGTCCACCGCCACCCATTTTTTCCATAATAATCTGTACGTTCACATCGTCGACCGACCGTGCACTCATATAAACCGTGCCATCCTTCTCTGTCGTAACAAATGATGCACGGATTCCTTCGATGTTGAGCAGGTCGTTCGCAACCTTCGCCGCAACCACCGTCGGTGCATCGGATTCCTTCGGATCAACCGTGGAAATCGCAAAATGCTCCATATAAATCTCCGAATTGATGACGCCCTCTGCCAACTGGCGATACGTGTACATATCACTTCGGAACATCTTTCTGACACGAACAACATCCGCACCACTCCGGCGCAGATACGATGCTGCATCAAATGTACGCACACCCGTCTTGGTCAGAAAATTATCTGTATCAATCACGATACCAGCATACATGGCATCCGCCTCGATTGGACGAAGCTTTACCTTGCCCTCGATATACTGCAGGATCTCCGCAATCATCTCACATGCAGAGCTTGCATATGGCTCGATATACGAAAGTGTTGCATTCTCGATCACCTCGTCCGATTGTCTATGGTGATCAAATACCACGATAGACTTTGCCAGACTGAGCAGCTCCTCACACTCGGTCATGCTTGGTTTATTCACATCCGTTACGACAACCAGCGTGTTCGGAGTTACCCGGCTGATTGCTTGTTCACTGTTGATGATCATATCATCGCCGTAAACGCTGTTCCCCATAAATCCGCTGATGATCGGGCGGATGGCTGAGGTCACCTCATTCACTACGATATATGCCTTTTTATTTAACGTCTTAACCAGACGATACACGCCCACTGCCGAACCAAACGCATCCGCATCCGGTCGTTTGTGTGCCATGATAATAACACTGTCTTTACTTGTCAGAAGCTCCTGGAACGCCTGTGCCTTAACACGCGCCTTAACGGTTGCGGACTTCTCAGTTCCTGCACTCTTTCCACCAAAATACGTCGTCTTATCACCATATTTAACAACTGCCTGATCGCCGCCTCGTCCAAGTGCCAGTCCGATTGCGGTACGCGCCCGCTCATACGCCTGCGCAAAGCTGTCTGTTCCAGCACCGACACCGATACTTAACGTAACTGGAATCTCGTTTCCGACATTGATACTCTTTACCTCGTCCAGAATCGCAAACTTTGTCTCACGAAGCTGTGGCAGATACTGCTGCCGGAATACGAAGAAATATTTATCCTTCTCCAGCTTCTTTCCAATCGCGTCGATCGTGGAAAGATACATGTTGATTCGTCGGTCAACCAGTGCTTCCACCAGCGAATGACGAACCTCCTCTGTATTCTCCATAACCTCATCGTAATTATCAATATACAACAGTCCTGCGACAAGCTTCTGGTCTTCATTTTCCTTCTTGTAGATCCGAAGCTCTGTTTCATCATACAGATACAAAGTAATCATGGCATCTGCCTGATGATCGACCATCGCATCCTCATCCGAATCCACTAACGCCTCGGAAAAATCGATACGGCGCAACAATGCCCGATAGACACGGTCGTTATATTCCAGATCCATCTGCATTTCCTCGGACGATAACGCCTCCGCATCCACCGCCGGGAAGAATGCCGAAATGTTTTTCCGAATCCGCTTCTTGGATCCAACGCCAATCTCTTCGATAAACTTTGCATTGCCCCACAGAATCTTACCATCCGTATCCAGCAGCGCATACGGAATATCCAGCTCTTTCAAAAGCTCCTTCTGTATCTGCCCCTGTTCCAGCGCAAACCGGAAGACAACCGGCATGATCGCCGCCTTCATTACAATGAAAAATATAATCTCACATACAACGAAGATAAAAACTGCCGCAGCGGCAATCGCACCGCTCTTTTTGTCATGTACATACAGCACGATCACCATGCCAACCAGAAGCACAGTCAGTGCCAATGGCATCAGCAGATATTGTTGTATTTTCTTTTTTAAGATCTTTTCGTTATTCATCGATTCTCACCTGTTGCCGTTTCAAACAGCCTCTCCCAGTGACTATTTTGCGATATTCGCAAGTCTTTCCTTTACCTGCTCCAATGTCTCTGTATACTTTTGCAGCTTTGCACGTTCTTCCTCAACCTTTGCTGCAGGTGCCTTATCTACAAACTTTGGATTTGCAAGCATACCGGATGCACGCTTGATCTCTGCCTCTAACTTTGTCTGTTCCTTCGTCAGACGCTCGATCTCCTTCTCGATATCCACAAGCTCTGCAAATGGAATGTAGATCGCTGCATCATGGATCACAACCGATACCGCATCATCTGCGATTCCACTCTTATCTGCCTGTACATGTACCTCGTTTGCATAGCCAAGCATAGCGAAGAAATTCTTACTTGCCGTAAAGATTGCACGAATGTCTTCCTTCGGCGATACAACATAGACACTTGCCTTTCTGCTCGGTGCAACGTTCATCTCTGTACGCACGTTACGGATACCGCGTACAGCTTCCTTGATCTTATCCACAGCAGCCTCATCTGCCTTGAAATCAAATGCCTCGTCATATTCCGGCCACTTGGAGATCATGATAGATTCCTCGTCGGTCAGTGTACAGAAGATCTCCTCTGTTACAAATGGCATATATGGATGCAACAGCTTCAGACCGGTTGTAAGAACCGTCTTCAATGTCCAGAGTGCAGCTGCCTTTGTCTCGTCTGCGTCGTCCCAGAGTCTTGGTTTTACCATCTCGATATACCAGTCACAGAACTCCTCCCACAGGAAATCGTACAGCTTTGATACTGCGATACCAAGCTCAAATTTTTCCATATTGTCTGTGACCTCCTGAACGAGATCATTCATCTTCGACAAAATCCACTTGTCCGCAAGTGTGAAGCCGTACTGCTTCATCGCTGCATCGACATCAGCGGTCATGGCAGCATCAATCCCTGTGATATCTGCCTTCTCAATATTCATCATGATAAATCTGGATGCGTTCCAGATCTTATTTGCAAAGTTACGGCTTGCTTCAACTCTCTCCCAGTAGAAACGCATGTCGTTACCCGGTGCATTTCCGGTAATCAGTGTGAATCGGAGCGCATCGGCACCATACTTGTCGATAACCTCCAATGGATCGATACCATTTCCAAGGGACTTACTCATCTTACGTCCCTGATCGTCTCTGACCAGACCGTGGAAGAGTACCGTGTGGAACGGAAGCTTGCCTGTCTGCTCGATCGATGAGAATACCATACGGATTACCCAGAAGAAGATAATATCGTATCCAGTTACAAGTACATCGGTCGGGAAGAAGTAGTCCAGATCTTCCGTCTTGTCCGGCCAGCCAAGTGTAGAGAATGGCCAGAGTGCAGAGGAGAACCATGTATCCAGTGTATCCTCGTCCTGCTTTACATTGTTGCTTCCACATTTTGGACAAGTGCACACGGTCTCCTTCGATACGATCGTCTCCCCACAGTCCTGACAGTAATATGCCGGGATACGATGTCCCCACCAGAGCTGTCTGGATACACACCAGTCACGGATATTATCCAGCCAGTTGTAATAGGTCTTGTCCATACGCTCCGGAATCAGCTTCAGCTTGCCGCTTACAACTGCTTCCTTCGCCGGCTTTGCCATCTCGCTCATCTTGACGAACCACTGTGGCTTTACAAGTGGCTCTACCGTTGTCTTACAACGGTCATGCGTACCAACCATATGCTTGTGTGGTACAACCTTCACGAGAAGTCCGAGTGCATCAAGATCAGCAACCATTGCCTTTCTTGCCTCATAACGATCCATGCCTGCATACTTGCCGCCAAGCTTGTTGATCGTAGCATCATCATTCATAATATTGATCTCTTCGAGATTATGACGCTTTCCAACCTCGAAATCGTTCGGATCGTGTGCCGGTGTGATCTTTACACAGCCGGTTCCAAAATCTTTATCTACATACTCATCGGCAATCACCGGAATCTCACGGTCCGTGAGTGGCAGCTTCAGCATCTTGCCAACGATATCCTTGTATCGCTCGTCCTCTGGATTTACTGCAACGGCTGTATCACCGAGCAATGTCTCCGGACGTGTGGTTGCGATCTCTACGAATCTTCCTTCCTCGCCAACAACCGGATAATTGATGTGCCAGAAGAAGCCATCCTGCTCCTCATGTACAACCTCTGCATCGGAAATGGATGTCTGACAAACCGGACACCAGTTTACGATACGGGAACCTCGGTACATATATCCTTTTTCATACAGCTTACAGAATACCTCTGTAACTGCCTTGTTATTTCCTTCATCCATCGTGAAACGCTCACGATCCCAGTCTGCGGATGAACCCATCTTCTTCAACTGGTTGACGATCTTGCCGCCGTACTCTCTACGCCAGTCCCAGACACGCTCTAAGAACTTCTCACGTCCAAGGTCTTCCTTGTCGATGCCTTCCTTCTTCAAAGCCTCGATAACCTTCACCTCTGTCGCGATGGCCGCATGGTCGGTTCCCGGCTGCCACAGTGCATTGTAACCCTGCATACGCTTGAAACGGATCAGGATATCCTGCATCGTATTATCGAGTGCATGTCCCATATGCAACTGTCCGGTAATGTTTGGTGGCGGCATCACGATGGTGAACGGTTTTTTGCTCCGGTCTACCTCCGCGTGAAAATATTTGTTTGCAACCCATTTTTCATACAGACGCGGTTCAATCTCCGCCGGGTTGTAGTTCTTCTCTAATTCCTTAGCCATGTCTTTCTTCCTCCATATATGAATGATGTCGTGTATAAAAATACACAATCAAACTTCTCTTGTTTTGTATCTGCAATCCGGAATTACAATTCCAGATTGTAGGTCGCAAGCAACTCCCGGATATAGCTTTCAATGCCCGGATTCGCTGCAATACTTGCTTTTAACGCCGCCGTGGCATTCTGCCGGATCTTCTCACAGCTTGCCATCTTCTCGCGGATCTTCTGCCGCCGTACATTCAAGCCATGCTTAATCTCAACCATCTCCCGCCGGTCGATCAGTGCATTTGTCTGATTCTTCCAGACCATCGGATCGGTCACGCCAACATCAGAAAGCTGTTTTACCAGCCTGTCACACGCAAGATAATAGCTCTCGCTTGCCTGTGAATATTTCTTTGCATCGCGCTGCATCTGGTTGTACAGATCCCAGCGGTACATCAGTTCCTTCCCGGAATTGACGTCGTATTTTTCATAGATATAATCTAATGTATTTGTATTATTGACATATTTTGCTTTGACTTTATTCAGTAACGAGATTGCCCTTTGAAGCTTTGCGTCGTTTTCCTGTACGCGCCGGTTGATATTTGCATACTGGATATAACACACGGCAAAGCAGATCACCGCAATCGTTCCTTCGATTGCCGCTGGCAATGTCACATCCTTCTTCGCAAGCAGCGCCACCGCAAACAAGGTAATGCTAATCAAAAGGAATAACACCAGCACCACGATCAAAACGCTTCGAATCCGGTATGCATTGTCAGTATCCTCCACACGTGCATATTTCAGATCTTCTTTTTCTCCCTCGAGATATCCCATGTCGTTTTTCAGCATAGAATCCCGCATCTCCATATCATTTAAGTTTTTGATCGTATCCGGAATGTCATCCTCCAGCCGCTGCATCGTACGATACTGCTCTGTTGTAAGCAGATTCTCTGACTGCTGATATTTACTACGGTTGCCGTCAAGACGTTCAATCTCCTTCGCCGTATCTATGATATCTACTGCAAGATTCACTGGCAGTTCCTCGATTCGCTGAATATCAACGAGATAATCCGTCACGAGTTTGTACTCCTGCTTCATATCCTCCATGTGATATTTCGTATCGACTAACTGTTCACAGAAATCGCCAACGGTCTTTCGCTCTCGATTCGACGATACCGTCTCTTTGACTTCCCGCCGGATCTCCGGATCAACACGTTCTTTCAGCACCGCTTTTTCCGCGGCCCGCTTCGCCTTTTCCTTATTTCGTTCTGCCCTCGACTGATTCCTGCGCTTTCTGCGTTCTTCCCGCATGCGTTCCTGTTCTTCAATCAAGGCGTCATATTCGGCATCATCTTCATTCAAGTATGCCTTGATCTTCTGAAACATTCCCATCAAATCGCCTGCTCTCTGAATTCATCCTTCAATTGTCCAAGTATAATATCCATTCGCTTGTCGTAATCGATCATGTCCTTATTCATACGGTTGTATACCGCACGTTGTAACATAGAGAAGATTGTCATCTCCCGGACATCCTCATTCGAATCTCCGATCTCAATCATCAAATTCTCAAAATTATCTTCATCGAGGTCAAACTTCCGCATTTCCTGCTTCAGTGTCGTCGCATCGTTCCCTGCCGAAAATACGATCAGGTAACTGCGCAGACTCTCCTCGTTGCCATTTAATTCATACGCTTTCATGAAATAGCTTTTTGCATCTTCCACATCCATGTTGTTGGCTGCTGCCACACCTCGGTTGTGATAGACATTTCCAAGAAATACCTTGTCTGTGATATCCTGCTGGTTGTCCAGAATCTCATCGTAAATCGATGCCGCCTTGATGTATCTGCGGTAGCCAAGATAGCTGTCTGCCTTTAATTTCTTACGCTGACTTGATGTCAGCCGACGATATTTCTGCCATGCTTCCACATAAGTTGCAATCTCGTCCGGTGTATAGTAATCCCCGGCATTTAAAATTTCAACCAGCAGATCCTGTGCAAATGTCGCCTTGTTCGAAAGTGCTACCAGCTTCGCTGCAAGCTCCGGCATATCCAGCTCATCCCGAATCCAGTCAAACAGCTTCTCAGACAGAGAAGACTTCGAGATCAGCACGGTATTATTGTAGATATAAAAGCACAGCTCCTCGTAGGTGTTGATCTCCACCTTCGTATTCAGAAAGATGAACGGATGCGATGCTTCTTTTCTTGTACATAAGATAATTTTTGACATTAAACATCAAACTCCTTACGATAAATCTTGTTCGTGGTCGGGAATAATTTTCCAAATCCAACATCCTTAATGATAAATGCGCCATGATGTGGATTCTCAAATTCCACCTCCACGGAGAACTTAGACGTCTTGTTCGGACGTTTCGGGATTCCGTGCAGCTTCACGACTTCCCGCTCTTCTTCTCCGGTCTTCCGGTTCCGGTATACCAAAGTCAGGGACTCTGTATCATCCAATATAATACTGATCTTTCCGTGGATGTTGTACCACTGTCTGCCGCCCAAGGCGATCGGAATAAACCGATCCTCCTCGTCCTCCGAAGAGATTCCGACATCAAAGATCACATTCTCCTTTGTCTCTACAAAATACTTCTTATAAAATTCGCCATATTCACCGCCGACTGCCTTGTAGCAGGCACCCTTGGTATAGATATTCTGTCCGGCAAATACACGTCTGCCCTGCGTCAGAAGCTCGCGTGATTTGTTCAGCCATTTCTCGGAGAATCCGAGTCCGGTCAGATAAATGGCCGAAATGTATGTTTTCTTTGTCTCATTTGCCACAATCTTTGCAAATGTAATATCCATCAGGATATTGTCACCGCCGAAGGCTGCCAGATTGAAATTCTCAGAATAGTCCTCATGTGTGACACTGATCGTGTTCAGTTCGTGTCCATGCGAGATATCAATTCTGTAATAATGCAGGCCATCCGTATTGTAATCAAACAATCCCACACTGTTTGTGCGCAGGCTTTCATCCTGATTAAAAATGTAATACAGACCACTGTCAAGATGGCTCGTGATCTCCACCTGCTCCTTCTCGACACCAAGCTCCTTGTAAAACGTTGAAAGTACACGGAACAGATCCTTGTTATATTCTGGAATCGTAATGACAAGCTTCTTTACCGTCGCGCCCTCATAACGATACAGGAAAGAATCGACATGCATTTTAAGCATCATTAAAAACAGCTTGCGATAACTGTAACGCGTATTATGCACCTCAACAGTCTCCTCACTGCGCGCATTCTGAAACAGCTCATCCAACACGATACCCTGCTCCTTGAAACGTGCCTCGGAAGCTTCGGAGCCAACATACCACTCTCCGGTCTCTAAGCCGAAGAAAAGGATGTTTGGCATCATATATGTTTCTTTGTTATTTAATTGGTTGACTGTCTCCGGCTCGCGCGAGATGTCGTTATAAAAACTAATCTGCGTGGAATCCGAACACAGATCCATGCCTATATAATACGCCTCTGACATGTCTTTTTCCTTTCGTACTTATATCTATTTCTATGCATTGCAATCCACAGGTTTCCCCGCGATATTACAATATACTCAAATTCTCTTCAAACAGATGTACCGTATTCAGGTAAACATCCAATGTCTCTAACAGCTCATTATCTTCCCGCATTTCCTGATTGACAAGCATGCTGTTGATAATCTCAAAGCGGTTCCGGTCTTTGCGGTTAAACGCTTTGGACTTCAGCGATTCACTCTCTACCACATAAGAAGTACCCTGCTTATCATCCGAGATTTCATAGACAAGGCGCTCGCCGTGGAACACGACATATTCCTTCACATACATGCCCGGAATCATCTCATCCAGAAGCTCTGTCTTGTAGATCAGATTCTGTCTGGAACCAGTATCAAATGCGTACTTCACTGTTACCTGTTTGCCCGGCTCGCTCTTGTAGATCAGATAGGTCTTGAGCATGACATCCTGTGGCAGCTTGATAAAGGACTGGAAGCTCTTGTAGAACGGAAGCAGCTTGCCTGCATCCATAAACTTGCCAACCGCATCCTTGATCCACGTCTTCTGCTCGCCCGTATAACGATCCAGCTTCGAGAAGTGATGCAGCATGGACATACGGGAAATCTCATCCTCGATATTGCCCTTCTGAATCTCCTGATACAGACAGTCAAAGACACCACTTGGAATCTGTGCATCTTTGATTAGATAGTTATAGCATGCAAACCGCAGGAACGCCTTTACGACCAGTCCACGGTTTCTGCCTGCATAATACGCGGTAAAGATATCGTAGATGTACTCGACATTTCCCATCGCGAACATCATCTGTGCCAATGTATTTTCTGCCAGCAGGGAAATATCTCTGACACGGTTACGCACCGTCTTAAAAATACCTGCCAATTCTTCCAAGTCACCCTTATAACTGTCTCTTATACACATCTCCGAGCCCACGAGACCGT
>ENA-OZGN01000457-OZGN01000457.1-human-gut-metagenome-genome-assembly--contig:-NODE-457-length-13808-cov-4.130735_pt1 | contig 13808 bp, 18 predicted proteins | sample MGYA00245115_ERZ653655 | MGnify/ENA primary metagenome ERZ653655 (study PRJEB26926, sample SAMN06165105) | human gut metagenome | biome: ENVO:00009003; feature: ENVO:2100002; material: ENVO:00002003... | reverse complement strand
TACGAGATCTAGTACGGTCTCGTGGGCTCGGAGATGTGTATAAGAGACAGCGCCGTCACACTCTGAGAGCAGACAGCTCCAAGCTCTATATCATCACTTAGAGAGGTTGATTGAATGTCTGTCTGAACGTTCTGAATGCCGTCATATGCCACAGGTTCTCCGCTCTGAACGTCCTCTATCCACATACCCCACAAGGCTTTGTAACTCTCTATCCTGCTTGTTATCTCATTGCTTGCTATGGTGTACATATGCCCTCCTAACGTTCTGCGAATGTGACAGTACAGCTCTTGTAATACTCACCACCGTCAAGTCTGACAAGCCCCTGCGGTACATAGTCGCTTGCGTTGGCAGATATAGAATAATACTTGCCATTGTGCCAAAACTCCAGTTCTGCAAAGTCGGGTCCGTCCTCGATAAGGGATTGTATCTCGGCCGAATCTGCGACAGGAAGCATTGTCCACTTGCAAGGCAGTTTATATTTGCAGAACTTTCTTGCACCCACAAACAGACCTGTTGTATTCACTCGTCCTGAACCTGCCGTCCATTCGTAACAGTTTACAGGGCTCCAGCTATCAGGGTCAGGGTCTGTCACCCACACGCCGTTTATCTTTAGCAATGTTCCTGTCAAAATGCACTCACTCCCGTCTTACGTTTATACTGATTGTTGCTGTCCTGCATACACTTGAAAAGCACCTTGCTGTCAACTGTTCCGAAGAACACAGGATCATAAGCTTTCAGCCAATCAAGTATAGCGTTCAGCACCCTTAACACCTCGTCAAGCTTGCCGTTATCAAACATACCTTGCAGTTTGCTCAGCGGTGAAATTACCTCAGGGTCTGCTTTTGCGTTCCTGTTATCGCCCACCATTGCAAGGGTCGGTGCTGTCGCAAGTCCACCTGTGGCAAGCTTTGGTATCTCAGGTATGCTTATTGTGTCAAGGTCAAAGCCGAAGGTTTCTCCGCCTATGCCAGGCACCCAATCAGGCACATCAAAACTCAGGCTGTTAATGCCGTCGATTATCCAGTTGACCGCACTTTCAATAGCACTGGTCATTTTATTTACTGCACCGATTATTAGGTTTATAGGTGCTTTCACAACGCTGTAAAGCGTATCCCACACGCCTTTAAAGATCTTCTTTACACCCTGCCAAGCCTTTTTCCAATTGCCTGTGAAAATGCTCTTGACGAACATTATAATGCCATTGAGAATGGTCTTTACGCCTCCGAAAGCGTCTGAAAAGGTCTTTTTGAACCACTTGCCTATGCCTTTGAAAACGCCCTTGACAGCGTTAAGAAGCTTTGTGAAGATCTCCTTTATCTTTGCAATACCCTCAGATACGGCATTGTACAGACCTTGTATGATATATCCGCCCATTTCAGCCATGACCTTACTAGGGCTGTGAATACCAAAACAGTTCTTGAAGCCCTCAATAAATGGTGTAAGAACATGGTCATAAAGCCAAGTGCCTATGCCCTTGAAAGCGTCAACAATACCTGTGAAAAGCCCCTCAACGATATTACCGCCACAGTCCTGTATTTTCTCTGTAAAGTAGTCACGGATACTGAAAACAGCGTCCTTGATAAAGCCCCACAGCACCGATACCGCACCACCTATAGCTGAGCCTATCGCCTTGAAAAGCTTTGTGGCAATGCCGCTCCAATCTATTGTAGAAATGAACGTCCACAGCTTTTCACCTATGCCCTGCCAGTTTACAGTTTGCAGGAAATTTATTGCCGTATCAAGCAGACCTTTCACGCCCTCAGAGATAGTCGTTCCTGCCTTGCCCCAATCAATCTCATCAAACCAGCCGTTCACAGAAGTGCCTATGGACGAGCCAAAGCCCGACCAATCAAAGGTGGTAACGAACGAATAAAGATAGTCGATGATAGCTTGCCATTTTGAAGCAATGGTCTTGCCGATAAGCGACCAATTCGTTTTCTTTATACCGCCGTTAAGAAAATTAGCCGTACCCTTGCCGAAGCCTGCCCAATCGAACTTCTTCATAAAGCGGTATCCTGCACCAAAAATTGTGTTTATGCCTCCGCCGAAGCTGTCCCCAAGACCTGTCCAATCAACGCCGTTAATAAAGCTGTTCAGACCGTCTGTAAGCTTATCCACAAAGCCATTCAGCTTTTTCTGAATACCGTCCCAGTTGATGTATGCGAAAGCTCCATTGACCTTTTCAGCCACAAGAGAGCCAACTCCTGCCCAATCGCCCGACTTAATGGCGTCTTTCATACGCTCCGCCCAATCAGGAAGCTGAACGTTGTCGCCGTTTATGGCTGAGTAATCAATGCCGCTCTCTGAACTGTCTGTATCGGACTTGCTCTGATCCGGTGCAACTCTTACAACGTCAAAGTCTGCAAGGTAAGTGTCCTGAGTTTTCTTTATCTTCTCCGCTGACTTCTGTGCCTGCTTTGTCGCCTGCAAGGACTTCTGATAGGTGGTACCGAAAAGCTCAGAGATAAATGCCGCCACAGTTTTTGTCGCCACCGCTACGCCCGTCATAAGCGTATTGAGATACGGCATTACTGTGTTCATTATCGGCGTGAAAGCTATGGTGAGGTTGGCTTTTATCTCGTTTAAGGACTTGGCAAATTCTTCGTTGCCTGAAACAGCGTTTGCAACAGCGGAACGTATTCCTTTCAGCAAAACAAGCACGCCTGCCATTAAGAACACTCTTTTTGCCGCAGATTTGAGCGAATGTGTAAACTTGCTCAGCGGTTTTGAAGTGCTGTCGATAGTTGTTTTAAGCCTGCTGAATTTGGATTTAACTGCGTCAACAGCCTTTGAGCCTGCCGAACGCATTGTCCTAAAAGCTCCCACAAGTGTAGTCTTTATGGTTTTGCCTGCAAATGAAGCGACTTTTTTTAGTTTCTCAATAGCAGTTGTCCCTGTTTTTCCGCAGTTGCTAAATGTTTCCTCATATTCGCTAAGTTTTGTTTGAGTTTTATCTATAACTCCCTGCTGACTTATAAGCTTACTTTCAACGCCATTAAGTTCTGAAACTGTCTTTGCAGCTTCTTCGTCTGAACTAGCGTTTACAAGAGCAGCTTGTAGCTCTTTATACTTAGCCTGCAACAGGCTCATTTTTTCCGTTGCATTCTCGAGCTGAAGATTAAGCCTTTCAAATTCACTTTCAGGTATTTCAAAATCACCAAAGCTCTCTGTCGCTGTTTTAGCCGCCTCGTCAGCTTTTGCCGTAATTTGCTGAGCGATATCATCAACCTCAGCCTCTATCTTATCAGGGTCATACTCAGGATTGTAATGTATCTGCACAACTTTAGGCTTGATGTTTTCGATTTGGTCGGTGGTGTTTTTTATATGCTCATTGGCTTTATCAATTTCAGCCACCACCTTTGCAGTAGCTTCCTGCATACTCTTCTGAGCGATCTCCGACGCACTGCCAAATCCCTCGTCTATGGCTTTAGCGGTCTTATCCATAGCGTTCTCAACAGCTTTCTCTGCCTGCTCTACTGGCTTTGAAAAGCCGTTCTGTATGCTTGCAGATATCTTGTCAAGCTGCTCCTGCACCTTGTTTTTTATCACAAGGTCAAGAGATATAACACCAACGCTTGCTCCGTCTGCCATTACTTATCACCTGCCTTTCCGAACATTCCCTTGAACAGCCTTTCAAAGTATCTCGCAGTTTCAAGCTTGTCTTGCTCTGTGAACGTTTCCTTTGCTTTCTGACTTCTGAACGCCGTCCATTCTGAGCGTATCTGCTTTTCATACCTGTCGAAATTCTTTATGATATCCTTGTTGTCCTCGCTCCTGATACGAACGATCTGACCCAGTGGCGTATCGTGCATAAGCCCTGCAACGAGCCTGTACCAATCGCTGTAATGCAGATTTTCCTGCTCTGAGGGCAGGATATTGTACTGCTTTGCAATGGATTGTATGATAAGCTCTCGGTCATAGTCAAGATCGTACCAGCTTTCTTCAAACTTACTCTGCGTTTTCCTGCGGAAATCGAGCCTCTGTCTTTTCTGCGTCCTCGCCTGTTACTGCTGAGATAACAAGAGTGAAAAGCTGCTGATATGCCGCCCAAGGCATATTCATTGCCTCTATCTCCTTGTAGTCCTTTGATGCGAACGCAAGCTTGAAAACCTCGTCTATCATATCAAGGTCTTTCTTTTCAGCGTTCTTGTCGCAGATGTCAAGTATCTTCTTGACAGTTTTCTGCCTGTCGTCCACAGGGTAGACCTTGTCGCCTACTCTTATCTCAGGTGTACCTGTAAGAAGCTTACTGTCGAGTGTATACATCTTTGCCATAGTTATTATCCTTTCTGATATATAAAATTAGGAGAGCGCTTTGAACGCTCCCCTGTTTTGTCTGTGTTCTTACGCTGCCGCCTCTGTAAACTCAGGCTTGCCGTCGGAAGCAAAGTCGAACGCAAGCGGCGCAACTGCTGTCGAATCTCCGCCACCCCATTCTGTTACGCTGACAACGCCCTTGATAACAAGCTTTGCTCCGCTTGGAAAGTTCCACACAAGGGTTGTGGTCGCCGCAGCACCTGTTTTGAGTGCAAGGCTCTCGATGTAGTCATTGCCTGCGTCACCGACGTTTCTCTTGCCTGAGATACTGATAGTGATAGACTTACCAGTGAGCAAACGTCTTGTCCACCCCTGCTGATCAAAAGGCTTCCACTCCTCGATATTGCCGTCAATGGATACTGAAAAGCTCTCCATATCGGCAATAGTCACAAGATTGCTCTCTGTCGAGCCGTCGCCGCCTGTCTTGTCTATCTTGAACTGGTTTTCATATACGGGATAAACTCCTGTTGTGTTTGCCATACTCATTCATTCCTTTCGTAATATACTGTTGCCTCGATAACATATTCACACACGCCTCGCTCGTCCCTGCCAACAGAAACAGGCTCTTTGCATTCGAGATACTTTACCGTAAATCCGTCACCCTTATGCTGACGTATATCGGATAGGATATCAAGAACGCTTTGAGCCTTTATCTCTGCCTGTGTGGGAGTATCAGTCCAATGAATAAGCACCGAGATATGTTTTTCAAGTGTTTTTGTGCAGGCTTTTCCGCCTATGCAGATACGCTGTGGCTTTGAGGTCTTTGCGTTGTACACGCCTATGCACTTGTCAAGGTTGCCGTCAATAGTGCCTGCATACACATCCTGCAATTCAAGGATATCGCTCAGCATATCCGCTATGTTAAGTAAAGTCATACGCCTGTCCTCTTTTTGAACTCTGCCACAAACTCATTCTTAGCAAGGTCCTTTTTACTGCCTGTGATATATGGCTCAAGCCAAGCCGCACCTGCGTTAGGGTTATTGCCTTTCTGAAAATGATACTCAGGGTGATAGTACAAACGTCTTGCCTGCGGAGAGCCTGTCACAAGACTTGCACCGCTTTCGTCAGCGTGGACAAAGGTCTGATTATTCTGCATATCGCCTGTATCGAACGGCATTGTCTGAGCACTCACAAGGTCTGCCCTCACCTGCTCCATAGCCACCTCAGCGGACTTCACAGCGGCGTCCTCGATAGCTTTTATTGCCTGCACATCAAGCTTTATTTCAATGCCCATTATATCAGCTCCAATCTTGTGTAATTCACCCTGCCGTCAGGGTCTTTGGCTTTCTCAGAGCCATATATCTTGTACGTCCTGCCGCCTATGACCGCATAGCCCTCTATAATAGCGTTATCAGGGGCTATATCTCCGCAGAAAAGAGCCTCGCCTGACAAGGTTATAAGCTGTTTCTCTGCGGATAATTTCTGCCTTGACTTCTCAGAGTGAAAGCATTTGCCCTCAAATATGACCGTCTGCTTCTTTGAGCCGTCACGATTAAGTCCGTCCGTTCGATAGACCTTGCAGGGCGTTTTGCATACCCTTTCAGGTACAAGCTGAGGAAACTTCATCACATCAGCCCCCTGTAACATAGTCCTGTCTGCATAAGCACATTGTAGACCTGACGTGTTGTGATAACGCCGTCAAGAGATACCACCTTTGACTTATCGAATGACATTGAAACTCCGCTTATGCTGTAAGCGCTCAGAGGACTTTCTAACAGCTCCGAATTGTCATAGATGAATTTCATCTGCAAGGCTGTGGAACGCTTTATACGCTCTCTCTGAAAGTCTGTGAAGCTGTCAATGCCCTCTGCTGTTATGCGGTTGAAAGTCAGCGTGTCGATATCGCTTTCTGCTCTTTGCCGAATAGCCGAGAACTGTTCTTCGGAGATATCACACTCAGGACAGATATTGCAAAACTCAGTAGAGGTGAGGTACATATCCCTCACCCCTTACTCGCTGTACTCTGCTGTGTCAACGTCAGCGTAAATGCTGTCTATCTTTCCGCCCTTGCCGTTCGGGAAAGTGAAAACATCTGAGAACGCTCTGTTCTGATAGAGCCAGCCGTCACCCTCTGTGTGTCCGCCCGGAGCAAAGCTGTAAATGCTGTTGATCTTAGGCACTATCTTTGTGGTCTCAGGTGTTGCGATAAGCACGTTTATCTTATGCGAACCTGCGACTTTTTCATAGTATGTATCAAGTGCAGACTTGCTCGGTGTGCCTGATACCTTAGTGTAAGAACCGCTTGATTCGGTGTAATACTCCTTACCGCTCACGATATCGGTATCAGCGGTCTTTACATATCTTGCGGCGCAAGGCTCAAAGCCGCCGTCCTCAGGGTCAAAGTTGAAGCGGTCATAGAAACGCTCATCATCAATGACCTCCATGATAGGCACTCCGTCAATGTCAGTCACTCTTGTTCTAAGACCAAGTCCTCCCTCTGCGATCTGTGTCATTTCTATCTTTCGTGTGAACTTGTCAGACTGCTCCAGCAGGTCCATAATTGTGGAAGTCACATACATAATGAGCGAGCCGTTAGACTTGTATCTTCTCAGTTTGCCTGCTGAAAGAAAGCCTTTGAGCTTATCGAACACGTTACCCTTTGTGTATGATGAAGCGGCTGTTGATGAGTGATAGCCCTCAAGCTCTGCCGCTCTCTGAGCTGTCTTTGAGAAGAACAGAGCGTCCGTTTCGGGAGCAGACTGTGTTTTCTCGAATACCTCTGAGATATTCTTGATAGACGCTGATGAGTTCGTTTCGTCAACGTCAGCCTTATCCACAAGGAACTCAACGTCACGGTCGTGTGTGAGTGTGAAAGGCACGTCCGTCTGAACATACTTACCTGTGTTCCAGCCGCCGTTTCTGTTGTGGCTCTTGTAGCCTGATGTTGACATCTGTGTGAAGTGGAAAGTCTTTGCGTCAAGCCACCTTACGTTCTGTGTGATGAACGGACTTGACAGTGTTTCCTGGATCCTTATCTCCAAGAGTTCGGGATTCCATACTTCTGCATAATTAAGATTTGGCATGATTCATTCCTCCTGTTTTTACTTGAATTTGTTCCAGCGTTTCTGCGCTGTTGGTTTGCTCTGTGGCTTCTTTTCATCAGTATCCGAAGATCCTGCACCGACCTTGAAGCCGCCCTGCTTTTTGCCGTCGGACTTTTTGCCGCCCTCGCCTTTCATATCTGGATACTTCTTCACCACCGCAGAAAGGGCGGCGTTGATATCCTGCTGACTGCCGTTTCTCACATAGCTTTCAGCCACCGCAACGGCGTCCTCGATACAGTCGGGCTTGATACCAAGCTGCATAGCGGCTATCTGAGTTTTGAGCCTGAGTATCTCCTGATCCTTTTCATCAGGTGCGTTCTCGGCACTGTCCTGCTTGTCGGGCTTATCCTCGTTTGGCTGTTCCTGCTTATCTTCTGCAGGCTTATCAGCACCCTCACCGTTCTCGTCAGCCTGACTATCGTCCACCGCAGGCTGTTCCTTGTCGGCAGAGTTCTCATCTGCCTTGTCCGCAGGCTTTTCCTCAGCCTTTGGCTCGTCCTTTTTCTCCTCGTGAGTATCGGGAGTTTTCTTCTCTTCCTCATCAGGGAGTTTCTTTTTCTCGTCCATTTTCTGACCTCGCTTTCTTAAATTTGTGTATGAAAAAAGCACCCGTTAAGGTGCTTAGTTCCGATGTTTACTAATTGACTATTTTTTCTTTGTTGGCTAAAACAAAAGTCAATGCGTTCTCACAGCGTATAAGAGCGTTGATATACTCGCTATTATCATCTGCCTGCTTGCCAATTTTCATTTCAATTTCTGCGATTTCTCTTTTTGCTCGGCATAAAATATAGACATCTTTTATGCTTAGTCCCATATTATTCTTCCTTTCTGATTTTGGGTATAAAAATACCGCCTCGCCGTAGCGGAGCGGTTAGATTTATAACTGACCGATATAATCCAAAATACTTTCGCACATCAAGCCTTCTTCATTTGGATTATAATTTTCATCCAAACAGTTCAAAGTCAGGTAATCACCAACTTTATCTTCTATGACATCAAGTTCATCATTTGGGTCAATACCAATAGAAACAAGAAACTCTTTTTGTTTTTCTGACATTATAATCACTTCCTTTTGTACTTGTTGATTTTGTTCTTGCCTGTTTTCCATATAGTTGCGATAGTTCCAGTTTGGGGATTTACATTAACAGTTGCTTTCTCACCAATAAATCGTTGGCTTGGTCTGCCCAAACTATCAATTTTAATTTCATCAATATACAGCGGGTTTATAAGTGCATCTTTTATATCATTTACAGAAACCTTTCTTTCGGAAGCTCGCTCTTCCATATGTTTTGAAAATTTCGTTACACCAATTCCGTTAGATGTTGTTAATTCAATTTTATCATCTTTTTCCTTTTCTGTCAAGCCGCCATACACTTTTTCCCTAGAATAATCCCTCCGCAGAACTTCGCTGTTAGCGTTTATAAAGGCTTTCAATTCCTGCTGTGCCTGCCTTACTTTCTTGCGGTAGGCTTTTGCTGTGTCGGGGTCGAGAGTGCCTGCCGCAAAGCGTTTTAGCTTGCGGACTTTCCGCTCCATTGCACGCTGTTTCTGCTCAAGCTCTCGCTGCTCTTTTATCTTCTCCGCCGGTATCGGCTCAGGTATCTGCGTTCTGCCGTGTATGTACTGTGTCATTGTGTGACGGCAGTTGGGGTGGAAAAGCCCGTTCTTTACGGCGTATGACAGCAGCCAAAACCACTCACCGCAGTAATTTGATTTGCCCTGAAACTCGTCCTTTTCACCCTCCCATACTGTGAACACATCATCAATGTACACCTGCCCCTGCCAAGGCTCGCAGGTCTTTGAACAGCCTCCGTATTGTGACACAAGCACAGTATCATAGCCAAGCTCTGCAAAGCGTTTCGCCGCACCCTGCAACGCTGCTCTTGTGGAAGTTGTCCTAAGAGCCATTCGCACATAGTCGGCAATGTTCACTCGCTTGCCGTCAGCGTATACGATACAGTTTATACCCTTGTCAAGAAAGTCCTTTGTGGCAAGGTCGATAGCCTCGTTAAGCGTCATAGAGCCTGTTCCCATTGCAAGCTGTACTCTGTTCAAAGTCTGCCTGTAAATGTCGTCTGTCATTCGCAGAGCGGCTGTTTCAGCGGTCTTTTCAAGGGTGGTGACGTCTTCCATAAGCTTTGCCATTTTCTTTTCGTTCACGCCAAAGAAATGCTTGTCTGGGATAGGCGTTATAGGCTCGTCAGAAAGCTCCTGGGCACTCCGTTGTGCCTGCTGCTGACCCTCTTGGAACTGCTCCGTCATAAGCTGTCTTGTCTGATCGTTGATAACGTCAACATACTCGTTCATGATGTCAAGGTTTTCACGGCGGAAGTTCTCCATATTTTTCAGTTTCTCAGCCTGCCAAGCAGACCATTCAAAGCCGTATCGCTGCTCCTCTGCCTTGTGCCTTTTGAGATTACGTTTCAGTGAAGATATGAGCCTTAGCTCTATCTCCTCAAATATCTTTGCGATGTCTTTGAAGCTGAGAATACTGACCACCTCCAAGTAGTTGATAGCAACAGGGGTTAAACAAATTCAAATGTACGGAAACTATAATGCCCCGTCCGGGCGAGGACCGTACTCATCACCTACCGCAGTAGGCTCACCCTCTGTAAGCCCCTTTTCCTGCATTATCCGCTTGACCTCTGCCGCTTTCCAATCGTCCTCTTTAGAACTGCCCCACAGCTCCTCCACCTGCGTTTCAACTGACATAATACCATACGTGCTTGCTTTGCCCACAGTCTCAACTCTGCTGTCAAAGTCAGGTGCACCGTACTCGCCAAAGTCAACTGTCACCTCATAAGTCTCAGGGGCTTTGCCCTGCATATTGTCATAGGTCATAAGCACCGCAGAAACAAGCTGCGGCAGAGCCTTTTCAAGAGCCGTTGTGATAGTATTTCGGGTATTGCCTGTGACGTCTTTCTTCTCTCGCTGAGCGTCTGCACTTGACATCTTGCCCACATCTATGCCAAGCGTGGCAGGAGATACAAGCCCTTGCAAACACATAAGCAGGCAATTCGTATAGCTTGCCACAAACGCTTCATACTTGATATCAGGCTGAACTACTTCTATCTTAGGCGCTGCACCCTCTGCCGAAAGCGGTGGGGCAATGCTTATGTAACTGTTGCCGAACTGGTTAGGCGCTTTAAGCTTACCGCTTGCAGGATCTCTAGGTATCATGCTTTCGGGGATATACTGCTTTACCCTGCCGGCTCTGATAGCGTCCCACCATTGTGAGATCACCTCGTCCAAAGCGTCAAAGCAATCAGACTTACCACCGTCAAAAATGCTCTTGCCCCTGTTCGGATATTTTCGTGATGAAAAGAATTTCAGCGGCACAGCCATTATATACTCGCCCTCAAACTCAGTTCGGGGTGGTATCTGTGCAAGGCAAGGCACGTTGTCCAAGCCGACCTCGTGACCGTTATCGTCATACAGACGGCTTTCTATGTATCCCTTGCCGTAATGCTCTTCAAGGTGAAATTTCTTTGTGCCTGCATAATGTACAGAATGAAAAACGACCTCGTTCAGCAGACCTCGTACAAAGTTATACTCCACTTTGTCAGCGCCGATAAACTCGACTATTGGCGTATCAGAAAGCTCAGTATCCACCGATATTTTGAAAGCTCCGTCGCCGTCAACAAGTGCGGTAACTATCGCCTTGCCTGTCAGCTCTGTGAAGTCTATATGCTCGGAAATATTATCAAAGTCAGCCTTTGCTTTGTCCCCTGTGACCTTGATATCGTCCATATCAGAATAGACAATGTATGAAAGCGTATCGGCGATTATTGCAGGCAGACCACTGTGTATCTTGCGTATCTTTTCATTCTCAGGGACGCTGCTCCAGAATGAATTTGTGCCTAAGTTAAGCTGACGAAAGAACTGTGAAAGCTCTGCGGCGTCACCACGATACCAAAGCTGTGACCTTATCACATCTGTCATAAAACCTGTTTTCTCTGTTATAGTTATGCTGTATTCGGGTGCAGGCTGGATATCAAGCCAGTTTCTTATCATATTTTTCACCTTGCTTCCTATGCTGAATTTAGTCAATCTTCACACTTCCTATCTTGTCACGATACGGCAGCCAAGCATACTGGCAGGAATTGATAAGGTGATCGTTGCCGTCCTCCGGCTCAGCCTTATCCTCTTTCCAACTGTATATGTTAAGCTCGCCTGCGTACTCCTTGCAATGCTCAAGGACATAAAAATCACCTGCCGCCAGCCAAGCTGACTGCAAGTGTATTCGGTCGATTATTTTCGTTTTCTTGAATGCCGGGATAAAATTATATATACTGCCTGTGAGCCGTCCAAACTTCTGACATTCAAGTATGGTCGCCTGATCTGCGCTGTCGATATACACATCTCGTGCAAAGCCCCACGTCCTGCGGTTTTTCTCCAAGAATACTGTAAATATCTTTGGTATGGCAGAGGGTGTGAGAGGCACTTGTCTGTCACGATTGTTATACACTTCCTCGTCAAGAGTAACGCATTTTCTGTCAGCCGTTATGCCCACAAAGGTGAATGCTATGGTATCAGGTGAGGATTGCGAGTAAGCGGTGTCAAGTCCGGCTGAGAAGTACACATAATTGAAAGCTTTCGCCTGCTCTGCTGTCAAGATATTTCGCTTTTGCAGGTCAAACACAAGCCCTGTTGCACGCCCTCTCAGACCGAGTATCTTGTTCTTATACAGCTTTGTGCCTTTCGGAGCGGCAGCCATTTTCCTTTTGATATCCTCATCAGTAAGTGAAAGATTATCACGAAAAGTAAAGAACCAGTACCGCCAATTGGGTACAGGTTCTTCTGTAAGCTCTTTCATTATCTCCGCAGGCACGTCACAGGCGTATTTCTGATACGGACGTGAGCGGTTGACAAACTCTTTGTACACAGGCAGAGAGGGGTCGTCAGGGTTAAGGGTCGCCATAAGGTAATCGTTACGGGTTGACATCTCACGGACAAACTCGATATCAGCGGTATTTATCTCGTCGATATAAACACAGCCGAACTGAGCGCCCAGCACCATTTCCCACTTATCCTTGTTGTCATATCCCAGAACATAGATTATCTTGCCCTCAAACTTGATATGCGGCAGTTTGTAGTCCTTATCGCCGTTGCCGAAGTACCGAGCATTGGTGTGCAGGTCAAGAATGCCGTTATCCTGCTGAATGATAGTTTCCTCAGCCTTTCCCGTAGTCTTAGCGGCAATGACGTGAAGTTTCTTTCGGCTTGCCGACACCATACGCATGAACTTTATGCCTGCGCCCACAGTTGTTTTGCCGCTTGCGGTAGTTCCCTCAAGAAAATCCGCAGACACACTCCGAACGCTGTTGATGAAGTCCATATACTTCTGCGACAGAGGAAACTTACTCGTCAAGCCCCTCACCGCCTATCTGAGCGAAAACGTCTGAAAGCTTTTCAGAGGTCTTGACCTCCGCCTGTATCTTAGCCACATACTCTCCTGTCATTTTATTGAGGGTATCGACGGCTCTGATACGGTCAGCAGGGTCATTCTTGCCGTCCTTAGCGATATTAGACAAGAGTGCCTGCCTCTCCTTTGCGGTCATTATACGCTCGTCATGAGCTTTCTCGGACAGCACACGGATATACTCCGCAACACTAGGATTATCTAGGATTTTGCAGGCGTCAGCTTTCGCATACTTCTCGCTGTATCCTGCCTTTATAGCACTCTGAACGGTGTTGCCGCTCTGAGCATAGTATTCTGCAAATTTCTTTTGCCGTGCTGTCATGAGGGCACCGTCCTTTCTGAGATTTTGGATATAAAAAAAGCTGTAATCATATTGATACAGCTTTTTTCGTTAGCTATTCATCGTCGTTATCTACCTTGCCATTTTCATTCGATGCACTTGAACTTTCCGAATCATTAGTTGTTTTTGAGAAATTTGAATTAAGTTCAAGTATCTTATCTTCCAAAATTGTTTTTGTACCATCGTCATCACCAAAATGCATAAACACACCCCCTTCAAGCAAACGCCATCAACTGATGCGTAACAAAATGCACAGCAGTTAAAGCAAAAAGAACGCCAAGTTGCTTTATCATCCTGTTAACTTTCATCATATGACTTTGATTAATCTTTTCATTAGTTTCTATTGTGTTATTTAGTGATTTTTCAATTTTAAGAAAATGACATTCTTTTGCCTTATTTAAAAGAAATGCAATATCTATTTCACTGTAGACTTGAGGCTTTAACAAATACAAGCCACTTTTGAGACAACATATTGCTAAAATCACTATCGCCAATATTATAGAAAGATCTACTGTTGCTACTACTGCACCATAACAATTTTTACACAGTATATTTGCAATATAAATAAAATCAACGTATTTTACGTTAAAAAGCAATATTGCACAGCAAACGCCAGAATATATGTAGGCTTTGTTATCTGTCTCTTATACACATCTCCGAGCCCACGAGACCGTACTAGATCTCG